>Ga0310691_10008607_pt1 | contig 10436 bp, 1 predicted proteins | sample 176DNAGHGlowgp2_FD_203887 | JGI IMG/M metagenome (GOLD analysis project Ga0310691, IMG submission 203887) | Sheep rumen microbial communities from Palmerston North, Manawatu-Wanganui, New Zealand - 1766 DNA GHGlow gp2 (v2) (version 2) | ecosystem: Host-associated > Mammals > Digestive system >... | reverse complement strand
TACATTTTATTTTTTGTTGTGTTAATATTTTTTTTTCACATAAAAGATTTATACAATATGAAAAAAATATTATTAAAAAAATATTTACAGATCAATATAGTGATTCAACAAGTTCTTTATTAATAGAATCTTCATTTCAAAATTTTATAATATTATTAATGCCTCTTATTATTTATTTATTTAAAAACAGTGAAATTTTTTCTTTTTTGTTAACATTAATTTTTTTAATGATTTATAGATTTTATAATTTTTTTAATATATATCAATATTCATTTAAAAAACTTGATTTATTAAATGATAATAAAGAAAATGATAAACTCCAACAATTTAAAAATAATCATAATAAAATATTTATTAGTGAAAAAATGTTTAATTCTTGTTTATTAATTATAGAATTAGATATTATTTTTATTTTTATGTTTGAATTTCCATTATGTCATTCAATATCTTTACATAATTTAAAAGTAGGATTTGAATATATTACAATGATTAAAATGGTTAGTTTTTGCTTTCAAATAAATAATTTTTTATTAAACAAAAATAAAGATGATAAAAGAAATAAAGAAGATTCAATATTTTACCCAATATTAAATAATATATCAAAAACAAATCTATATTCATTTTTTTTTTTAACAACATTTATATGTACAATCTTTAAATTTATAATGCAAAATTTTTATAAAAAAGATTTTTTTAATTCTAAAATATATTATTTATTAATGATATTTCAAATTTTTTTTACTATATGTGAAGAATTATTTAATTCTTTTTTGGATTTTTGCGGAACAAATAATGATGAGACTACAAATAAAATATATAATAATATTTATATAGATAAATTTTTATATTTCACAAATAAAAATAATATAGGATATCCTATTTGTTATTATTTTATAATAAATGTATTAGAATTAAAATAAAAATTTTATTGTTTTTATATATTTATAAATAATAAAAACTTAAATATATAAATTTTAGTAGTTATTAAAATATAAATTATTAATTTTAAAATTTTTTAATTAAAAAAAAAAATAAATGTCAGTTTCTGAAAGAAAATTAAAAAAAGATTTAGATTTAGCTAAATATTATTATGAAAATCGAAATTTTGATATAAAATATGAAAACTTATCAAAAGAAATTATAAAAAAATGTTATGAACCTTTTAAAACAAATTTAGTTCAAGCAATTAATTCAACTCCAAGCGATAGTATAGTTGAATTGGCTGAAGTTGCATTCGATTGTGGACTACAAGATATAGCAAAAAAATTAGTTGATATATATTTTGAATTAGAGCAATCTAATTCAGTAAATAAAAATAATTTTTATATTAGAGCTTTATTAGTAAAAGCACAAGTAAAAGCAGAAGAAAGTAAAAAAAAAGAACTAAAAGCAGAAGCTGCAATTAAAAGCTTATTAGATTGTATAAATGATATACAAAAAGGTGTTGAATTTATAGCAAAACCAGAAAATAAAGAAAAATATTCAACAATATTATATAATGCAAGTATAATCACTGTAAATATTTTAAAAAGATATTTAAAAATTAATTGGTCTAATAATTTTTGGGAAATATTAGAAAAAATTTCAAATCAATTAGAAGATAATGATGATATGGATTTTAATTGGAGAATTTTTATTTTAATTAAATTAGCAGAAGCATATTATGATGCAGATAAAAAAGCAGAATGTTCAAAATCATTAGATAAAATAGCAGATATTCTTAAAAAAAAAGGTGATTGTGATTTTATGGAAGAGGTTTATAGAATAAGAATACATTTAAATAGAGATAATAATGGAGCATTAGGAAATATAAAAAAAGATGGAGAAACAAGCACAACATATCCTCAATTTAGATATTTATATACTGTTCAAGCAATTAAATCAGGAATAATACAAGAAAAAGATTTAGATAAAGAAGTAAATGGAATAATAACTGCAATTTGTCCTGATTTTTATAAAAATATAGATAGTAAAACTAATAAATATGTTAATCAAATAAGTATAAAATTAGAAAGTTGGAAAGCAGATATTTTAGCTGAATTATCATATATTTTATTAAGATTTGAAAATTATATTAATTTATCATTTAATTTATTTACATTTTTAAGCCAAAGTGGTTCTTGTAGTTTAAAAGGTAAAATTTATATAGAAAATGTAAGATCTCAAAAAATAATAAATGATTTAGAAGAAAATTTAAAAGAAAATGTTCAACCAAATGATATTGTTATTCAAAAAAGAATTGAAACTTTAGCTGATAGTTTAATTATAATGGAAAAAAATATGGCTGGTTGTGCAAGATTACAAGATTATGATTTAATAAATGAAACAAGTATGCTTATTTTTAATTCAGCTAAACCTTTTTTCAAAAAGAGTTTAAGAAAATATTTATTTAAACCTTTTTATACAAGTGTTGAACAATTAGAAAATATTCAATCTAATGAAAGTTTATTAAGAGCAGCTATGCATTATGAATTAGCAAAATATTACATGGATGAAGAATTACTTCAAGAAGCTAATTCACATATATTAAAAGCTTTAACAAATGATTATAGTATTCCTTTAAATAAATTAAATTTTGATAATAACTCTAATACAAATGCAAATAATGCAAAAGATGCAAAAAAAGGAGGTGCAAAACAAACAAATCAAGTAAATAAAGATGACCCTAATTTTCAAAATTCTATAACAAATAATGTATCATATCATCAAAGATTTTTAGAACAATATCTAATATATTTAAAAAGATATATTGGAATTAAAGTTAATATGTTTAATGACCCTGAAACTATTGTCGATCAACTTATATTTGAAAGTGATAATTTAAAAAATACTCAAAATATAGATACTCAAAATGAAATTAAAGATAAAATAGTAGAACTAATCAATTCATTTAAAATTGAAGAATTTGATGTTGAAAAATTTAGAGATAAAATAGAAGGTAAAAATTCATTTCCTTCTGAAAGAAAAGAATTAGTAGAAAGTGAAATAGCTGAATTAAAAGAAAAATATGATTTACAATGTTATGATGATAAAAAACATTTTATTAATATATGTAGTGAAATAAGTGATATATTTTATACAGACAATTTCTTTGAAGAAATATTAAATACTGAAACAAAAGTAAACGAATATTTAGATGAATTAAGTACATTTAAAGATATTAATCAACTAATATCAATAAGTCAAATCAAATTAAATTGTGCTAAAGTATATACTGAATATTTATTAGAAGAAGGAGTTGAATTATATTCAAATAATTATGATAATTTTAATATTCAAGGAAAAGTTTATACTGATACTGAAAAAGAAAAAATAGATAATTGGCGTTTAAAATTAAGAGAAAAAATTCAAGAAGCAAATAAAATAGCAACAAGTGTTAATCAATATTGGTTAGTATTTAATATCTGTATTGAATTTTGGAATGGAATTGTTCCTTTAGTAAATAATCCTTCATTACATAATATGATAAATGATGATTTGCTAATTTTATTTAATGAATTATTTGAATCAATGAATGCCGCTATGATATTTTATGAAGGAATAAATGCTGAACCAAAAGATACAGATTATTATAAAAAAACAGATATTTTTGTAAGATTCACTCAAATTTATACCAAACTTTTAACAGATAAACAAAAATTTGAAGAATGCATTAAAATATGTGATACAATGTTATCAAGAAAACTTTCAAGTAAAGCAAGAAAAATATTTGATACAACAAAAACACGAGCAATAAATACTCAACAAAATATAAATGCTTCTGAAGCTGCTGCAGGAGGAAAAGGAAAAAAACAACCTGCTGCAAATCAAAAAGCAAATGCTCAAGCAGGAGGTAAAGGAAAAGGAGAAAATACAGGTTTTGTTCCTTCTCAAGATATGACATTAATATCAGAATGTTTTACTGCATTAGAAAATGCAATTAATATAACAAATGATGAAAAAGCAAAATTTGAAGCTTTAAAAAAAGGAACAGATCAATTAAGTCAATTTAATGTAAATTTCAATGATGAAAATACATTAGAATTAAGTAGTGAATTATGGTATAAATATGGATGTGAATTTTTTTCTAATAAAAATTATAAAAATGCAGTTTTTTGTGCTGATAATTGTACTAAAAATTATGATAATATTGATATTGAAAAAATTTCAGGAAGAAAAGATATTTCTTTAGAATTGAAAAAATGGTATTGTTTAGGGTTTTTATTATATGGAGATAGTTTATTAAAATTAATTGACAAAGAAAAACAAGAACGTTTAGCTCAAATTAAAATTTATTTTGGAGCTCTAGATAAAATAATTTTAAGTGCAAAAATTTCTGAAAAATGTAAACAATATTATGTAATATTACAAGATTTAAAAGCATTTTATTCGATAATAATTAATATAATAGATCAATCTCAAAATAGAATAACATTATGTAAACATTTTCAAAATCTTCATGATATTTTAATTAATAATAGAGCTGGAGGAAATATTTTATATAGCGATCCAGAATTTTTATTATTATTCTATAGTTTATTTTGTTTATGCATAAATGAAACTAAAAATTGGGAATTAGGTGAAAAAATAATAGGTGATGCAATGAGAATAATTCCTAATCAATTTCATCATGTTTTATTAGAACATAAATTATTTTATTATAGTAAACAAGGAAAAAGTTTCTTACAAAGTTTTGAAAATCAAAATTCAAGTAAAAATTCAGATGTTTTAACAAAAGCTAAATTATATATTAAATTAGCAGAAAATTCTTTAAATAAATCAGATCAATTTAGAGCATATAATAAAGCAATAGAATTATTAAAAACCGATGAAAATATTTATGTATGTAATGCAATATTTATGCTTAGTAGTTGGTTATATAAAAATAATTATCCTTTCAATGATATAGAAGATAATTTAAATCAAGCAGCAGATATTATTTTAGAAATTGAACCTATTTTTGATGATGAAGATGATTTGGATGAAGATGAAGGTAAAACTTTACATTCAAAACGTTCTGCAAGTAGTAGAACATCTAGATTAAGTAAAAGATCAAAATCTAAATTATCTTCTAAAAGTAAACAATCTAAACATAAATCAACTGTTAGTAAAAAATCATCTAGAAGTAAAGCAAGCGAACGTAGTAAAGCAAGTAGAAAATACAGTAAAAAATCTTCAAATACTAAAACTATTTTTGCAAAAATGTTAGATTATGATCCTTATCCTTTATTTATGAATATTCAACATTTAGAATATTTATTTAAAATAGAAGTATTTTTATCTATAGTAACTAATGATATAACTAAAAAACAAAATTATTTATTAGATGCTTTTTATGTTATTAAAAAAATTATTGAATTAAGTTTAAAAACTCTTTCAATTATAGATTTTTTTAATAAAAATAAAGAAGAAATAGAAAAAATGAATTTTATAGGTACTGATTTAAATCCTTTATCTAGTTTAATATCTCATTATTATATAGAAAGAGATATAAACATTCCAATGATATATTCAATGCCAGAAACACTAGATCAATGGCTCACTTATGAATTTCCTGAAAATTTCATAGAAAAAATTAAAGAAGAAAATAATAATAATAATACTCCTTCAGATCAATTGAATACGCAAAATATTTCAATACCTAATTATACTTATTTCTGTAAAAAAAGTTTTGAAAAACCTTATCAATTCTTTTATTATTTAAATTATTTATTAAATAATTTTATGAATGAATCTTTTTATCATAGTGAATGTATATTTTTAATAAAATTTGGACAAATTTTTAGTAAATATATTTTAGAAAATAAAGATTTAGAATTTTCATTTAATTTAAAATTAAATAGATTAATAAATAACATATGCATAAATGAAAATTTAAATAATATATCAAAAGAAATTTTTGATAATGTTAATTTAATAACGAATAATAAACCCACATTAAAATCTGAAATAATAAATGAAGAAAGAGAAAAATTAAGAATTTATTCATTAAATTTAGATACAAATACTGAAGAATATTTTTTACCTGTTGGAATAGATAATATAGATAGTGTTATAAGATATGCAGATGATTTAAAAACTCATATAAGTTGGATTGAATTAGCTAAAGAATATTATTATTTAGGATATTATAATTATGCTAAAGAATATAGTACTGAAGCTTTGTTCCATTCTTTAGTTTTAAAAGATAAAGATTCTTTTATTGAATCAAATTTAATTTTGGCTAATATTAATTTTATTGAAAGTGAATTTGAAGAGAGTAGTAAAATATTTAATAAAATTCAAACTATCAATCAAGACCCTTCTTATTTATATGTTATTGTAAAAAATATGACAAATATTTTTAATTATATGAATAAATTTGAAGAAGAAAATAATTTTTTAAATAATGTTATTGATTATTTTGATAATATTTATGATAAATTAGTTAAAAATGATAAATATACTTCTTCTAAAATATTATTTTATGAAATTTATACATTTGCTATAATTAATAAAATAATAGCAAATATTAAACAAACAAGCGAAAATATTTTAATCAATGAATACAATATAATCAAAGAACAAAAATCAAATATAAATGCAGTTTTAAATTTCTTTAAAAATAGAATATTTCCATTATTGAAAAAATTTAATGAAATGATTCAAAAATCTTCATATAATTTACAAATAATTTTTTGTTTATTTGAATTTATAAACGTAAGCATAGAATGTTTACTTAAAAATAATTTATTTGTATATGTAAATAAAGAAGAATTAGCAGTGATTTGTGGAATATTTGAAAAATGTTTAAATATTTTAGAAGATATTTCAAATTATTTAAATAATTTACAAACATATGTTCCTTTAAGATTAGATAATAGTATTGCATATATGCCAGTTCATAGAATAATAGCATATAGTAAAATAATGTATGCTAAAATAAATAATTTAATTGGAGAATTTAAAAACCGAATAAAAAGAGAAAGTTTCCAATCACAAAAATTAGATATTAATGACAAAGATATAAAATCAAAATTCGGAGAAAATACTAAATTCAATCAAGAAGTTATTGATTATATAAATGGTTTAACTAAAAAAATAACTAAAATGGAAGAAATAAATAATAGAGATAAGTTAGAAAATATGAATAGATATGAAAAATCTATATCGTTATTAGGTTCATGTGAATCTTTAATACCTAAAGTAAGTAATGAATATTTATTCTATTTTATTGAAAAAATAAATTCATTTAGATTACAAGCTTTACATTTCAAAGAATTAAAAAAAGTTTGGGATATAAGTATGTTAGAAATTATAAGCAAAATGAATAATACTGAAGAAGAAAATCCTACTACAAATGAAAATGAATTAAATAATAATGAAGAACAAAATAAAAACAAAGATAAAAATACAATAGTAATTCAAAAATTCCATCAAAATACAATTAATTTAATTTCTGATTTTGAAAAAAATATTTTAAATAATGAAAACTTTATTGATATAATAGAAAATAATCCTGATTATTTAATGAAATATTATTATAATATTTTAGAAACAACAGGATATTATAATATTGAATTATGTTTTAAAGCTTTAAGTGATTATCAAAATTCAAATATTAAAAAATATTTTAATCAAGTTATTAATCGATATTTAAGTAGTAATATGTCAGATTGGAACAAATATTCTCTTTATAAAAGAACATTACAAAATTTTTCTTTTGATTGTGATTTTGAGAAAATTTATGAAACAAATACATTACCAGATTCTATAAGAAATTATAAAAATTATATAAATGATATTCCTTATTTCCAAAATTCAAAAAAAAATTTTTATAATTCTTTTTCTGATTTAAAAGAAATATTTCCTCAAAATTCATCATATTTAATATTTCAAATGAATGAAGATAAATCTATTTTATATATTGGAATGATGTATTATCTTAATGATGAATTTAAATATTATATTAAAAGAATTATTTTGAATAGAGAAATTAATGGAAAAATAGATGAAATGATTCAAAATATTAAAACTTTAAAACATATGTTAATTAAAACTGTAATTGTTACTGAAGATGAAATGAATAAATTATTTTTAGATGAAAATGAAAAAATAAATAAAATATTATATGATTTGGAAAATAATTTAAATGAAGATATTAAAAATGCTTTTAATGATCTAAATAATATAATAAATCCAGAAATAAAAACAGAAGAAAATGAAGAAACTAATACAAACAAAAAAGATAATAAAAAAAAAGATGCAAAAAAAGATGTAAAAAAAGATAATAAAAAAGATAACAAAGGTGTCAATCCAAATATTGAATTACCAACAAGTGGTTTAGAGAGTATTACATTTTTAATTGATATACGTTTATATGATTTACCATTTGAATCTTTAAGTATTTTCGAAAAGATTCCATTTAAATCAAATGATTTTAGCTTAAACACAAATATTATGAGATTAAAAAATGCAAATTATCAAAAAGGTACTTCTTCTATTTCATTACCAGGAAATGTTAAATATTATTTAGATTATAGTTTAGAACAAAAAATAAAATTTGATATTAAACAAATTATAAGTGATAATTTATCTTCTAATGTTGGAGGAGGAAAAAAAGATAAAAACGCAGATAATTCGAATGTTCCTTTAGAAGGTGTATGTTCTTTTGAACATAAACCTAGTATAAGTGAGTTACAAAAAATTTATTTAAATTCAAGTACATTTATTTTTACAAGTCAAACTGCATTTTTATATCAATTTCCTTATGAAATATTTAATACTGCAAGATATTCAAAATGTAAAATTGGATTTATTTTTGATAGAATAGCAAATGTGAAAAATTTTGTAGATCAAAATAGTTTAATTCCAAAAACATTTAATTTTAATTATCAACCTATAGACACAGTTGCAATGATGACATTATGTGGAGTTGTTGATATATTCACCACAAAATGGAGTATAAATTATGATGAAATAAGTGAAATATTAAATGATATTATAACTGAATCTGTTGCTAATGGAGATAATATAAGTTATTCTATAAATAAATATAAAACTCCAAAAAGAGTTCCTTTAGAAAATAAAGAAGAAGAAAAAGTAGAAGAAAAAAAGGATAATAAAAAAGATGCAAAAAAAGATAATAAAAAAAAAGAAGAAGTTGTTTTAGATGAAACAAATAGTGTTGAAGTTAAAAAAATGAATTTATTTAAATTATCTCCTATATTATTTGGGCTTAATAATGTAAAACTTGTATAATAAAAAATTTTCTAAGATTAAATAAATATATTTTAATAATTTTAAATAAATAATATATAATTTATATTTTTTATATTATAATAATAAAATATATAATTTATATTTTTAAATAATGTATACATTAACAAATCCAAAAGATGAATTTTATGTTCATTTTCAATGTGAATGTGGGCGAAAATATCGAGCAGAAGAAATGTATATTTGTTATAATTGTAATAAAATTTTATGTCGTTATTGTCTAGAAACAGAATATGAATTATATGGATGTAAAAATAATTGTAAGCGTTCTCAAAATTTTTCAATAAATTCGGTGAGAAAAAAAAATAATTGTTGCGACCTTTGTTTAGAATGTCCTATTTGTTTTAATGCATTAATTAAAAGAAAAATATCAGGGAATTTTTTATATCAATGTCCTAATTGTTATTGGGATACTGCAAATATAAAATTGTCAAAACCTTCAGAAAATGATTTAGATATTTTGATAGGTCAGTTGCAAGAAACAGGTTCGAATGGTTTTTTGAAAAAAATGTATAATCATTTATTAGAAAATTTAAGTAAAAATTATGTTTTAACCGAAGAATATAATTATACTAGTAATTTAAATGATTTTGAGAAAATTGGAAAAGAGGATGAAAATATTAATTTTCAAGAAGTTGTTCAAAAAGCAATGGAATCAGGTGCTTGGAATATAGAAAAATTAAATGAAAATATTAAGAAAGAAAAAGAAAAATATGAAAATATTTTTAATTCTCCTTATGATTATAATGATGATTATATTAATGATAAAAATAATAATTATTTTTCTTTTAATTTTATTTCTACATTATTAGGATGTAATTTAGATTTAAATGAAAAAGAAGATATAAATTCAATTGATGATTTAAAAAAAAAATTAAAAAATGATTTAGATATTAATTACATATGCACTTTAGATCAACGTTTAAATCATGTAATTTTTCAACATCCTTTAACTTCAGTTCAATTTCCCAAATTTTTTGATTTAGTCCCTCAAAAAACAAAAGTTTCAAGAAAATGTAAAAAGTGTAAAAAACTAATTATTCAAGGAGGAGAACAAACAAATACTAGATCAAATTATGTTAAATTAGAAGTTAGTCATTTTTTTTTAATTCAATTTCCTATTATTACTATTTATAAAATTGAATATGATAAAAAAATTCTTATGCTAAAATTTACTATTTGTGATTTTAAAGAAATCA
>Ga0310691_10008606_pt1 | contig 10436 bp, 3 predicted proteins | sample 176DNAGHGlowgp2_FD_203887 | JGI IMG/M metagenome (GOLD analysis project Ga0310691, IMG submission 203887) | Sheep rumen microbial communities from Palmerston North, Manawatu-Wanganui, New Zealand - 1766 DNA GHGlow gp2 (v2) (version 2) | ecosystem: Host-associated > Mammals > Digestive system >... | reverse complement strand
AGTCCGGCGTAAAGTTCAGCTATACGCTCACGCAGGGCTCCACCACCGTAAAAGAAGGCTCAACGTCTAACCGCAATGTGAAAGTTGACGGGCTCACCAAAGCTACCACGTATCAGTTCACGGTATTTGCCGTAGTGGGGGACAGCAAGAGCGCCGGTGCTACCCTTGAGGCCAAAACGGCCGGGGAGGAGGATACCCCGGTAGATCCCGGTACAGATCCCGGAGACACCAAGATTGCCTATGAGGAATTCGGCATTCCTGCAGCGGAAGAGGACGGCATGGCCCGTGCTTTCCCGGGTGCGGAAGGCGGCGGCATGTACGCCACCGGTGGCCGTGGGGGCAAGATATACCATGTGACGTCCCTGGACGACAACAACACCCAGGGTACGCTCCGCTATGGCATTGAGAATGCCGAGCGCCCGCTCACCATTGTTTTTGACGTGGCCGGAACCATTGCGCTTCAGAAACAACTGCAAATCAAGAAGGGAGACCTCACCATTGCCGGTCAAACCGCCCCCGGCGACGGTATCTGCCTGAAGAATTACACGTTCCGGATTCATGCCAGCAACGTCATTGTCCGTTTCATCCGCTGCCGGATGGGGGACGAGCAAAAGACCGAGGACGACGCCATGCAGGTAATGGACAAATACGGCGATTCTTTCGAGAAAATTATCATCGACCACTGCTCCATTAGCTGGAGTACCGACGAATGCGCCTCTTTCTATGGCATGAAAGACTTTACCTTCTCCTGGAACATTGTCTCCGAGAGCCTTCGCGCCTCCGTGCACGGAAAGGGCAATCACGGGTACGGTGGCATCTGGGGTGGCACGAATGCCACGTACCATCACAACCTCCTGGCCCACCACGACAGCCGCAATCCACGCCTGGACCACGACTATGTTTCCCACCAGAAGGGCCCTGTAACCATCTCCAACAATGTGGTGTACAACTGGAGCGGCAACACCTGCTACGGTGGTGAAAGTTCCAGCAATACCGGAGATGACTACCGGAAATACAACTTTGTGGGCAACTACTACAAACCCGGTCCGGTTACGCCCAGCAGCCATCGCTGGCTTATCCAGCCCACTACCTCCTGCAGCAACTGCGGTGGTACCATCCTGCCCGGCCACTTCTACCTGCACGACAATGTGCTGTATGGCGTGAACGACGTCACCTCCAACAACTGGAAGGCCGGAACTTCCACTGGCGTAGGCGTTTACATCAAGGAAAGCGAGGTGACCAACATCAAGGCCGACAGCCCTTATGAGTGCAATGCCATGAGCCTGCATAGCGCCGAAGACGCCTTCACGGCTGTTACCACCTATGCCGGCGCCAGCTTCGCCAAGGACGCTATCGATGCCCGCGTGCAGCAGGAAACCATCAATGGCAAGGCCACCTACAATGGCAGCAACGGCTCTACGAAAGGCCTCATCGACACCCAGACAGACGTGGATGACGGTACGTGGGTGAACGGCTGGCCGGTGTACAAAGCCACCGAGGAGCAGCTGAACGCTCAACGCGACGCAGACTCCGATGGTATTCCCAATGCCATCGAGGACGCCTGGGGCCTGAACAAGAGCGACCCCAAGGACGCTTCTTCGTTCACCCTGGACCCGGACGAGCGTTACACCAACCTGGAAATGTACCTCCACTACCTGGTGAAGGACATCGTAAACGGCGGTAACCAAAAAGCAGAATACAAAAAGTTATAATCTTTTTACTATTACTAATTATTAACCCAAATCAAAAAACCAATGAAAAGTATGACAAAGAAACTACTTCTTTCGCTCGCACTTTGCTTGGGGCTCACCACGGCCGCATGGGCACAGACCACCATCAAGGGTATTGTGACCGATGAGACCGGTGAACCGCTCATTGGCGCCGGTGTATTGGTGGAAGGCACCACCATCGGCACCATTACGGGCATTGACGGTGACTACACCCTCTCTGTCCCCGAAGGCGCAGTGAATCTGGTATTCTCCTTCATCGGCCTGGCCGACCAGACGGTGGCCATTGCCGGTCAGACGGAGATCAATGTTGTCCTGAAGGCCGACACCACCTTCCTCGATGAGGTTGTGGTGGTAGGTTATGCCACGGTGAAGCGCCGTGACCTCCTGGGCTCCGTGTCCAGCGTAGGTGCGGACAAACTGGCCGAACAGCCTGTTACCACCGTGTCCCAGGCCCTTTCCGGTAAGATGGCCGGTGTGTCCGTAGTGACCACCGAAGGCGACCCGGATGCGGATATCAAAATCCGTGTGCGTGGCGGCGGTTCCATCACCCAGGACAGCTCCCCGCTGTACATCGTGGACGGTTTCCCGGTAGAGAGCATCAACGACATCTCATCCAGTGAAATCGCTTCCATCGACGTTCTGAAGGACGCTTTCTCCACCGCTATCTACGGTTCCCGTGGTGCGAACGGTGTTGTGATTGTGACCACCAAGAGCGCGGAGAAAGGGCAGAAGGTTTCCGTGAAACTCAATGCCTACTACGGTCTCAAGACCATGGCCAACAAGAAGGCCATCCAGGCCATGGACGCGGAGAACTTCGTGAAGTTCCAGTACGAACTGGGCTCCATTCGTGATGACCTCAGCAGCCACTACACCCCGTACTTTGGCTCCTTCTCCGACATTGACCTGTACAGCGGTGTGCCCACCAACAACTGGGTGGACGCCGTGTTCGGCAATACCGGCAGCACGTTCAACATCGACGCTTCCATCAGCGGCAGCGGCGAGAACTACAACTGGACCCTCGGTTATGCCCACATGGGCGACCAGGCCATCATGGTGGGCTCCAAGTACCTCCGTGACAACTTGAACTTCAAGGGCAACTTCAAGACCTCCAAGACCACCAGCTTCGACGTGAACGTCCGCTACTCCAGCATCAACGTGCGCGGCGGCGGTGCCAACGGTATCAACGACCGCGCCACCACTTCCGGTAACGGCCGTCTCAAGCACGCCGTGGCCTATGCACCCATCCCGGTGAGCGCCATGGCTACGGATTCCGACCTGGAGCAGGACTATGGCGACAACGCACCGCCGCTCCAGTCCGTAGCCGACAACGACAGCAAGCGTGTCCGTAAGACCTGGAACGCCAATGCTGCCTTCAACTGGACCATCATCGAGAACCTGCGCCTCAAGATTGAGGGCGGTCTGGAAGACTACCGTCAGGCCGACGACCGTTTCTACGGCCTCACCACCTACTATGTAGCCAACCAGTCCACGGTAAAGAACACCCCTTCCACCGAGCACAAGGAAATTTTCCGCACGCGTTATCGTAACACCAACACTCTGAATTACGATTTTGCCAAGGTGCTTAATAACCCCGACCATCAGCTCACCGCTCTCCTGGGTGAGGAAATGACCATTACCAAGAGCAATACGCTCACCGGTCTGGTGGATGGCCTGCCCCTGTTCTACGACTCCCAAATGGCCTGGAACTTCATGGCTTCCGGCTCCCCGAGTTCAACCAACAACAAGTACAGCGCCGACGACAAGCTCCTGTCCTTCTTCGGCCGTGTGAACTACGACTACAAGCACCGTTACTCCATTGGCGTAACGCTCCGTGCCGATGGCAGCTCCAAGTTCGCCCGCGGTCACCGCTGGGGCTTCTTCCCCTCCGCCGCCGTGTCCTGGACCATCTCCAACGAGCCCTGGATGGACGCTTCCCATAACTGGCTGGACCAGTTGAAACTCCGTTACAGCTTTGGTACCGCCGGTAACAACAACATCCCCACGGGCCAGCTGATGAAGGAATATGCTTCCAGCACCACTTCCTGGCTGTCCATGACCAACAACATCTTCACCGCCGGCAAGGTACTCAACAACCCCAACCTCACCTGGGAAACTACCTACACCCACAACCTGGGTCTGGACTTCGGCTTCTTCCAGAACCGCCTGAGCGGTAGCATCGAGGCTTACCAGAACGACACCAAGAACCTGCTCATTAATTTCCCTATCCCCGGTTCCGGTTATGACAGCCAGTATCAGAACGTAGGTTCCACCCGCAACCGCGGTGTTGAACTCACCCTGAACGCGCCTATCATTTCCAAGAAGGACTACTCCCTGAGCATCGGCGGCAACATTGCCTACAATGTGAACCGCGTGACGGACCTGGGCGGTCTGGAAAGCATCATGGCACAGTCCTACTGGGCTTCCACCGAAATCGGTGACGACTACATTGTGCAGGTGGGTCAGCCGCTGGGCAACATGTACGGTTACAAGAGCGACGGCTTCTATACCGTGGACGACTTCACCTGGGATGGCACCAAGTGGGTGCTGAACGAGGGTGTTGTGGACTGCTCCGGTATCATCGGCGCCGCCTACATGCGTCCGGGTGCTCCCAAGTACAAGGATATCGCCCTGAATGCCGACAAACTTGACGAGGAAGGCAATGTGATTGGCAAGACCACGGACGGCAAGCTCACCGTGGCCGACCGTACCGTCATCGGCAATGCCGCTCCGGATTTCACCGGCGGTTTCAACATCTCCGCCTACGTGAAGGGCTTCGACTTCAGCGCCAACTTCAACTTCATGATCGGCAACCAGGTGTACAACGCCAACAAGATTGAATTCACAAGCTCCCGTAAGTACTACAACCGCAACCTGCTCAACAGCATGGACGTGTCCAAGCGTTGGACCAATGTGGACTGGACAACCGGAGAACTGGTGAACGATCCCGACCAGCTGCGCGCCATGAATGCCGGCAAGACCATGTGGAACCCGGCCATTGGCCAGGCTGTCTTCAGCGACTGGGCCGTAGAGGATGGCTCCTTCCTGCGTCTGGGCAGCGCCACCATTGGTTACACCCTGCCGGAGAACCTCACCAAGAAGATTTACATCCGCAAACTCCGCGTGTACGTGACGGGCACCAACCTGTTCTGCCTCACCAAGTACTCCGGTTACGACCCCGAAGTGGATACCCGTCGTTCCACCCCGCTTACCCCGGGCGTAGACTACTCCGCTTATCCTAAGAGCATCGGCTTTGTGGCCGGTATCAACCTCACTTTCTAATCCGCTAAAGACATGAAAAAGATTCTATATATCCTTTCTGCGGCCACCATGGCCATCCTGGCGGTTTCCTGCGAAAAGTTCCTGGATTCGGAGTCCCCGTCCACGTTTGACGCGGCTACCGTTTACTCCAACTATGCCCTTACGGAGAATACCATCTTCTCCATTGCCCAGAGCTTTGGTGAAACCAACAACTATCGCGGCCGTTATCTTTCCTATATTGGCCTGAACAGCGATATCGAGTGGTACAATACCTTCAAGCCCACCGACGAAAAGTATCAGATTGCCGCTTACAGCCTGAAGACCAACAACAGCCAGCTGAACCTGGAAAACGGTCCCTTCGCCAAGATGTACGAAGCCATCGAGCGCGCCAACCTGGTTATTGAAGGCATTCGCCAGTATGGAAATCCTGCGGAGAAAGCCGACATGGCCTATCTCCTGGGCGAAGCCCTCACGCTCCGTGCCATGATTTACTATGACCTGGTACGTGCCTGGGGCGATGTCCCTGCCCGTTTCTCTTCTACTTCCAGCGAAACCATCTATGTGGCCAAGGCCAGCCGTGACGACGTCTTCAAGCAGCTGCTTGCCGACCTGGACGAGGCTATCCCGTATCTGCCGTATCCCGGACAGAGTGCCGCTACCCTGCGTACGGACCGTGTGAACAAGATGTTCGCCCAGGGCCTGTATGCCCGCATTGCCCTGATGGCTGCCGGTTATGCCCAGCGTCCGGAAGACGGTATGGTGGGAACCGGTGACCTGGGTGAGAACCGCCTCTCCAACGACCCCGAGCTGCAGGCCGATGTCCTGTATCCCAAGGCGCTGGCCTATCTGGAGGAAGCCATTGCCTCCGGTACCGCTTCCCTGGAGGACTTTGAGACCTACTGGAAGAACCAGAGCAACCAGAACAACCTGGTGGCCGGCCCCGGCCACGAGACCCTCTTTGTGATTCCGTTCTCCGATGGCCGCGGCCGTTGGAATTACACCTTCGCGGTGCGCTCGGAAGGTTCCAAGTACGCCGGTGGCGCTACGGTAACCCGTGGCGGCGATGCCGGTCCGGTGCCTACCATGTGGTTCAAATACGACGCCAACGACGTCCGTCGTGACATCACCTGCGTGAACTGGCGCTGGAATGCGGATAACGAGCAGGAACTGGTGGGTATCCAGAAGTGGTATTTCGGTAAATATCGCTGGGAATGGATGGAACGCAATCCTTACACCGGCGGTAACGACGATGGTGTGAAGCCCGTTGTCCTGCGCTATGCCGACATCCTCCTGATGGCAGCCGAACTGGCCAATGCCGAGGGTGATTTGTCTGCCGCCAAGGATTATCTCCTCCAGGTCCGCGAGCGTGCCTTCAAGGGCCACGAGGAACTGGCCGAGCTGTATGTGGACGCCATTGACAGTGAAGAGGAAATGTTCGATGCCATTGTGGACGAACGTGCCTTTGAGTTCTGCGGCGAAATGACCCGCAAGTTCGACCTCATCCGCTGGGGCATCCTCAAGGAGAAGCTGGACCAGGCCAAGGCCGAGATGAAGGCCCTGCGTGACCTCACCGCTCCCTTCGACAATGTGAACCTGCTGGGCGGCGACGTGTACTATCAGTTGGACGGCGACAAGGTGGTCATTTACGGCTTCAACGGTGAGGCTGTCAAGCCTGCCGGCGCCTGGGAGAAGAAGGCCGAATACTTCAACAAGATTGTGGACAGCAAGGGCGCCGATACCGGCCTCTACGATGCCCTCATCAACGGCATTTACGATGTGGATGATCCTGAGCAGAATATGTTCTGGCCCATCTTCAACACTACCATGATCAACAGTCAGGGTAAGATTAAGAACGACTATGGTTACGACAACCTTTAATTGACTGACGCATTATGAACTACAAGAATATTTTGAAAGTTTCTCTGGCTGCACTGGCCTCACTGGCCGTGCTCGCCGGCTGCGCCAAGAAAGAGTTCAAGGAAGTGACTGAACTCTCCCTGAAGCGTTGCCTGGAGCCGCAGAACCTGAGTGCCCGCGTAGACGTAACCACCGGTGACCATGTCGCCTTTGGCTGGGACGTGAACAAGGACGCCGACGGATACCTCCTCACGGTGTACACCGATGAGGAAATGACCGAGTTTGAAGACTCCTGGAATCTGGAACCGGACGAGATCCCGGTCATCATCCGCCTCACGGCCGACCAGAAATACTGGTTCACCGTACAGGCCTATCGCGTGGACAAAGAGGGTGTTCCCATTGAGACCACCCTGTCCAACCTGGCGGTCTATGACGGCAGCATCAAGACCTACGCTGTCAAGGACAACCTGTTCCTGGAAGTTGTCGGCCGCACGGAAACCACCGTTTCCCTGGCTTGGAGCAACGAGGCTTCTGACTACGAGGAAGTAACTGACCTTCAGGCCGTTCCCGTGAAGGGCGGCAAAACCGTGAAAAAGGAACTCAGCGCTGCTGAGGCTACCGCCGCAGCCGCCACCATCGAAGGCCTGGAACCCTCTACCGAGTACCAGATCACGCTCTTCTACATGAGCGCCTCCCGTGGCGCCCGTGACACCTGGACCAAGGCCGAGAAGGGTGAAGCTACGCTGATTACCGACGAGGCCGGCCTCAAGACCGCGGTCATCGACGGTGGTGAATACTATCTGGCTTACAGCGATACGCCTTACTCCATGAGTTCTGCCAAGCCCGTTGCCAGCCTGTCCCTGGTGGGTGAATTGGGCCCGAACGGCGAGAAGCCCGTGGTTACCGGTAAGGTGGAACTCACCGCCGACCTGGCCGAGGCAAACGCCAACCTGTACTTCGAGAACATCAAGTTCGACGGTGCAGCTGGTTCCCGTATCGTGGAGCACACCGGTGGCAGCCCCGTGATTGGCAGCATCAAGTTCGTGAACTGCGAAATCACCAACTTCCTTGCCGGTTTCTTCTATGGCAACAACGACAATGTCGTGAAGATTCAGAACTTCACCTTCGACTCCTGCGACATGTACGGCATTCCGGGTTCCGGCGGCGATGCGTTCGATATCCGTAAAACCACGGAAATCGATGAAATCGCTTTCGTCAACAACACCATGTACGACGGTATCCGTTCCCTGTTCCGTATCGACGCCTCCGACGCCATCAAGATTGGCAAGATTACCTTCGAGAACAACACCGTGAAGAACATCGCCACCATTGACGATGGTAACAACCGTGGTCTCTTCGCCATCCGTGTAGCTACGGAGATGTCCCTGAAGAACAACCTCTTCCTGTGGGAAGACGGTGGCAAGACGGATGAAGCTGTTGTGGACAAAGCCCAGCTGTTCCAGGATAACGCCAACACCGTTCTTCCTACGCTGAACGCTTCCGGCAACTACAGCTATGCCAACGGCAAGGACTTCTTCAAGAAGCTTTCCGCCGCCGAAGCCGGCTTCAAGGTGATGAATGTGGATCCTTGCTACAACTCCAAGGGTAACTTCTTCCAACTGGCCGCCCAGGACCTCATCGAAGGTCAGGTAGGTGCTTCCAAGTGGTGGATTTCCTACGTGGAGAAACCCGAGGACCTCACCCAGAACGTAATTACCGAGGCCCACACCTGGAACCTCCAGGATGCCAGCCTCTTCGCCGGTGAGGTGAAGAACAGCCGCGTCCGTGACGAACTCCTGCTGGTGGGCTCCGAGGAAACTCCGATGAATGCCGATGGCGCCATCAACTTCCTCAGCGCTACGCCGCTTACCCGCAAGGGCGTTCCTACCGTGGGCTATGCCGCCTTCAAGATTAACGCTCCCGGTTCCGTGGACCTGCTGGTTGCAGACGGTGCCAAGACCGGTGCCAGCGTGGTGGTCGCCCTGCTGGATGACAACGGCATCGAAGTGAAGGGTGGCGTGGCCGCTTCTTCCGCCGGAGTGCAGAAGGTGGTTATCCCCGAGGTGAGTGGCGAAGGCATGGTTTACCTCTATGCCAACGGTCCCATCTCCCTCACCAAGCTGGCCTGGAGCGAGGATGTGCTGGCCCTGAACAAGGTACTGGCTACGCCCAAGCCCGTGGTGGATCCCGTGACCATCCAGGAAGGCGAGGCCGCCCCTGTCACCATTACCTGGGAAGCTATCGACAATGCCGCCTCTTATCAGGTGGTCTTCAACAAGCGCGCCCAGGATCCGCAGACGGAGCTTAGCTTCACCGTTCCCGCAGAGGACATCGCTGCCCTCAAGGCGGGTTTGTACACCTTCACCGTACAGGCGCTCCCGCGCGAAAACGACATCTATTATGTGGCTTCCGACAAGGGCGCCGCTTCCTTCGCTATCCAGCCTAAGGGTGGGGAAGAGCAGGTGGAGGTAACCCTCACCTGGGACTTCTCCGATGCCGATTGGCAGGCTGCTTTCGCCGGCTATGGTGCCGCGAATACGGATATCACCAACTGGGATCTCACCCTGAACAACCTCACCATCCATTCCGGAAGCAAGAGTAAGTACAACACGACCTTCTTCCAGTTTGGTGGCAAGTCCGGCGACATGGACCGTTACTTCAAGTTCACTGCTCCTGAGCAGGGTACCCTGAAGATCACGGTATCCAACACCGGTAGCGGCGAGGCGCTGGATCGCACGGTGGCCGTGACGGTAGGTGAAGACACCCAGGCACAGGGCGGCGGCTTCTCCTCCAACACCCCGGGTGAACTGGAGTACAGCGTGGCTGCAGGTGATGTGATTATTACCGCCCCGGTGAATGGCCTGCGCTTCTACAAGATTGAATTCACCTATATGACCGGTGGAAAACAGGCTTACGAGTACGACTGGGACTTCTCCACTTCTGATTGGCAGACGGCCCTGGGTGCCCTGGGTGCGGTAAATACCGATATCACCAATATCGACCTTACCGTTGAAGGCCTCACCTTCCACTCCGGCAGCAAGAGCAAGTACAACACCACTTACATCCAGTTCGGCGGCAAGTCCGGCGACATGGACCGTTACTTCAAGTTCACTGCTCCTGAGCAGGGTACCCTTAAGATCACGGTATCCAACACCGGTAGCTCCGAAGCCATGGACCGTACCGTTGCCGTGACTGTAGGTGAAGATACCCAGGCCCAGCCCGGTGGCTTCAGCAAGAGCACGCCCGGTGAGCTTGAGTACAGCATCCCGGCCGGCGAGGTAATCATTACCTCGCCCGTGAACGGCCTGTGCTTCTTCAAGATTCACTACAACAACTAGTGAAACGCATTAAGGGAGCCGGGGGTGATACCCCGACTCTCTTCCAAGAAAAACAATATTAAAACACATAACATTATGGCTTTCATCAACCCTGATTTCATGCTCCAGACGGAGACCGCCCGCAAGCTGTACCATGAGCACGCGGAAAAGATGCCCATCATTGACTATCACTGCCACCTGGTGCCGCAGCAGATAGCTCAGAACATCCAGTTCCGCGACATTACCCAGCTCTGGCTGGTGGACGGCCACTACG
>Ga0310691_10008604_pt1 | contig 10438 bp, 10 predicted proteins | sample 176DNAGHGlowgp2_FD_203887 | JGI IMG/M metagenome (GOLD analysis project Ga0310691, IMG submission 203887) | Sheep rumen microbial communities from Palmerston North, Manawatu-Wanganui, New Zealand - 1766 DNA GHGlow gp2 (v2) (version 2) | ecosystem: Host-associated > Mammals > Digestive system >... | reverse complement strand
GACGGCTGCCCGCCAGGCCCGTGACGAGATCGATGACGAGATGAACCAGCTCGACGAGGTCGAGGCGGTCGTCGAGGCGCAGAACCTCCTCCTCGGGAGACCCGAGGGGTACGGACTGGACGGCATCGGCGCCCAACGGGCCGGAGGCGCTTCCGCGGCTCCCCTCCCCGTCCTTCAGGACCGGGGAGAGATGTCGTTCGAGGAGGCGATGGGAGAGAGGGGCGGCGAGTTCGTCGAAGGGTCGCGGAACGCCTTCGGGGCGGTGACCGTCGCACTCGCCATCCTCTGCGCACTCTTCCTGGTAGTCGCCCTAGCGCGGTTCCTCCGGGGCGAACCCGGCAGCGAGATCGTGTTCTTGAGGATCGCCGCGGTGATGTTCGGGGGCGTCGTCTTCCTTACCGTGCTCACGAAGGCATTCGGGTTCTAGGCCATGGCAGCAGTTCCCCTCACCCTCGTCTACCCGCTCGCCGGGATCGGCCAGAACCCCGGCTCGAGCATACTGGGCCTTCTCGAGTCCCTGCGCGCAGGCATCGTCGGGGAGCAGCTCGGAGCCATCACGGGGATCGCCGTGGCGGGCGGCGCGCTCATCGCGGCCGTCGTCCTGCTCAAGGTGGCGAACGACTACATGCAGGGAAGCGGGCTGACCCTCTGGTCGGTCATCCGTCCCGTGGTCCTGCTGATGGTCGTGATGAACTTCAACACGTTCGTCGCCTCCCCCGTGCACCGGCTCTGCAACATCTTCACCCGCAGCATGACCGCCCGCGTGTCCGTCAGCACCGCCGACTACTATGCGCAGCTGAGGGACTTCGCCAGGCAGGAGATAGACCGGTCCTGGGCCTCCGTCCAGGCGCAGGTCGACGCAGCGCTTGACGAGCAGGAGCTCGCCGACGCCACCGACGCCCAGTCTGAGGGCGGGAAGGTGGTCCAGTGGCTCCAGCGCCAAAAGGTCAAGTTCCAGAACATGTGGAAGAAGGTCACGGTCGCCGCGCTGGGTCTCGCCGTCGAGGCGAAGAAGCTGTCGGCCGTATCTGTCGGTCTCATCATCAACTCCATACTTATGTTCGTGATGACCCTCTTCGTCTTCGGGCAGCAGGTCTACTGCTACGTTTACCTCACGCTCCTGACGCTCCTCGGGCCCTTCGCCTTCGCCCTGGCGATCATTCCCTCTTTCTCACACTCTATCGCCACCTGGGTCGCCCGTTACATCCAGGTCGCGTTCTGGATCCCCATCGGCCAGCTCGTGATGTACATCAACGTCTATCTTGTCAACAACCTGATGGAGGCATTCGGCCAGTCGTACCAGCTGGGGCAGCAGTGGGTCATCGTCGCGATGAGCATCGTCGCCATCATGAACGTCGCCGCCGTCCCGAAGATCGCAGCCTATGTGGTCGAGTCGACCGGAGCCAACGACGCGCACAGCTCCTCGATAGGAGGCGTGCGGGAGACGGTCCAGACCACCGGCGCGCTGAAGGCACTCTTCCGGAAATAGCATCCCCGTAACCAGATATCACCATGGACAATATCATCAAACACTTCGAGACTATAGAATCGTCCTTCCACAAGACGAAGGCCGTCACGCTGGCGAGCGTCATCGCCTCGTCCCTCGTGGCCGTCGTCTCCCTCGTCTTCGCGGCCTCCTGGGTCGGCTCGCACACGGACAACGTCTACGTGCTGGACAAGGGCGGAGCTTTCAGCGCGACCGTCTCCCCCGACGGCGTGCAGAGGGACCTGGAGGCCATAGACCACGTGTCGCGCTTCCACGAGCGCCTCTTCAACCTCTCCCCCTCCAGCGAGGCAATCAAACGGAGCGTGGAGCAGGCCCTCGTGATGGCCGACCGCAGCGCCTACACCTACTTCAACGACCTGCAGGAACAAGGGTTCTACTCCCGCATGGTCCAGGGCAACGTGACCCAGCAGATCCTCATCGACTCGGTCCGGGTGGACATGTCCTCGTACCCCTATCCCGAGACGACCTGGGCGAAGGTGTACGTCGTCCGCGAAAGCAACATCTCCTCCTACGACTTCGTCAGCACCGGGAGGCTCGTCGATGTGGGGCGGTCCAAGTCCAACCCGCACGGGTTCATGCTCGAGCGTTTCCAGGTGGTCCGTAACGAGCGGATCGAAACGAGGAGGAGGAACTGACATGCGGTGGCTGGAGAGACTGCGCTCCTTCCTGGAGGGGAACGAGCACGGGATCATGACCACGGGGGCATGGATCCTCAGCGCGGCGTGCATCGTCATCTTCGTCTATCAGATAGTCAAGTGTTATTACCTTCTTAGATAGGATCCGCATATGGAAATGGACAGGAAGAAGAAAGGGATGCTCCTGCTCGTGATGGCAGGGGCCGTCCTGCTTGTGGTGCTCGTCGTGTTCTTCGTATGGTCCCAGTCACCTTCGGGAAAACGGGGAAAGGAGGAAGGATACAACGTCTATATCGACGTCCAGAACGCAGAGGAGAAACCGCTGGAGGACTCGAAGATACAGTCCTACCGCAGCCGTTCGAACGTCGAGGTCTATTGGGACGAGATGGGAGAGGAGCTCTCCGCCGAAACCGTGACCGGAGAGGCCCCCGCCGTGACGCCGACGGGAACGGGAAGGGGCGGTCCTGCCCGGACCGGAGCCAGGGCCTATTCCCCCGAGGACGTTTTCGGAAGCGCCCCGGCGCCCTCCAGGGAGCCGGCACCGCAGCAGGGAACGGGCACCCGGCAGGACGCCGCCGAGCGGAGGGCCATGTACCAGAGGGAACGCCAGGCCGCACTCGACGAGGTCATGAGGCGTCAGGAGGAGATGATGCGCGCCCAGCAGCAGTCCTCCGGAGAGGGCGGTGAAGCAGTTCCCGCCCCGGAGCCCCAGGCGCCTGAGGAGAGGGACCGGATCGATGTGGACAAAGTCCTCGTCCGCCGGTCCGGCTCGGTGACGACCCTGGAGGACGGATTCACGTCGGTGACGAGCTCCGGGGTCTCATCCCTGGAAGGGGCGTCGGAACAGTTCTTCGTCGATGAGGCCTACCCTTTCAAATGCATGTTCGTCCGTTCGGGCAAGCTCAAGAGCGGCGAGAGGGTGTCGGTCCGCCTGCTGGAGGACATGGTCATAGACGGGCAGCTCGTCCCGAGGAACACCCACCTGATGGCCGTGTGCAGCATCGGGACAAGGCTGGACCTCAACGTATCCAGCATCGATCTCGGAGGGAAGATCATAAATCTCGACTATGACGCCTATGACAACGACGGGACGAAGGGCATCTACTGTCCGGGGATCTCGGACGGGGGTGCCTCCCGGGCCGTCGGAACGGCGGTCTCCGGCGCCAGGACCCGGCTCAGCTCCCGCATCGGCAGGGCCGCACAGGATGTTGTCAACACGGGGCTCTCACTCATCACCCTCTCCGGAGGGGAAACGGCCGTGCAGGTACCGGCAGGATACCAGTTCTACCTGGTCAAGTCACGGTCCAAGCGTTCGGAATAATCACACATGAAACACTGTCAAAGCAAATGAAAAAGATCATCGGATTCATACTGGCATACTCAGCGGGAGCGCTCCTGCTGTATTCATGCGACCGTCTGCTGAACCCCTTTGACTCCCCCTATGGGGGCGAGCTGGGGATCGGGGACAAGGACATCTCGTATATCGAGCTCGGCTATCCGCGCGACCTGGAGGACTTCACGGGAGGGCGGAAGGGCGGCAAAACGGGTTATGGGGACCTTGTCATGCTCATCGACTCGTCCCGTTTCGCACGGATGGACTACGACGGCGGGACGGTGGACGTCTCGTCGCTCGAAGCCTCGAACGTCATCGACTACGACTGGGAATCGGTGGAGATGGTCGCGGTCTACCGGCCTTCGGACGCTTACCTGCAGTCAGTGTCCGTCACCTCCTCGGACACCTCCGTCGTCAGCGTCTCCAAGGGAACCGTTCCCATGGGGTTCCGCGTGAAGATAAACGGCGTCGGGGAATGCGACCTCCGGATGACGGCCGTCGGGAACGAAACGGTAAGGAGGACCTACCACTTGAAGGTCACGGAGGAGCTGACGCTGAAGATATACATGGACCCATTCTGGATGAACAACCTCACTGCACGGATCAAATACCGCTGCAAGTCCCTCCCCCGGGGTATCGACCGGATGTTCCTCAACGTCCGGGACAGCGTGACCGTCATCGGGCAGGCACGCGTGATGGACCAGCGCCGGGGCGACAGTGACTACAGGATCGTGTCCGACACGACGGTTTATCGCCTGCGGGAGCATACCGACAGGTTCCGGAAAAACCGGCGTGTCATCCTGAGAAACGTCTCGGACGCCGTACGCAAATACAACGCCGTGAAGAAGGAGTCCAGCTATATCCGCGTGTCCGGATACGGCTCAGAGGGTGCCGGGAAGAGGTATGTCCAGCAGGATGGGAAGTGGTTCGTCGTCGAGGATGCCCCTTATGAGTGCCGCCAGGTGAGACTCGGACTCGATGTCATCTCGGACAGTCCGTACCTTCTTTTCAACGTCGTCATGAAAAAGAGCCAGACGCCCTCATCCACCGATGAGGACGAGGAGGACAGCGACGATTCTCCGGATACAAACGACGAGGAGCTGAAGGAGTACTTCGTCATACAGTTCAATGAGAACATGAAGCCTTCTGACCATGATTCCCTGTCAAGAAGGCTCCACGAACTTGTCAATACCCAGTCCGATTCCCTGAAATGGATACTCTCTTACTGAGAAATCAAGACCCTACCGACAATGAAAAGAACCGCCATTACCCTGCTCTTCACAACCCTGGCTTTTCTGAATGCCCAGGCAAAGGTCGACACGCTCCGGATTTCATCGGCCTACACCACGCACGTCATCTTCTCGACGGACCTCACCTATGCGGACCTCTCGAACAGCCGATTCGTCGTCGCGAAGATCATCGAACAGAACAAGAACATGCTCGCCCTCAAGGCAAAGGAGGCCTTCACGGAATCCTGCAGCGTCTCGGCACTCGAATCGAACGGGACGATGCACACGTTCATCGTCGTCTACGACCAGGCACCGAAGGACCTTGTCATTGACATGCGAAAGAGCCAGGCTCCCCAGGCAGCAGCCGGGTATGTGTCCTCTACGGCGCAGCTTATCGCAGATGTGAGGGCCATCCGGGAGTCCCATCAGGTGCCCGGCCAAGGCCAGACGGCGCCAAGTGGACGCGGCAACGTTTCCACCTGGAAGACCGGGTCGGCTCCCCTCCTGCAGGACGTCATCAAGGAGAAACAGCATCTCTTCCACATCGGGTGTGAGGAATACGACATACAGGTCCTATGCGAGGATATCAGCTCCTACAGCGACATCACCTATATGACCATCTCATTGAAGAACAGCTCCGGCATCAGCTATGACATCGCAGACGCGACGTTCGTCATCGAGAGCAAAAGGCATGGGAAGCGGACAGTCCGTTACGACAAGACTGTTTTCCCGAGAAGCCGTTACGGGAAACTGTCGGCAGGGCCAGGGGAATACACGCGGATCGCGTACTCCTTCGAGAAGATGACCCTGTCCAAGGATCAGGTCCTTCGGATCTACCTCTATGAGTCGGGAGGACAGCGGAACCTCGTCATGACCGTGGACACACGGGACATCAACAGGGCGAGGACCAACATCTGACCGCTCATATTCATCACCAAAAAACACGCAAGGGGCCGCCGAGATGGCGCCCCCTTGTCATAATACAACCCTATTCTACAAGAACAAAAAAACGAGCTCTTTTTGATAGCATTGTCCTTAGAGAAGCTACGATCCATGTTGGAGGATCATCTTCAAGAGATGTTCGTAGTGGGTCGGCCGCACACGGGGTCTCACCCCCTTTCACCTTGGTTACTCAGTCTTATTCGTTTTTCAAATTGATTACAGACTTGGTATTACGCTTCCCTATTCTCCCGTCATAGCCTTCTTCCTTGCCCGTTCTGACACCGCTGAGGGGTTGTAATACTCCGAGTACGTGTACTTCCCTTCGCTGACATCGATGACCTTTGATTTACCGTTTCTGACCACTTTCGCGTGCGAGTTGTCGATAATCCGAACGTCATCGTAGATGCACGGGATGATCGGGTCCGGTGCATGGTAGTCATCCGAAAACCAGCGGTCTGCCAGATCGACGGCGCCCCACTTCCCGCCCTTTTTGACCGCAACCAGGAGGAACTCCCCATTATTGTAAAGGTCCTCATATGTAGGTGGGACCTGCACGGGTAGGTTGGAATTCGCCCTGACGAATCCAATCAGTCCCGATTCTTCGTCCATGAAAGGATAAAAAGTGAAACCGCCTAGGGAGATGAACCAGATGTGTTCTTTTACGATTGACTCGCCTTTAGCCCACTTCTTATCCTGGCCAAAGGTCACCAGAGGGAAAAGCACACAGATAAAAAGCAAGAGACTCTTTATCCTGTCATGGGGCGAGGGCCACAACCGCACCTTCACCTCTTTCTTTCTTGCCATAAAGTCACTCATTTTTGTCATCATTCCCGATTAAAACACATTGATTACATACCAGATGAAACCGATGATCCCTGCTACCAGGAGCAGATAGAGGCGGAACGGCCTCGGCTCGTATAGGGGCCTGGTATCCGTGTACTCGCGTTGCTTTTCAAACGGGATACTCAGCAGAAAAACCGTGAAGGACAATGGAAGTAGCAGGAGCGTAACCATATCCGACGTTTTAAATACAAATTGGCAGAGCACAGAGATGACCAAGGCTATTGCGGAGACAATCATCGTGACGGTTTTCCGGACGGACACCTTCCTGGGCTCTGATTCGATGTATTCCTTCACGATCTGGTCTTCCGGGAGCTTTGCAAACTTGGACTCTGTGAAAGCTTTCAATGAATTGAGTTCGTCTTCGCTCAAGTCATACTCCCTTACCAGTAGGTCAAAGACACTTCTCTCTTTATCGGTGACTTCATTATCCACGGCGATGCAGTGCCAGGCGAAACAAAGCGTTTTCTTGGACTTCAGGATGGGAGCGATCTCATCTTTTAACTCAGAGAAAGGCATCGCGGGTCCGAACCGTTCAAGTTGAGCCAGCAACCGCCACCTCTCCTTGTTCGAGTAGCCCAGGCAGTGGCAAATCCGCGTAATCATCCGGCTCTCACTGGGATCCAGATTGTCTGCCTTGAAGATATAGGCGGCCAGTTTTGCCAGCGCTATTTTCCTACCCTCGCCATTGCCCGAATAAACCGTAGCTTGCCCATTGTCGTCAAAGATAGTGAGCCTTTCGGGGAACTCCGTGAAGGCGAGTGTATTGTTAGTCCCTATACGGTGAACGGCATAGTCCTTTCCGCAGACACTATATTTGATCACCGATTCAGGGACAGTTGATGCCGCCCATGTCTGGCGGTACGGGACAAAACCTTCCGGAGTCGTTTCCAGCCCGGACTTTTCTTCCTGGTATTGCCTGACGATGAGGCGGAACTCTCTTTCCACATCTTCATCGGTATAACCGATATCTCCCATCGAATAGTTCCGGTCCGGGAGGACGGCTTCTGCGTTTTTCCATTGCCTCAGAACACTTGCGTGAGGGTTTTCACCGGGCGACTTCCTGATGAGCTCACCCATTTCCGAGTCCATGGGGGGATAATGCAGCCGCATGGCAAAGCGCTTTGTACGGAATCTCATGATGGTCTGGTAGTAGCCCGTCCCGTTGCACCTGCTGCACTTCACGACTCCGTCACCTTCGCAACGAGGACAGACCGTGGTCCCTCTGCAGTCGGGACACCTGAACCAACCGGATCCCTTACATGAAGTGCATTTCCCTCGTCCGTCGCAGATGTAACACTCTTTATAACCGCTGGAGGTCTCAATGACCCCACGGCCTCCGCACTTCCAACAGTCTCCAGTTCCGTGACATGTGTCACATCTGACTTCCCCGCGGCCGGAGCATCTGACACATTTCCTCGATCCTCTGCAACTCGGGCACTTCATCTCTGGGTCGCAGTCAAAGGTATTCACCGTCCCATAGAGATAACCTTCATGGGACGGCAAGTCCGTCATCGTCACATCGTCGCGCAACTTCAGATCGGTGGACTTCAAGGTTGAGACGGGGGGCTGAACCTCGGGCTCTCCGGGGTACAGGTAATCAAAATCAAAGTCATAGGGATTCGGAGAACTCCCGTCATTGTGAAGGCTTTTCCCGGGATATTCGTGTAGGGACGTATCGACACCAAGATATTCACTAGAATAATCGCTCTTCACATGAGTAAGATGTCTCACCCCCTTCAAATCCGCGAATGTTGCAATGTTGCTCAGGCCTCCTTCTTTCTTGCTTATCTTTTCGAGTATCTCAAGACACGCAGCTTCATCAAGGCGGCCGCCATCCAACCGAATGCCGAGCTCCTCTTCGGAAAGTATCTTATAGGTCTGTTTCATGACATCATTCCAGGTTGTATCGACACTGGATATACAAGTGATTAACTACCCGATCTTATTTGCCGGAATCCACACCGGACTTTGAAATGTTGATACTGATTCTCGCCCCGTACTTATCCGCAAACTCTTTCAGGTTGGAGATATAGATATCATCTGTCTTGAACCAGTAGGAAATAGTCCCCGGAGACTTCTGCAGATCCGTCGCAACCTTTCGCTGGGAGATCTTGTGCATCCGCATGTACATGTCCAGGAATCCGAGCCGGCTTCCCTGGGAATACATATTGACCAGTTCCTCCTCGTTGGCGATGGCGATGCCGCCCGTCTCCTCCTCCGCCTTATCCTTCAATACAACGGTCATCTTATAGCCGAACGCCTCGACAATCCTGTGTGCGAGGGAAAGCAGCATGTTGTCTTTCTTGAACAGGAAAGCCAGGGAAGTATGATGCCCGACGCCCTGACGCTCCAGGTCACCCAAGTTGATGTCAAGCGCCTGCATGAAATCCACCAGGAATTTCAGGTTCACGGCTGGCCAGCTGTTGTTGCTCTTGAAGCCGCGCGTGCGCGTCACCCCCTTGGCATTGTAAGGCTTCTGGGGAGCCTTCACTCTTTTCTCTGTTGTTTCCATCACCAAAATCACAAATTGTATGCAAAATAAATTTGCATATTAAACTTATTTTATCGTACTTTGTACGGTAGAATAAGCCTTATATCCAAAACTTCCTTTTTTAGGACCATTGGACTAACATATTTGACACAAATTTACAAAACTTATTCGACATTCCCAACAAGGGACAGACCACGCAACGCATTTTACCTGCGGGCCCCGGAGGCCCGAAAAGAGACAACCGGCACGAGAAGGGAGATTCGCCCCCAAGACAAGACGCAGATGGCAAGTTATTCGAATAGCGAAATGGAGTTACTGCTCACCACTCCGGTGGACCGGATCCTCGCCTACTTCGGCAGGAACACGGCCCACCGGAGCTATATGTACTTCTCCCCCTTCCGGGACGAGGCGTCCCCGTCGATGCGTGTAACCGTCGACCGGTCCACGGGGCAGTGGTACTGGGCGGACTTCGGAGGCACCCCCGCACCCGGCAAGAAAGCCGACGGCGGAGGGTGCCTGGAGATGGTGAGGCGCCTATCCGGGGTCAGCACAGAGGGGGAGGCGCTCGACATACTCGCAGAGATCAACGGCACCGTCATCCCGATGGCCGAATTCCAGTCCAGCCCCGTCAGGGAAAAACCGAGTGGCATCGTCGTGGAGTCGTTCGGGGAAGCGTTCGACCGCGCAACCCTGGTCAGATACGCCGAGAGGGAGCGGGGCATTCCCATCCCCCTCCTCGAGAGGTACTGCCGTCAGGTCACATACCATCCGAAGTCGGCTCCCTCCAGGCGGTTCACGGTCATCGGCTTCCCGAACAACGGGGGCGGGTTCGCACTCAGGGGGACGGCCCCCAACTCGAAGTACACGACCCTTTGCGACATCACGACCCTCACCCCCGACGGGATGCTCTCCCCCGCCGCCGAAGCGGCGACGGCAAGGTGCTACGTCTTCGAGGGGTTCATGGACTTCCTCTCCTGGCTCGCCTGGAGAGGGGTGGAAAGGCCGGAGGCCGACGTCTGCGTGCTGAACTCGGTCAGCAACCTCCATCTCGCTTCGGGGTGGCTCCTCGCCCACGGCGTCATCCGCTGTTTCCTGGACAACGACCGCGCCGGGAAGGACGCCTACGAGAGCATCTGCGAGATGTGCCCCGGACGTGACATCAAGGACGGTTCGACGGCGTACCGGGGCCACAAGGACCTCAACGAGGCCTACGTCGAATGGAGGAAGCGCCAGCTGGGTCTCCGGCGGTAAGGACCTTAATATTATCCATTCCAACAGTATCAACCCATAAAAGTTCAAAGATCATGGCAGAAACACAGATTCGTGATGAGGTCAGGCAGATGCTTGACAACATCGACTGGAGCTCGGTCTCCGAGTTCGAGAAGCTCCGCGAGACCGTGGAGAAGGACCCCGTCATCGCCGAGCAGCTCGTTTACGGGGAGATGACGGACCTCGTCC
>Ga0310691_10008603_pt1 | contig 10438 bp, 9 predicted proteins | sample 176DNAGHGlowgp2_FD_203887 | JGI IMG/M metagenome (GOLD analysis project Ga0310691, IMG submission 203887) | Sheep rumen microbial communities from Palmerston North, Manawatu-Wanganui, New Zealand - 1766 DNA GHGlow gp2 (v2) (version 2) | ecosystem: Host-associated > Mammals > Digestive system >... | reverse complement strand
GGTGGGGAACCACAGCCCGCCGTCCTCGCTGCCGCACACTTCCTGCAGGACGATGGCCATCTTTTCCTCGGAAATGACGTTTCCCGTCGCCGTGATGTAACTACGGGACGAGGCGAAATAGACCGATGCATAGACGCTCTTGATGGCCTTGGAGATGAGGCGCAGCTGCTGGTCCTCGTTCTCCGTAGCCGGAACCATATAGGTGGAGTAAACGCCGGCAAATGGCTGGTAGTAAGAGTCTTCCAGCTTGGAGGAAGAACGGACGGCCAGCGGTTTTCGGACGTGGCGGATGAAGATTCTCAAGGCATCCGTCAGGTCCCGGGGCAGGGTGGAGGCGGCGAATTCGGAGAGGATCTCCCCGTCCGAAAGGTCCGCGTTGATAACATACTGTAGGCCGTTCTCGAGGATGAACCGGTCGAAGAAGTCCGTGGTGATGACAAGGGTTCTCGGGACCAGGACGCGGACGCCTTCCCAATGGTCATAGAGGTCGTACCGCTGGAGAATCTGGTTCAGGAAGGCCAGGCCGCGGGCCTTGCCGCCCAGGGAACCGTCCCCGAGGCGGGCGAAGCGGATGGCGTCGTTGTAGCGCTCGGGCTCGAAGCGGGCCACGACGCCGAGTCCCTGGGCCATCCGGTAGTCGCGGATGGACCGGATGGTGGTCGCCCGGCGCTCCGACTGGTCGTCGAAACTGCTCTTCTTGATGCGGTTGCCGATTTCGAAGAGGCCGCGGGCGAGGAGCCAGCGGGAGATATAGTTCTTGGATGCCAGGCGGGCGAGGTCGGCATCCGAAAGGGTGGCGATGATGCGCTCGGCGCCGTACAGGTCGCTGGCGCGGGCGATCTCCTCCCCGGTCTTGGGATTCGTGACCACGAAATCGCCGAACCCGAATTCCCGGCCGATGAATTCCGCCAGGTCATGCGTGAGGGTCTTGGAGCGCTTCACTAGGAAGCCGGCCTTGAGGGATGAGGCGACGGCCCGCATGCTCTCCTGGGAGGACTGCATGAGGATGGGCATCTTGGGATCGTCCTTGCGGATCATCCGGCACAGGTCGATGCCGGCGTCCAGCTTTTCCTCCGACGGCTTGTCGCCAGGGTGCAGGACGAAACCGATGTCGGAGATGACGCCCAGCATGTTGGACTTGTATTTCTCATAAAGGGCCACGGCGTCGTCGTAGTTCGTGGCCATGAGGATCTTGGGCCGGGAGCGCTTCCGGAGACTCTGCTGGCTCTCGTTGAGGGCGTCCCGGATGGCCTCGCTGTTCTGGAGGAGGATCAGGCGGTACAGCTCCGGAAGATAGGTGGAGTAGTAGCGGACGGAGTCTTCCACGAGGAGGATGCACTGCACCCCGTTCTCCAGAATGTCCACCGGGGCGTTCCGGCTGTCTTCCAGGAGCTTGATGATGGCGATGATCAGGTCCGTGGAGTTGTTCCAGCAGAAGATGCCGTCGAAGTGGCTCGTGTCCCGGTTCTCCATCTGCCGGTAGATTTCCTTGGCGAAGGCAGTGAGGAGGACGACCGAGGTCTCCGGGTCGATCTCCTTCACCCGGCGGGAGAACTCGAACACATCCACCTCGCCCACGTTGTACATGGTGATGACAAGGTCGAACTGCGCACCGCCCTCCATGAGGGCGAGGGCTTCCACGGTGGATTCCGCCCGGACGAATTCCGGCGGATTGGAGAGGTTGAGTTCCGAGTATTCGGCGGTGATCCGGGGTTCGATGCGCCCGTCCTCTTCCAGGGCGAACTTGTCATAGTTGTTGCATACGAGGAGGATCCGCCGGATCCGCCGTGCCATCAGGGGAGTAGCCGTATCTGTCATCGTTCGTTCAGTCCGTTAATCCTACAAAGATACGAAAAAAACCGGAACGACAGGGGCTGTCATTCCGGGTGGAGTACTTATCGCAATAACCATTTCCAGATGGGGACGACCTCGATCCGCAATCCGTCCTTCTCAAGGTTTTCTTCCTGGTCGAAGGTGACAATCAATGCCTTTTGCAGTTTGAATATTTTGTTGAACTGGACCAAGGCACCTATTTCCCTTTCCCGGGTTTCCGGGTTGGAAAGATCAAAAGAGGCCTGAATTGCCATTTTGACATCCGGTACGTAGAAATCCAAGTCCACCGTGCCCCGTTTGTAGAAGAACAGGCGCGGTTCTTCCGGATCCCAATATGTCCTTCGTAGCTGAAGGGCAACCAGATTCTCAAGCAGCTTTGTCTCTCCCTTGTGCAGATACAGGTTAAGCAGGCCATTGTCCATGAAATAACGCTTACGGAGGGTCTCCTGTTCTGAATCCGGGGAAGTATAATTCGGCAGGGAGTAGGTAAGGTAGGTCTCTTCCAGATATTCCAGGTAATCCTTCACGGTCGGGGTACTGATCCTTTCGCCTGCCGATTTGATGATATGTTCAAAACGGAGGATGGCCGTAGGCTGCATGACGTTTTCGGCCACTTTCCGGACCAGCATTCGTAACTGTCTGTCGTTCCTGATCTTATAACGGGTGATAATATCTCCCATCAGAATCTTCTGCAACAAGCCGGAAAGCCACTCACGCTTGCCGACGATCGGGAATGTTTCCGCGAAACCTCCGTTGTAGAAGTAATCATCGAACCGCCTGCGTACTTCCAGGCGGGTGTCCGGCTCGAATTCCCAGTTAGGTCCCGGATGGATACCGTGATAGGAAAGATACTCCCGCCAGGAGAAAGGGAATACTTCCCGGATGACGAAGCGGCCGCCCAGCGTGGATGCGATTTCCTTGCTGAGCATCCTTGCGTTGCTGCCGGTCACCATAACCCGGTATTTGGAATCGGCGAGCCGTCGGACGAAGGATTCCCAACCGGCGATGTTTTGGATTTCATCCAGGTAAACATACGGTTTCCCGGGTCCGAACAGTTCTTGATGACAGTCGATGATCTGTCCCAGTTCTTTGGAGGAAATGTCCGTAATCCGTTCATCTTCAAAATTGATGTACAGGGAGTTGGACAGTTCTGCCCCATGGGATGCAGCTCGTTCCAGAATATCCTGGTACAGGAGCCAGGATTTTCCGGCCCTCCGGATTCCGACATTCACATAACACATGGCGTCCTCGTACAGAACGGGACGTTTCACAAGCTGAATCTGTGAAATCTCCCGGTGTTTCTCCCCAATGATGGTTTTGATGATTGCCTTGTCCATATTTTTCTAAACTATACTTTGCAAAGATAATAAAATATTATGAAGTATATTTAGAAATCTGTAAATTATGCTGTAAAAAAACCGGAACGACAGGGGCTGTCATTCCGGGCAAAAACCGTTATCATTCCGACGGAGCGATTTCGTCATTCCGGGCGTCGTGGGAGAATCTTCCCGTTCTCCCGCATCAATTCCCAGATCCTTTGCAGCACTTCTCCCGGCGCGTACAGGAGGGAGAAAGGAAGATGCCGCAGGAAACGCAGTGCCGTGTCGGCCTTGCGGCGCAGCGGGGAGCGGTCCAATGCTTCCTGGCGTCCGCGGGCATGGTGCCCGAAGTTGCCTCCTTCGGTGACCATCTTCAGCAAAGGAACCGGAGAAGTGTGATTGTCAGGGAACAGACGGTCGGGAACGCCCAGATACTCGGCCAGGAAGCGATGGAGCAGCCGGGTCCAGCGGAGGATGCCTGCCAGGCGGCAGCTGCGCAGATAGGTTTCGGGATCATATTGGCCTTCCAAAGCCCGGAATTTCATGTGCACCATCCGGATCCCATGGCCGCCCTGGCCCTAAGACTCAGCGGATTCCGGGGGAAGGTCGTCCTGCATTGGCACAGCGACATCCTTTCGCAGCGTCTCTTGCTCCTGCTTTACAGGCCGCTCCAGTCCTGGCTGATCCGCCGGGCCGATGTCATCGTGGGCACGACGCCGGCCTACCTGCAGGCTTCCCCCTGGCTGGAGGGGGTACAGGACAAGTGTGTGGCGGTTCCCATCGGCATTGAGCCGGTCCGCTTCGACCCGGACAAGGCGCAGGCTTTCCGGGATCGGTATCCGGGGAAAAGGATCATCCTTTCCGTCGGGCGGCTGGTCCCGTATAAGGGATTCCGTTATCTGGTCGATGCTCTGGGCCGGCTTCCGGATGCCTATCACCTGGTAATCGGCGGTACCGGCCCGTTACGCGATGAACTGGAAGCACAGATTCGGGAAAACGGACTGGACAGCCGTGTCACGCTGCTCGGCTATGTCCCTTCGGAGGACCTGCCTTCGTGGTTCGGTGCCTGCGACCTGTTCGTCCTGTCCAGCGTCATGAAGACGGAGGCTTTCGGGATTGTCCTGATCGAGGCGATGTCCTGCGGGAAGCCGGTCGTCGCCACCCGTATCCCCGGTTCCGGCGTTTCCTGGGTGAATCAGGAGGGAGTATCCGGTCTCAATGTGTCTCCGGCGGATGCGGCCGCCTTGGCTGAAGCCATCCGGAGGGTGGCGGACGGAAGGGAACGTTTCGGTGCAGATGCCCGCAGTTTGTTTGAGGAACGCTATACATTCGATGGAATGATAGATGGAATCCTTGCTGTCTATCATTCCATCTGATTGTTTTCCGTTCGGATTCTTCTTATATTTGCCTGGAAGAGTACTTGCTATGAAACTTTCCTCCATATGGGCGTTTTACCGGGACGGGTTCAGGAACATGACCTGGGGACGCCCCCTGGTCTGGCTGATCCTGCTGAAGTTTTTCATCCTGTTCGCCATCCTCCGCGTATTCTTCTTCAAGCCGGCCATGGCCGGTCTTTCCGACGAGCAGAAGAGCGAACAGGTCGGGGAGCGCCTGACCGGAGGAGCAACCACTTTCGATTCGACCGAAACAATGAACTTCTAATCAACACTAAACTATGGATGTGGTCATCTGGTCGCGAATCCAATTCGCAATGACCGCCGCTTACCACTGGCTCTTCGTCCCGCTTACCCTGGGACTGGCGCTCGTGATGGCGGTAATGGAAACCCTGTATGTCGTCAAGAAAGACGAGTTCTGGAAAAAGGCGGCCCAGTTCTGGATCAAACTGTTCGCCATCAACTTTGCCGTGGGAATCGCCACGGGCATCATCCTCGAGTTTGAATTCGGCACCAACTGGAGCAATTATTCCTGGTTCGTCGGGGATATGTTCGGTGCTCCGCTCGCTATCGAGGGCATTCTCGCCTTCTTCATGGAGGCGACGTTCTTCGCCGTGATGTTCTTCGGCTGGGAAAAGGTCTCCCCGAAGTTCCACCTGGCATCGACCTGGCTCACCGGTATCGGCGCGACCCTATCGGCCTACTGGATCCTCGTCGCCAACGGCTGGATGCAGAATCCGGTGGGGACGACCTTCAACCCGGATACCGTCCGGAGCGAGATGGCTTCGGCGGCGGCATTCTGGGAGGTTATCTCCAATCCCGTGGCTGTGAGCAAGTTCTTCCATTCGGTGACCAGCGGCTGGCTGACGGGCGGTGTCTTCGTCGTCGGCGTAAGCGCCTGGTACCTCCTGAAAGGACGGCAGGTGCAGTTCGCGAAGAAGAGCATGCTGGTGGGCGGCATCGTCGGGCTGGTAGGAGCGGCGGCGGTGATGCTTTCTGGTGATTCTTCCGGTGTCCATGCCGCCGAGTTCCAGCCGATGAAGCTGGCGGCCGCCGAAGGTCTGGAGGACGGCGGCAGGGGAGCGGCCTTCACGATCGTCCCCGGAGTCAAGATTCCCAAGATGCTTTCGTTCCTGGCGACGCACGATTTCAACGGCTATGTGCCGGGAATCAACGACATCCTCCGCGGCTATACCGACAATGATGGGAATGTGATTTCCTCCGTTGCCGAGAAGATGGAGCGGGGACGGAAAGCGCTGGATGCGCTTGCAGCCTATCGGGAGCTCAAGGACAGCCATCCGGATTCCGCAGCGGTGGCGCGCCGGGTGATGGAGGAGAATGTCCAGTACATGGGCTACGGCCACCTGGAGAAGCCGGAGGATGTCGTTCCCCCGGTGGGCGTCGTATTCTGGGCCTTCCGTCTCATGGTCGGCCTGGGGATGCTGCTGGCCCTCGTGCTGCTCCTGAGTGTCTGGTTCACCTGGAAAGACAGGATCGGGTCCATGAAGTGGCTCCTCTGGACGGCCATCGTCTGCATCCCGCTGGTGTATATCGCCGGACAGTCCGGATGGGTCGTCGCTGAAGTGGGGCGTCAGCCCTGGACCATCCAGGGACTGCTGCCGGTCCATGTGGCTATTTCCAGCCTGAGCGCCGGCGCCGTGAAGACGACCTTCTTCGTGTTCCTCGGCGTATTCGCCCTGTTCCTGTTCATCGAAATCCGTATCATGCTCCGTGCCATCAAGAAAGGCCCCGAAGTCGAACCTGAAAACGCTTAAGCTATGTCCTACGAATTCCTGCAACAGTATTGGTGGTGTCTGATCGCCCTGCTGGGCGGTCTGCTGGTGTTCCTGATGTTCGTCCAGGGGGCGAACCTGCACCTCGGGAACCGTTCCCTCGACGATACGCAGAAACGGATGATCCTGAACTCGACCGGCCGCAAATGGGAACTGACCTTCACGACGCTGGTTACCTTCGGAGGCGCGTTCTTCGCGTCTTTCCCGCTGTTCTACAGCACCAGTTTCGGCGGTGCGTACTGGGTCTGGGTCCTGCTGCTCATCACCTTCGTCTTCCAGGCGGTTTCCTACGAGTTCCAGAACAAGAAGGGAAATCTGCTGGGAGTAAAAGGCTTCCGCATTGCCTTGATGGTCAATGGGTTCCTGGCTCCGTTCCTGGTAGGGACCGCCGTGGGGACGTTCTTCACCGGTTCGGATTTCACGGTGGACAAAGTGGCCATCACCGATTCGGCCTCACCCGTCATCAGCACCTGGGGCAACGGCTGGCACGGCCTGGAGGCCCTGGGGCAATACCATGCGGTCCTGCTAGGCGGGACAGTGACGTTCCTTGCCGCCATCCTGGGTGCCCTCTATGTGCTGAACAATGTGGATGACAAGGCGATCCGGGAACAGATGCGGCGCAGCATCCGGATCCTGGCCGTTCCGTTCCTGGCCTTTTTCGTCGCCTGGACGGTCCTCCTTCTCACCCGCCAGGGGTTTGCCGTGGGCGAGGATGGAACCGTATTCATGGAGCCTTACAAGTATCTGCACAATCTCCTGCAGATGCCCGCCGTGCTGGTGATGCTGCTTTCCGGGGTCGTCCTGGTGCTTGCCGCACTGTTCCTGGGCATTTTCACCCGGTCCGTGAAGGGGATCTGGTATGCCGGACCGGGCGCGGTCCTGGTGGTGATGGCAGTGTTTTTCCTGGCCGGATTCAACCATACCGCCTATTACCCGTCTTATACAGACCTGCAGAGCTCGCTGACGCTCGCCAACAGTTCATCCAGCTACTTCACGCTGAAAGTGATGTCCTGGGTGTCCCTGCTGATCCCCTTCGTCTTTGCCTATATCGCCTATGCCTGGCGTGCGATGGATGCGAAGAAGATCACCCGGGAGGAGATCAAGGATACGGCCCACAAATACTGATTCACTCCCCGAAACCGGGAACCCGGATGTAGGAGGGACGGTGGTCGAAGCGGATATAGGTGTATCCGGAGGCGGCGAGGAGGTCGGTCACGGCCTCCATCGCCCCTTCGTAAGCCTTTGATTTCAAGCCGTAATGGTCCGCGCCCATGATGAGGCGCTTCCGGGCGGAGTCCTGCAGGTCCGTCACTTCCCCGTGCGTCCATTTCCCGGTTTCGGCGAACACCTCGAAGTCGGACGGATTCACGATGATGTCCAGGTACTGCGGGGCGGGGAGCCGGATCCAGGCGGTATCGCCCGCAAAGCGGATGTCCTCTTCGGTCATGTCCATGAGGTCCACGCCGGCACGGACCGTTCCCTTGGCGATGATGACCAGGTGGTCGTCCACGTCCTTCCCGAAGCCGTCCCGGGCCAGGGAGCCGAGGGGCGTGGAGGCCAGGGCGCCGGGTTTGGACCGGGTGAGGACCATTTCGTCGTAATAGCAGGCCGTCGTCAGTTCGCCGAGGGCCTGGATCTTCGTGACGATCAGAACGGTATCGTCGATCGTGAGAGCGTGCTTTTCCCGCCTGGCCAGCCGGCCGGCCAGGAAGAGGCCTGCAACTACGAGGACCGCCAGCAGGACGATCAGCGGCGAAACGGAAATGACGATTTTGCGGGGCTTCTTTTCCATGGCGGTCATTCGAATACGACTTCCACCGAAGTGAAGCCCATTTTGGTGAATACGGATTCAAAGAAACGGCGGCCGTTCTCCTCCGCCTTTTCCAGGATGCCCAGCGAAGGGACGCTGTCCCGGATCTGCTTCTCGCCCTGCCGGAGCAGCGCATTGCGCTCTTCGGCGGAGAAAAAGTGCCGGAGCATGGTTACATGGTCATACTCCTCCCGGATTTCGGAAGCGGGCATGTCCAGGGACAGGAGCTTGGCATGGGGAACCGTGACGGTGACGCTGCCGTCCAGGCGGTTGATATCGACATTTTCGGCCGAGAAACCGCTCAGGTCGATGCCGGCTTTCAGGTAAGCCGTGCAGCTGAGGAGGATCTTCCGGTCCCCGATCTTGTACCACTCGCCCTCGTCATTTGCCTTCACGATCTTGCGGACGCGGTATTCCACGAGACTGAGTTCCCGCATCTGGGCAATCGCCTCGATCTCCCGCTGCGTCGTGTCTTCCGGGGTGCGGGCGCATCCCAGGACCAGCAGACCGGTCAGGCAGGCTGCGAAAAATGTCCCGACAGTATGAAAGAATCTTTTCATCAGTCGGGACAAAGATACAAATCTTTTGCCGGAAGTGGAAGGACTTCTACTGCTTGTCCACCAGGGCAAACCAGTCTTCAGCCGTCTTGACATCGCCTTTGGACCAGCAGGAACCGAAACGGTAGCGGAGCGGCTGTCCGGAGACGATGCGCTTGCAGGCGACGAGGTGGGTGCCATCTTCGGTGGTGAAGGTGGCATCGGCCCCGGGCATGACGACGGCGACGCCCAGCATGCCGTCCTCCGGTTCGAAGGTCTGGTCGGAGGCATGTTCCCAGATGGCGACGGCTGTGTCGGTGGTCCACTGTTTCTCGACGGTTTCCAGCGCTGCGTGCGTATTGATGCCGGCGGCGATGGCGAGTGTGTCGATGCCTTCGAAGGCATAGACATCCTCCACGTCGAAGAAGTAAGTGTCGGGAACCACGGTGATGGTCTTGTCCAGGGCGACTTTCACGCCATCGGCCGCTTCCCACTCGGGATAATGGAGGGTGAAGACCACCTTTTCCGGCGTGTCTTCCACGACTTCCCAGGAACGGAAGTTCGTGGCCGGGAAACGGAGTTTTCCGTCGATGAGGGGCGTGGAAGCGCCTCCGCCCAGGGAGACGGCGACCTTGTAGCAGTCCTTGCCGCCATGGTCGTGGTGGTAGTACTCGTCACTTTGGGTCTCATACCCCTTGTACCACTCGTCGGCGACGAGTTTGCCGGGCAGTTTCACCCAGATGTCGATGCCGGGGGAGGTGGGGTTCCCCTCCAGCGCCTTGCCGTAGATACGGCCGGCGACGAGGTTGTTCTCGAAGACGAAGTCGTCGGAACGCTCCGGGACGAAGCGGGCCATGACTTTCTTCTCGGGCGCCTGCGTGCAGGCGGCGAGGGCCATGAGGCCAAGCATTGCATAGAAAAGCTTCTTCATGATGTCAATGTCATTCTGAGCGCAGCGAAGAATCTAGCAGCGAAGAATCTACTTCAGGTCTTTGGTGGCGCACCAGTCCATATCGTTGTAGTCGTCGTTCTCGCCGCACATGCCCCAGATGAAGGTGTAGTTGCGGGTGGCGCAGGCGGAGTGGATGCTCCACTGCGGGGAGATGACGGCCTCCTCGTTGTGCATCCAGATGTGGCGCGTCTCCTGGGGCTCGCCCATGAAGTGGCACACGGCCGCGTCTTCCGGAAGCTCGAAGTAGAAGTAGACCTCCATGCGGCGGTCGTGGGTGTGGGCGGGCATCGTGTTCCAGGTGCTGCCCGGGGCGAGCTCGGTCATGCCCATCTGGAGCTGGCAGCAGGGGACCACCTCCTTGACCAGCAGCCGGTTGATCGTGCGCTCGTTGCTCTCCTCCAGGGAACCGAGGTGCATCACCACGGCGTCCTTCTTGGAAACCTTCTTCACGCCGGTCTCCTTGTGGGCGGTGGCGGAGCAGAAGTAGAAGTGTGCGGGCTTCGCGGGGTCGATGCTGCGGAAAGAGACGTGGCGGTTGCCGCGGCCGACGTAGATGGCCTCCTTGTAGGGAATCTCGTACTCCTCGTCACCGACTTTCACGACGCCGGTTCCGCCGACGTTGATGATGCCGATCTCGCGGCGCTGGGTGAAGTATTCGGCGCGGAGAACCTCCGGGGCCTCGAGGACGAGCTCCCCGTCGGTCGGGACGGCGCCGCCGGCGATGATGCGGTCGAACATGGAATAGACCATGTTGATCTCGCCGGGAACCATGATGTTCTGCACGAGGTACTCCTTGCGGAT
>Ga0310691_10008602_pt1 | contig 10439 bp, 5 predicted proteins | sample 176DNAGHGlowgp2_FD_203887 | JGI IMG/M metagenome (GOLD analysis project Ga0310691, IMG submission 203887) | Sheep rumen microbial communities from Palmerston North, Manawatu-Wanganui, New Zealand - 1766 DNA GHGlow gp2 (v2) (version 2) | ecosystem: Host-associated > Mammals > Digestive system >... | reverse complement strand
CCAGCTTCTATTGTCTTTCCGATACCTACGTCATCGGCAATCAGCAAACGGACTACCGGCATTTTTAGCGCCATCAGGAGCGGAACCAGCTGGTAGCTTCGCGGTTCAAAGGCCAAATGGCCAAAACTGCGGAACGGCCCGGCGGCATTCGTGAGCTTTAGCTTCAGGGCATCACGGAGCAGCTTGGCGGATTCAAAACGCCCGATATCGGTCGTATTCGGAGCCGGGAATACGGCGCTTCTGAGTTCCGTATCCTCGATAGACGGCATGATAACCTGGGTTTCGTCGTCGGTACCCCCAAGCGGACGGAGCTTGATGCAATCCTTCAGGTCGCAAGGTTCCACGACCCATTCACGACCACGCACGTTTACAAGGGAGCCTAAGGGGTAAGTCACAGCATCAGCCATCTTAATCCTTCAATCAATCAAAAGTTAGAGTTCGTCAGCATCGCAACCGGGGAGCTTGTTCTTATTCTGCATTATAGCACATTCCCATTCTTCCGGGGTATTGCCGATAACGATAAAGCGGTAGCCTTTGGCATCAAGATACTCTCGCAAGGATGTTTCCGGCTCATCGGCCAAGAGCACCAGACGAGAAGCCTTCCACATAGCCAAAACCGTATAGGCGCCGTTATTGATAGCCTTGTTGTAGGCATCCGGCTTTACGCAGAAAATTGAGTCCAGAATGTCATCGAGCGACTTGGCGTGTTCATCTTCGCGGACGGTTGCTTCTGCCTGAGTTTCGACCTTTTCAGCCGTGGCGTTAGCGAGTTCGACCAGAATCTTGAGCGAGTCTTCGTCATGACGGTCAATGACGCTATGCTGGGGCTGGTTATAGTAGCTCAATAGGCATCTGTAGCACCCTGCCACGCAGCGTACTTCAAGCGGTTTTGTCTGTTCGAGATCGTTCAGTTCATCGACAGACTTTGGCGAAGGTCCACGACTGGGGTCTTCAGCCGCACTATTCCACGAGAAGTGCATAATCGAAAGCGCACGACGAGCAATTCGGCCAATCGCCTCGCCATTGCGCAACAGTTCTGTCAGAACACCGGCTCCGCCTTCGGAAGCCTCGTAGAAAAGCAGACTTGTACATTCCCTTTCGTTCGGCATCTGCTTTACGGAAAGTTCGGATTGTTCTATCTGGAACTCTTCTTCGATGGCACGCTGTAATGCGGAGGCAACCGTCGCCATCGTCTTCTGGGAATAAGGTTCCGTATCCAAGAGGCCACGCTTGGGTTCATAGACCAGGATATTCTTCGTGTCTTCGACATAAGGCACGATACGTTGCGGCTGGACCTTGGTATTTTCCTTGTCGTCCTGATCCGGCGCATCCGTATCGCCGGGGTCGGATTCCCAGCGTCCCGTCATCGGATTGATTTCGAATCCCTTCACGGACATGTTCTTGCGCTTACGCCAACCGAGATTCAACATCCACAACTTGGCATTCGGACCATAAGTCAGTTCACCGACACAATCGCCGTCCAACATCATCTTCGACTGGTTATAGCAAAGAATACCCTTGTCGCTGGCAAAGCGGTACACCATCTGAAGGTCGTATCCCTTGCGAAGGCGTTCTTCCTCGTTTGCCGAGATTCGCGTACTGGGTTTGGTTTCTACGGTCTCGATCTTGTAGAGCGAATCTATCGTCGTTCCGGCGGTCAACGGCTGGCCGCATTTTTCGCACCGTTCGGCATTCACGCTCACGTGCCCATAGCCACAACGGTCGCAAATCACCATCGTCTGGGTAGCGAGTTTGTCCGTTGCCGTCGCCTGGCCGTTACCGGAGTTCAGCTTCGCCTTGAACACCTTGTATCGGCGTCCTTCGTGGTAAATGATGCTCTGGGGGCCAAATTCGGATATCGCAAGGAAACGCGGACGGTTCACCATGGAACCGGCATCATCCTTCTTACCGGCGAGATTGCCCCTGACTGACGGAATCCACGCCATCAGCGGAAGGCGCGGGAAATCATAACCGGGCAAAAAGCCTTGGCTAGCCAAGTAACGGTATGGGTAAAAATCGTTGTTCTTGTTGGCAGATTTACCAATCAAAACATTCAGCTGCTGGCTGGCATCGAAGTAGCGCCTCTTAGCTCGTTCTCGCTCAATGGCCGTTATGCTGAGACTCTGGACGATCTTATCGGAATCGGACATCTGCTTCTTGATAGACCGCAATAACGTGCGCCAACTATCAAAAGCAGCGTTAAAATCCTTGGCGACATCGTCAATGACCTTATCGACGTAGTCATCCTGGATCCACGGCTGTTTCTGTTCGTCTTCGGACAGAGCCTTGCGAACATCGGCCAAGACGTTCTTAGCCTCCTCTTTCGCAGCCTGTTTTACGCCGTCGTCGTTAATTCGTTCTAACAGGTCTTTTCGAATTTCAAGGCGCAAGCCGGATTCCGGGTCCATCACGTTATCATAGATGCTCTGGCCCAGACCGTAATCGAGTTCCTGAAGCCAAACAGCGTGAATATGGCTCGTTATCAAGTCCTTGTTCGTGATATCGAGCGTCGGAGCATTCACGATACCAGACACCATATCGGTTCGTTTCTCAAAGAACCACTGGTCGTGGGGACTCATAGAGGAGCTATAGGTAATCACCAGAGCCGGTTGACCGGATCGCCCCGCGCGTCCACTACGCTGGGCATAGTTGCTCGCCGTGGGCGGCACGTTGCGCAGATAGACTGTGTTCAGGCTCGATATATCGACGCCAAGCTCCATCGTAGGAGAACAGTAGAGAACCGGCAGGCGCTTCAGCTCAATCCCCGGATTTTCCTCTTTCCATTCCTCGATATCTTTCTTGGTAAACCTAAACTGACGTTCCAGTTTCTTGCGGTCTTGGGCATCCACCTGGGCGGTATGTTCATGGGCGCTGTAATCAAAGACATAGCAGCTTTGATTGTCGATTGCAGACTGTACAAGAGCATCCTTGACGTTCCTATAGACTGCTCCGAAGTATTCATTTTCTCGGATACCGGCGTTAGAAACATCCGGATTTCGACCAGAATGCCATTCCATGGTATTGGCATGCAACTGCCAGCCATCAGGTGTCCGGTGAACAATATCGGCAGAACGCGCTATCTCGAATGCTGCTACGACAACATCGCGAATCAGGTCGGCACTCCCCTTCGCCTTAATCTTGGCTTCAGCCGGTGTTACGGACCATATACCAGAATTCTTGATTGCCCTAGAAATCTGGGAGTTCTGAGCCAAGGAAACCGTCGTATAGTCACGCCTACCTGCGCCACGTGTCTGCTTACGGCCCGAATCGTCAACGTAATTGAACCCATCAGGCTTCTCGTTATAAGCGAAACCCCACTTTTCAAGCAAGTCAAAATAGGATGATTCCAGAACCTTCTGCTGTTCACTTCTGTTCAGATAGAACGAATCCACGCAGAGCTGAGCCTTCATTATCTGGAACAAGATATGATAGAACTCTAGCCTCTTGGCCTGAGTCAAGCAAGCCAGTTCATCACAGCCTGCAAAGCGGTTGTCATCGCCACAAAGTTCACGCAAACCCTTATACTCGATATGGAGCATTCCCAACATTTCGAGCGGCGGATTGTTGTTGTACCAGCCAGATGCCAAATCCTTCATCAGGCGGTAACCGAGGATAAACTTAGCCTCGTTCTTGACATTTTCGAGTGCGTTGGGCTGGTCTATCTTCGGGTTGACCATGTACTCCTTGAGCACATCCTTGTTACGCGAATCGAAGCCCAGAGCCGCGAATACGGCACCGGAAAGCTGTTCGTACGGCAATACGCTGCCATGCTGTTCCATCGCACCAAGCAATGCTGCACGGAGCGTCACGGTGTAAACGAAATCGTTAAAATGTCCAGCCTGTAATGCCGCATCCTGACGGTTGTCGGTGAAACCCAGCATCTTGCGGACATCGTTATCACCAACATCCTTGCCATAGGGATTGTCGCGGAACAGCTGGTTCAACACAGCCAGCGTAAGTACCGTGGTCGCCGACGAACGGCCTTCACCGCTCAAGCCGATGAGCTTGTTTCGGTCAGAACTGAACTGTCTGTATTCGTGACCGCAACAAGGGCAGAAACGGACCTTGCCAGGAATATACCAGAACTCGGTATTATTCGGCTTCTTTTCTATATCGCGAGTACCGTCTGCCTGAACATACATCGGAATCGGCTGGAACGGTGCATAGTTCTTGCGGACTCTCGGATAGCCGTCCTTGTCCGGCTCCCACCAGCTTTCCGGCAGATCATCGGTTGTCTGATACTTGAAGCTAGACTTTTTCGGAACAAGGAAGCCATTGAAATCGCTATTATCGTCCGTCGGGACCTCGCCGATATCGCGAGGTTCGAACACCTTGCGTTCCTCATTGAAACGGACCGGAAAGAACTCTTCGCCACATTCTCGACAGAAGTGGGCGTTGAATAATTTTACGCCATCACTACCAGGAGCATAGACCTGAGCATCCAGGGTTACACGGCGCTTACCCTCAGGTTCGAGGGTACACAGTACGCTGCCGGGGCCGCTGATGAACTGGTGCAGCTTGAAGGCAAACGGCTTTCGGCCATTAGGGTTGGTCAGGGCATGGGCCGCCATCAGGTAATCTTGCAAGGCACCCAAGGCGCTATCCAAAGACACATCCGCATCCTTGGCAAGTTTCTCCGCCGCCATACGAAGCGTAATAGGCTTCGCTCTTTTGGCCTTGCCTACAGTCGGTTTGTCAATACCGAGCGTCAGTTCCACCCAGACCGACAACGGATCATTCCGAAACTCATCTAAGGACGTAAACGGAGCTACTCCCTTTGCGATACGTGCATTCAGAAGCGGCCTTACCTTATCCAAGTTAAGATGTTCATCGGTCGCCTGAGCCAAAGTCTCCGTAATCACATTAGAAGGCGGGATTTCGGCACCGAACAGCTTGGACGCCACCGATGCCACGGCTCGGTTCTGGTCATCCTCGGTTCCGGTGTTATCCATAGTCGCCGACGTTCCGATGCAGATTAGATTATCAGCCTTAGTTTCACGACGTAGGCGGCGTACCAGCAAGGCCACATCGGCCCCTTGCCGTCCACGGTAAGTATGCAATTCATCCAGTACAAGGAACTGCAAGCCGTCGCAATGCTCCATCACGGCCTTATCGACCTCGGAACCACGAGTCAGAATCAGTTCCATCATCATGTAGTTCGTGAGCAATATATCCGGCGGATTGCTCGCTATGCGCTTTCGTTCATCATCGGACTCCTGACCGGTGTACCTAGCAACAGTGAACGCGTTCTCACATCCAAGTCGGAACTTATTGATTTCCTCCATCTGGCTATTAGCCAAGGCGTTCATCGGATAGATGATGATGGCGCGTGTACGCGGGGTCTTGTCTAGTTCCTTCGCGTGCAAGATAGCATCTACGATAGGGATGAAAAAGGATAGGCTCTTACCGGAACCTGTACCCGTCGTGACAACAAAGCTTTTATGTTCCTTGGCAAGCGATATGGCGTGAGTCTGGTGCTGGTATAGAGACATCGGCCTGCCGCCCATTCCCTCATTATCCTTACCCACCTTGAATATGTCATGGCACTTCGGAGACAGTACGCCTTCGTCACAAAGCTTGTCGATCGTGGCACTGGTCTGGTAGTTCGGATTGATTTGGATCAGAGGGTCTGGCCAGTAGCGGCCTCCGGCGTACTCAGCATCGACGACACGCTTGATGTCGTCCGCCGAAATCTTCGTGAAACTGCGAGAAAAGCGGCTATACTCGTCGATAACCGCATCACGATAACTGAATACGTTCTGTGCCATATAAGAACTCGTTCCTTACATGTATAATATAAGAAAAGCGTTCGGAATAGTTATAACGGGTCGTGCACCAACGGCAACCCTAGCCAAAATCTTCGCAAACGAGATTTTGACTAGGAGTAGGCCTCCTATTGGAGCTAGATAATAAAGTTCATTATGATCTCAATTACTGATTGGATTAACTGTGTATTTTCCATAATCCACCTACAGACAGAACCCGTAAATAATCTGATAACCCATTTTTTCACCTTATTCATCACATTCGCATTATTTTTTTTCATAATAACCTCTTATGGCCTTTTTTAACTGTTTATATGTGTGGCCAAATTTTTTTCACCTTTGTATTTATAAAAGGACGGTATGCGATTTTTGCTTTTTGGGGAATTATGCCGTTTTATGACCCATTTTGGCATTTTAGGGGTTTTAGGGGGCGGAGCCCACTAGGAGAGGGGGTAGCGAAAGACTTGCCCTAGATCCTTCGACTTCGCTCAGGATGACACAGGGCAAGGCTGGAGCGAGGAGGAGACCTCCCCCTTCAGAATAATTTTCAGAAAAAACTCGCGGGGCTATTGACAAACTGGATTTTTGAATTTATATTTAGTGCACAAGTGTGTAGTCTTTGGCGTTTTTTACGCTTGTATGCCAGAGGAGTTGACGATGAAGAAAGATGTTGCGGCCAGTGCGGCCGGGGGTGTTGCGCCGAAAAAGCCCGAATTTTCCCTGATAGACGAGGATTTGCTCAAGTCGCGGATATACACCATCCGCGGGGTAAAGGTCATGCTCGATGCCGATTTGGCGGAGATTTACGGGTATGAAACAAGATTTTTTAACCGTCAGGTAAAAAATAACATTGAACGATTTGCAGAAGACTTCCGATTTCAATTGACTGAAGAAGAAATGCAAATCTTGATGTGCAAAAAATGCACATCAAGTTGGGGCGGAACGAGAAAACTGCCTTATGCCTTTACCGAACAAGGCGTTTATATGCTTATGAGTGTGCTAAAGGGCGATTTGGCAATTCAGCAAAGTATGGCCCTCATTAGGCTTTTTAAAAAGATGAAGGACTATATTGTTGATGAAAATCGTCTCTTGCTCGAATCTGACGGTATTGCACAAGTCGCCGCCCATACGATTCAGAATGCAAAGGAAATTGCCGAAATTCGCCAAGATGTCTCCGTTATGAAAACTGATCTCCAAAAGGTTATGCAAAATTTTACCGATCCGTCAACCTTCAAGCACTTTCTGATTCTAAACGGACAGCGCTTAGAAGCCGATGTCGCCTACACGCAGATTTACAGCATGGCAAAAAAGTCCGTGCTGATTGTGGACGACTACCTAGATGTAAAGACGCTCGATTTGTTGCGATGCGTGGCGAAGGGCGTTTTTATCAAGATTTTCAGCGAACAACACGGGCATACCCGCCTGACCGGGAGCATGCTAGCAGACTTCAGGGCAGCACGCCCGGATGTGGAACTTGGCGATGTTCGCGCCACGGGGAACATATTCCACGACAGGTACATCTATCTGGATTTCGGGACCGTCAGCGAGAAGCTTTTCCACTGCGGGGCATCCTCAAAAGACGCGGGGAACAAGATCACGACCATCATGCAGCTGGAAGATATCGCCGTGTATCGCCCACTATTCGAAAGGCTGCTGCAATATGAAAAATGATTTACCCTAATTGCCGCTTTTAGCGAAATTTCGCCATTCACGTATAAAAAATCGTCAAATTCGTGGCAATTTTTAGAAAAATGATTGTCAAATTCGTGGCATTTTTAAAGAAAAAGCGCCAGAAGAAAATTTCTCCCAGCGCTTTTTTTGCTTGGTCACTTCGGCAGGCTCAGTGACCTTTCGTTACCCTAATTGCCCGGGCAGCACGAGCTTTTCCTTCGGCGGGAATTCCGCGTCGTACTTCTCGAATGCCTCGGGGTTGCGCATGGCGACAAAGTACGGTTCGGGGTCGCGGTAACTGCCGGTGATTCCGTCGAGGAACCCTTCTTGCAGTTCTTTGCAGAGGAAGTAGGGTGCGTCACATTCGGGGTCGTCGGCATAGCGAATTCCCCTGGTGCTCGCGACCACAAAGCCGCTCTTGCCGTAGAACGCAATGTTCCCGCAAATCAGGAGGCAGCCCGCGCCCATCTCGGCGGCAATTCGCATGGAATGGTCGAGCAGGGTTTTCCCGTACCCCTTGCGCTTGTAGTTGGGGCGGATGCTGATGGGCCCGAAGGTCATCATGCGGATTTTGCGTCCGTCGTCGGCGTCGATGTGCGACCACGCGTACATCACGTGCCCGATGATTTCGCCGTCCACTTCCAGCACGAGCGAGAGTTCCGGCACAAAGTAGGGCTCGCTCCTGTAGCAGTGCGGCACGTAATGCTCGGTGCTTCCGGGACGGTACACGTTCCAGAAGGCTTCGCGGGTAAGGTTTTTGACGGTCTTAAAGTCGCGCGGTTGTTCCGTGCGGATAGTGTAATTTTTCATTGTTTATCTCCAGGTTGAATTTTTATGACGGGCATAAAAATCGCCTTGGAAGACGGCCCAAGGAATGTCTCCCAAGGCCCTAGACAATGAACCACGATTTGCTAAACAGCATCCAGTCTCCGTAAGTTGGTACTAGAGGGAATATAGAATTTTTTTTCGTGTAGTTCGTATTCCGCACATGAGTAGTTGTCAAGGAATACTTGACAACTGCCGGGGCGTTGCGGAAACCCTGTAGCACTCGCCTTCGGGGGTGTTAGGGGGCAGAGCCCACTAGGCGAGGGGGAGACATCCCCAATCAAAATAATTTTCAGAAGAAATCGCGTGGGCCTATTGACAAACTGGATTTTTGAATCTATATTTAGTGCACAAGTGTGTAGTCTTTGGCGTTTTTTACGCTTGTATGCCAGAGGAGTTGACGATGAAGAAAGATGTTGCGACCAGTGCGGCCGGGGGTGTTGCGCCGAAAAAGCCCGAATTTTCCCTGATAGACGAGAATCTGCTCAAGTCGCGGATATACACCATCCGCGGGGTAAAGGTCATGCTCGATGCCGATTTGGCGGAGATTTACGGGTATAGAACAAAGAAATTTAATGAACAAGTCAAAAACAATATCGAAAAATTCGATGAGGATTTTCGGTTTCGGCTGACTTCAGAGGAATTTGAAATCTTGAAGTCAAAAATTTTGACTTCAAACTGCGGAAATTCGCCGAATTTCGACAATTTTTGTAAAAAAGGAAACTTGAGGTCCAAAATTTGGACCTCAAGTTGGGGTGGCGCCAGGTATGCTCCCTACGCCTTTACCGAGCAAGGCATCTACATGCTCATGACGGTTCTCAAGGGCGAACAGGCGACCGCACAGAGCAAGGCCCTCATCCGTCTTTTCAAGCAGATGAAGGACTACATTGCAGCGGAGAACAAGCAATTGCTAGGAAATGACGGAATTGCTCAAATCGCATTGCAGACTGCACAAAATTCGAGGGATATCGCGAAACATTCTGCCGGTATTAGGGAACTTTCTGGTGAAGTCCATGATATGCGTGAAAACCTCGGAAAGGTGAACCTGGACCTGCAAAAAGTCATGAAAAATTTCATCGACCCGAGCACTTTCAAGCACTTTCTGATTCTGAACGGGCAGCGGCTGGAGGCCGATGTCGCCTACACGCAGATTTACGGCATGGCGAAGAAGTCGGTGCTGATTGTAGATGACTACCTGGATGTAAAGACTCTCGACTTACTGCGGTGCGTGGCGAAGGGCGTTTCGGTTAGGATTTTCAGCGAACAGCACGGGCGCACACGCCTGACCGAGAGCATGCTGGCGGACTTCAGGGCAGCCCGCCCGGACGTTGAACTTAGCGATGTTCGTGCCACAGGGAACATGTTTCATGACAGGTACATCTATCTGGATTTCGGGACCGATACCGAGAAACTTTTCCACTGCGGGGCTTCGAGTAAAGATGCCGGCAACAAGATTACGACCATCATGCAGCTGGAGGATATCGCCGGGTATCACACACTGTTCGAAAAGTTGCTGCAAGAGGGGGAATAGGTCGCCCTCGCCGCCCCATCCTCTTGACATTTCCACGCAAATAAGCGATATTAAAAGTATGCAGAATAAAATCAATTATAGAGTATTGAATGTCACCGTGTTCAACGACACGGCGGAACGTTGCCGCACAAACGCGCGGCTCCGCGAGTCCATCGCGCAGTCAAAGCGGGCGCAGAAGTTTACGGGCGAACGCGAGAGCGTCGCCATCGACAGCCGAAATATCCATGCGGAGCGGGCCAAGGTCGTCGTTTCGCAGAAGCGCACGTTCGAGGCGGCACAGGCGTATGCGGGCACTAGGGTCGCGGTGCTCAACTTCGCCTCGGCATCGCACCCGGGCGGTGGCGTCACGACGGGGGCGGGCGCACAGGAAGAATGCCTCTGCAGGTGTTCCACCCTGTACAGCTGCCTTACCGACCAAAAGATGTGGGAACTCTTCTACGAACCGCATCGTCGCAACAGAACCGCATTGCATACCGACGACTGCATCTACACGCCGGGAGTGACCGTGTTCAAGACCGATGTCTCGGCCCCCGAACTGCTGGGCGAAACGGACTGGTACAACGTGGATGTCATCACGTGCGCGGCACCGAACCTGCGCTATGGAGATGTCAACATTACGGACGAGGCGCTCAAGCAGCTGCACATCA
>Ga0310691_10008601_pt1 | contig 10440 bp, 5 predicted proteins | sample 176DNAGHGlowgp2_FD_203887 | JGI IMG/M metagenome (GOLD analysis project Ga0310691, IMG submission 203887) | Sheep rumen microbial communities from Palmerston North, Manawatu-Wanganui, New Zealand - 1766 DNA GHGlow gp2 (v2) (version 2) | ecosystem: Host-associated > Mammals > Digestive system >... | reverse complement strand
TTTGGCTGTTGATTTCATTTCCCGCGTCCGTGCCGACAGGTCGCTGCGTATCACTAACGATATTGTCAATTTCAAATCTGTATTCTATCAGTCCGACAGCAACAGAACGGGCGTAACGGTTGAATTGGATATTGAAGAGGCGCAGGGGCGATGCCTTAATAATTGATAAAATCACAGCAAATTGGAAATAACCAACGAAACAAAAGTTTGTGAGGCTATGCCGTTTTTGAAGCCTGAACACGTGGAACAGCTTTTGAAAAGCGACAAAATACAGCCTTTGCCGTTCGGGAAATCAGTGTTTGAAATGACCGTGGGCGAGTTTGCCGAGTGCCTTGACGACAACTATACAGCGCGGTTTTTTGAAAACCCCGATGAATTGTTTGTTATAGCAATGGGGCGTTTGAAACATTTCAAGAATGAAATTGATAGTGTCGGGAAAATCCTCAAACTGAATGAGATTAAACTAACAGCCGATGAAAAAGCGGCGCAGCGCGGTGTGGTGTTTCCAACGTTCCAAGAAAATTTGTTGTGTGAAACGTTGGAATACTTTCATTTGCATTCGTTGGAAGAGGCCGAAAAAATACCGTTGTCAAACTATCTGATTATGAAACGCAAAAAGTCTGCCGAGGCGTTGTATGAACGCAATTTGAATAAGATATACAGCGAAAAGGGAAAGAAAAAATGAACGGATATATTGAAAACCTGAACGAGATACTGTTGAAATGGGGTGAACACGTGGCCGAACGGATAAAAACGAACCTTGACACCACGAACACCACGGCAAGCGGAAAAACAAAACAAAGTGTTGAAGTTGTTGTCGGTGACGGGGAACTGACAATTTACGGGAGGCCGTTTTTTCAAGGCGTTGAAACGGGCAGGGGAGCGGGGAAAATCCCGTACAAGTTCACCGATATTATACGGCAGTGGATGACTGATAAGGGGATAGAAGACCGATTCGGGGATAAGGAATGGCAAAAGCGCAACGCTTCTTATATGATAGCACAAAAGATAAAGAACGAAGGGTCGCGCCTGTTCCGCAACGGAGGCCGTGACGATATATATACAAACGTGTTGGATGAGGAACTGCCCGAACTTGAAAAACAAATATTGTATTCCATTCAACAAAGTTTACTGCGCGATATTCAATAAAGAACTTTTGAAAACAAACAAATAAATATATGGGGCGAGGTGCTTAAAGAACCCCGCCTTATTTGTAACAAATAACACGGAAAACACAATATTTCGGATGGGTGACAACACAAAGGACGTAATACTGAACATAAAAACCAATTTCGCCGAAAATATAGACCAACTCGCCAAACTCCAAAAAGAATTGGACGAGTTGAGGGTGGCCGAATTGCAATTAAACGCGGCGGTCAAATCGGGCAACGTGAGCCGCGAGGAAGCCGATAAACAATTGGAGGCAATCGCCGCACAAGTGCGCAATGTCAAAACACAACAAAGGGAATACCGCAAGGAAATAGACAACGAAATAAAAGCGCACGAGGCCAACGAGGGGAGTATAAAACAAATGCGTTCCGAATTGGCCAATATGCGCAAGGAATACGAAAGTTTAAGCAAGGCCGAACGCCAAAGCGCAAGCGGTGACGCGCTTTTGACAAACATACAGAACACGACCGCCGAATTGAAAAAGTTGGAACAGGCGCAAGGGGATTACAGACGCGAGGTCGGCCACTATCAAAACGCCATACAGAATTTAGACCCGATTTTATCCAAAACGCTAAACGGGTTCAAAAACCTTTCAGGCGGTACAATGTCCGTTGGCGTTGCGTTCAAAAACGGCGTTACGGCAGTCAAGGCGTTCGGGAAACAACTGTTAACGCTGTTAGCGAACCCGATTGTCGCCACCATTGCCGCGATTGCCGCCGTGGTTTTGAAATTGGTTGATTCTTTCAAAAAGAACGATGTGGCAATGACAGAGCTTCAAAGTGCCTTCGCCGCTTTTAAGCCCGTTATTGATATTATTGAAAAAGGTTTTCAATCACTTGTAAACGTTGTTACAAAGGTTGTCGGGGCTATTGGTAACGTGGTGCGTACCGTAACGAATTGGATACCCGCCCTTCGCAGTTATTCTGACGCTGAAGAAGACGTGGTGCGCTCCACTGACAATCTACAGGAGGCCGAACGACAATACACTTTGAACAGCGCGAAACGACAGGCCGAAATCAGTGAATTACGCGCAAAATCAGCCGAAAAAGACAAATATACGTTTGAGGAAAGAAAACAGTTTTTGCAACAGGCCATAAATTTAGAAGAAGAGGAACTGAAAGAAAAAAAAGGGATAGCCGCCGAAAAACTGCGTATCGCCGAACAGGAAGCCGCTCTTGAAATCGGGTACACCGAATTAACCGAGGAGGCTTACGAAAAACTGACAGACGAACAGAAGGACAAAATAACCGAATTGCGGAAGGCCGTTGTTGACGCTGAAAAAGAATACAGCGACGGGACTCGCCGCCTTCGCGGGCAAATGTCAACTTTCAACGAACAGGAGGAAAACGAACGCAAACAACGCGCCCAACAAGCCCAACAAGCCGCGAACGAAAGACGGCAAAAGGAAAAAGAAGCGTTGAACGCGTTGGAAGATATGTATTTGAACGCCCTCGGTGATTTGGAGGCGAAAGAATACGCGATGAGCAAGGCCAACGGGGAACGGCTGATTAACGAACTAAAAAACCGTCTGAATACAGAAAAGAATTTAACGGCGGCGGCAAAAAAGGCGTTGCAGACACAAATAATATTGGCCGAGGCCGATTTGCAAATAAAATTGGGCGAAATACGCGACAAATACAGCAGGGAAAACTATATTAAGCAGCTGAATAACGATAAAGCGTATTATGAAACTTTGTTGAAGTCCGTGAAAGATGAAGACAAACGCCTTGAAATTCAACTTCAAATAAACAGGATTGACACGGATTTGCTGAAAAAGTCCGTGAATGACAGCCTGCAACAGGTTAAAACCGTGGCAAATGAGGCGCAAAACGACTTAAACACCCTCAATCCCGACCAATTAGCTGAAAAATACGCGGCCACGTGGGAATATTACGGAATAACAACAGGTGACAATATGGCGAAAATGGCGCAATTGGTCGCTAAATACAATAACGATGTTATCACCGAAACCACACGCGCCAACAATGTGATTATAGCGATTGACAACGCCGCAGCCGAACAGGATAAAGCGATAAGGGATGAGGCGGCAAAGAACAAGCACGACCAAGAATTAAAAGAATTGGATTTGACGCGCAAACACGCCGAAATATTACGGCAGATTGAATTGGCGGGGACTTACGATGAATATGGGCGTAATGAAATGGAGAAAACCCGCGTGCTTCAGGAGCAGGCCGAGGCACGCCTACAGATTGCGCGTGACGAATACAGCCGAATAGCGGGAGAGCGTGAAAAGTACACGGACGAGGAACTTATAGCCATATACGGGAGTTTGGAGGCGTACGACAACGCACTCGCTGAATCCAATTTGAAAGTAATTGAAAGTGAAAACGCCGTTAAAGACGCAATAAAAGAAGTTGAAATTGCAAGTGTCAACCAAAAAAACACAATGATTCAGACGGCAACGGGTGTAATGGATTCTATTAATTCCATTTTGGGGAGTATGCAGGGACTATTTGAAACGATGGCCGAATCTGACGAAAAATATAGTGATTTCGCTACCGCTATGGCGTTGATGCAGATACTTGTTTCAACGGCTATAAGTATAGCCAACGCGGTACAGGGCGCAACGGCGGCGGGCGCGGCTACAGGCGTGGCGGCACCGCTAACAACTCCGTTGTTTATTACTGAAATGGTGGCAATTGTGGCAGGGGCTATCGCGTCAGCAACAACAACACTAATGAAGGCGAAACAGCAGAAAAAATCAGCACCCAAGTTTGCGGGCGGCGGCTTAATCGGTGGGCGTTATGCGGCAAACCGTGACGAGGGTCGCCGTGACGATATAGCCGTGAGAGTTTCGCGTGGTGAATATGTGATTAACGCCGAATCTGTGAAAAAATACGGTGTTCCGTTTCTTGATTCAATCAACGGCGGCGCGGGCGGTATTAGTGTTACACGTTTCGCCGATGGCGGTTTTGTTTCGGACGCTACACTGAACAGTGCAAACTATCAGTTTCAAATGGAGATGACACGTGAAATGATTGTGGAGGCGGTAAGCGAAATAACGCCCGTGGTATCTGTCAGGGAAATAACGAAAGTACAGAACCGCGTTAAAGCTGCTGAACTAACGGCGCGAAAATAAAAAAAAGAGAATACAAATATATGAGATTTCAAACCATAATGGGTAAAGTGAATTTTGGGTTTCCTGATGAAGTGATATTTGCAAACGACCGCAACACTATAACCCTGCAATATATAGGCGCGGGGGATGACACGGTCGGCGCGGCGTTGACGTTCACAAACCAACAGGGGAAAACGGCCAATCTGATGTATAACAGCGAGCAGCCTTATCTGTTGTTTAATCTGTTTTCAACAATTAAAAACCTGATGGGAAACGAGAATTATACCGTTGTCACCGTTTCGGGTTCCGTGATTTGCGGGGAATTGTCGGGAAACATAACACCGTTTGTCTTAAAATGCGTTGATGGCAGAACACTCCACACCCGAAGCCACAACACCGAAAGAATTATTTACTATTACGACCGTTCCGACTTGGAAGGGTTTCAATTCCTGATGCTTGACGGCGGCACAATCAATTTTTCAAACACCCAAAGCGGTATAAACAAAATAAATCTTTCCAACAACCTCGGTGATTTTGTTGTGAATATTGTTGACGGAGGCACAGCGAGAAGCGTTATGGCTAAACGTGTTGAAATCGGCGGCGAAAGCGGATACAATACCGACTGCGGGGAAGGTGAAAGTGTCGGCGGGCTGTTGAAAGTCAGATATTGCAATACGGACGGGTGTATTAGATATTTGAGGGGAAAAATAACCAACAGGAAGCGCGGCGTGGGCTTGTCTGAATGGCGGGCAGATGACCTGATAAGGCACACGCCTAACGCGATGATTACTTCCACCACTGACGAAATAACGGTCGGTTTTCCAAGCGTTGAGCGTGAAAGCTACGCCGAGGACATACTTTTTAGCCCTATAATTGAATACCTGAATTTAAATAATGAGTGGCAACCGTGCGTTATATCGTCAAAAACACTTAATCTGAAAGAATGGGACACAAACGACATTGAAATAACATTGCAAACACTTGTATAAATGGAAATTTATATAAATAACAAACAACTTCACATTACAAAGGGCGATGTTACATTGAATTGGGCAAATATACGTTTTTCCGAGGCTGTTGCTGACGAGTGGAGTACTGAAATTGATTTGCCTAATGACAAATGGAACATTTCACAGTTGGAGTGCTACGGCCTGTTGGATAGGGGGGCAATTTACAACCACCGTATAAAGTGCGGTGTGATGGTGGAGGATATAGCGAAAGACGGTTATTTGCAAATTTTGTCAATTGATGAAAACACCATTAAGGCGCGTGTGTTCGTTGTTTCAATCCCTTACGCGGTTTTGGATAAAAAAGTATCTGACTATTACCCGCAGAATGATATAATTTTCAGGTGGGACAGATTCACCCCAATAACACGCAATATCGCGGGCGTTGACGAGGGTGTGATTCCGTATGACTACACTTCAACGGACTTCTACACGAATATATTGGCGCAATGGCACCCGAGCGTCAGTGTTCAAAAGATATTGTCAAATATAATGGATGCCGAGGACATAACACTTCCCGCCGTCTATAACACACTGTATCAAATTTCAAGCAACAAAAAAGTTTGCCCTTCAAATACAATACAGGTTTTGCAGGGTTATCTTATTCACAATTCCAATGTGACAGGTCAAAAATTGGAGTTACACGGCGGGCAGCATATTACAAACGATTATGAAGGCAGTTGGAGTTATGCGGATTTTGTATGGAATAACAATTATACAGATTGGAATATTGACGCAACCAATATTAAATGGTTGGCTGAATCAAAGGGGAGCGACACGATAACCTTCAACAGACAGACCAACGCCCGTATAAAAGTTTATGTTTCGGGGTCGTATGACCTTAACGACCCTGTTGGGACGTGGGTCGTACCGCAAAAAAACGACACCGACCTTTGTCCGCAGACGCAGTGTGTTGTCAGGATGTACCCGCAGAATTGGACTGAAAATGATTTGCTTGTTTTTGACGATACTGTGACGTTCAACGAAGGCGATACTTTTTCACTGTCATTCACACGAAACACCTATACGGGCGGCGAACAGACTTTATATTATACTGTTGTATTCAATTATTCAGATTACACTTGGAACGATAACGACTATAACACAGAATTAACGTACATACCCGCGCCCTTCCTGTTGCGTTGTATGGTTAACAACAACGGCAATATTTCACCCGATTATAAATATGACTTCAGCGGCACGGGTGACGGCACACACAGCCCGACCGATTATTCGTTTACATATTTCGGGGCTTACTCAAATTTAAACAGGGATATAACCGTAAGGGACTATTTGACGAGTCTGTGTTGGATTCACAACCAAAAGTTGAGATTAGACCGTGACGAGTTGATATTTCAGAGCGCGAACACCCGTGAAAGCATAACGGCGAACATTACCCAAATATCACCCGCTTCCGACAAGTTAGGCCAAACAAACAAAATCGGTTATCGCGATTCGCAAACGCCGACCGAGTTCACAATTGACAATGAATTTATTGAGCCTGAAAAAGTCCTTCACGAAAATACATTTTTCACCGCTGACGTGATACCGCAATATAATTACGAAATGACCTACAGCGAAGAGGAAAACCCCGAAGGCGAAAATTGGATTACGGATATTAACGTGAATTTTGAGGAAGTCGGAGCGGTGATAATGACTGCGATTGCCGATTATCAAAATAACGCCTACACACTTAAGCGTGCGCCGCAGATACAGGGCTTCGGATTGCCCGCGATGCGAAACGCGCAAACAATCACGGCCGTAACGCTTGAAGATATTTCAAGCGTTGACTATATAATCATTGACGGCCATAAATATATGGTTGTCGGAGGGCAAACCGACCTGAATACATATATTACAGAGTTCACCGCGATACAATGTGATTCAGTGTTCAATCTAATTCCCGTTGTTGTCATTAACCAAATAACCACCACGGGCACGACCGCCGATGTAAATTTCACCGTCACGGGTATTTTTATTCAGGACACAATTTTAACCGTTTACGCCGACAACGGACATTCACAAATTGTTTGGCAACAGCACGGCACGAACGAGGACACGCAGACAATGACAGTAACGGGATTAAGACCTGACACCTTCTATTGGGCGACAGTCACCGCCACGGACGCGCAAGGCAACGAGGGAGAATCGCAAACACGCCAATTCAAAACAGCCATATATGAATTTACGGGAACAGTATCTTACACGGGTGATTATGACACGTTACACGCCACGGTTCAAGTGACTTGTAACGGTGCGACCTTCACTGAAACAGGCATTGAATTTTCAACTTCACCCGATTTTGAAGGTGATGTAATAAGCGCAAACAACACCACCGCGCCCGCCGACACGTTCAACGGCAATGTTTCAGGTTTTGCCGAAAACACATTATATTATATAAGATATTACGCGACTTCTGATTTTGGCACACAGTATTACACACCGACACCGAACACAATAACAACAAGAATCGCGCCGCCCGTGCTGACAATTACGGAAGTTTCATCAACACCCGACACGCTCACACTTTCATTTCTTTATTCGGGTCTTTATCCGTATGACGGTTACTATAGTTGTATGATAGGCTTGGCGGACGATAGCGGGCAACCCATACCCGTTGACCTTGACAATTTGCAGCCGAACACGCCCGAAATAGTGACTGTTGAAAATTTGAGAGTGGGCAGTGAATATTTCGTTTCTTGGGATGTTAACTATTATGAAGACGAAGTTTCAGCTGTTGAATACTTCCATACGCAAGCACATAATTTTAATTTGCAATGTGTTATAGATTCAATTACAGATACAGAAGTGAGAATGAGCGAGGCAGCCACACAGATTACGAGCGACAGTCTGACACTGCAAAATATAGGAATAAATTTGTACACGTCACCCGATTTTGACGGAAGCGATATGGGCGGCAATCTTGGCGAGGGCGGGCTTGCTTACAGGATGAGCGTTAACAATCTTAATGAACACACAACTTATTATTATAGGCCGTGGATTCAAACGGCTGAATATGGCGTTGAGTACGGCGAAACTAACAGCTTCACAACACTTTACAGCAGGCCGACCGTGACAATAACGGAGGTTTCACACAGTTACGACACAATAACCGTTAACGTGAATTATACGGGAAATTATCCCGTGCCGACAAACGGCGTTCTTTCGTTGTACCTTAACGGAGTTGAACTTCAACGACTTGACGCTTCGCGTTTGCGCCCCAACGATAACAATATATTCACATTCGCCAACCTTGACGAACTGACAACCTATACAATAACGTACACGGGCGACTATTACACGGAGCAGGGCGGCATAACTGACACAATAACGGCCACCACGGGCGAACGTATTAATATAACGTTGGTAACAAGTTGGTCGCCAAACGGTCAATGTACACAAACAATCGCGATAACGGCGTATGAGGCAATAACCAATTACAACGTTGTAATCAACGGGGATAATATAACAATGGTTGACGATTGGACGCTGAACGGTACAACGATAGAAGGTGTATCGCAGGGCTATAACTTTAATGAAAACCCCTATAATTTGGATTTGACGCTAACCATTGGCGGCAGCTACAATGTGAGCAGGAATTTTTCATTTAGCGTCCCGACAGATGATTTGCGTGTGACAGATACTTTTGGTCATATGTACCCGCCGTATATAAAGAAACAGCTTAATGGTACTGTTTTCAAAAGAACGGGCGGTCGCACACAATTTTTAATAGATGTTCAAAACACATCATTGACTTTGGTAGAGAGAACAACAGGTTATGAGTGTTTCGCTTCTTGCAATGGAGTAAATTATCAAGTTGACAATTTGAACAACAGACTGCTAACAGCATTGCAATATTACCCTGCGGGCGAATACCGCGCAAAATGGACTGTTACAAACATTATGGGTCAAACATTGACGGAATTTGACAGGTATAACTCAAATACAATTGTGTATGGTGCTATATTCATTAACGTTTCAAAAACCGCAGATTCTATAAAATTTGATGTTAGATGGAATATGTGGGGCGGTTACACACAGACTAAACGTGTTGATTTAGTGCTTAATGGGCACATTATGGAATCATTGACACTTACACCTAATGTGGATTACAACAGTAATATCCAATTCACAAACCTCTTCGCAGGTATGGATTACACTATACGTGCTTACTATGACACCAACAGTGTGACAAATTATGTGGATTATTACTACACAACACCAATTGACTATCTTAACTTCAGTATGCCCAATGGCGGTACTGTGACACTAACCAAAAACGGCACACCGACTGAAGTTACATTGCAGTACAGTTTGGACAACGGCAACACGTGGACTGAATGGGTGGAGACAGAAAACGTGCGGTCGCTCACGCTTGCGGCAGGTCAGACAATGCACTTAAGGAATACAAGCGATACGAGTACAGGATTCTCAACTTGGGACACGCGTTACTATAATTTCTCGTTTTCTGCTGACACTTACGCAGGCGGAGACTTACGTACTCTATTATGTAAAAATCATAACAATGCAACAAGCGAAAACAGAATATTTTGTTTCTTTGGGTTGTTTATGAACGCGACAAATCTTATAAGCGCAAAGATTAAATTGCTGTTTACTGACTTGCCGAGAAGTTTTTATCGTTCAATGTTTCAAGGATGTACTAATCTTATTGAAGTTCCTGAAACAATTACGGCAACAACGGCTTCAGGTGTACAACCGTGCTATCGTATGTTTTACCACTGCCCAAATATAACAAAGCTTCCAAAACTTACACTATTGCAACTTACTAATTATGCTTATGGCAATATCGCGGCAGGTTGTACAAGTTTGAATTATGTATATACAGAAATGATAGATATATCGGCAACAGGTTGTATTTCAGATTGGATATACAATGTCTCTCCCAATGGCGACTTTTATTGTCCCGCCGAACTGACAATCCCGACAGGTTCTTCAGGTGTTCCGAACGGATGGACTCGCCACAACTTGTTTTGAAAAAAAAGGGCGGTGTTTTGCCGCCCTTCAGAAAATGAATAAAAGCATATAATTTAACAAATTAAGCGGTTAACGCCGCTTTTTTCTTTGTCACCTGTTGAATGAAATTTTTGTTTTTCTGCCATTCGGGGTTCTTATCCCATATTGTTTTCAACTCGTCAACCGTTGCGGCGTTTGCCGTTTGCGCGT
>Ga0310691_10008597_pt1 | contig 10445 bp, 20 predicted proteins | sample 176DNAGHGlowgp2_FD_203887 | JGI IMG/M metagenome (GOLD analysis project Ga0310691, IMG submission 203887) | Sheep rumen microbial communities from Palmerston North, Manawatu-Wanganui, New Zealand - 1766 DNA GHGlow gp2 (v2) (version 2) | ecosystem: Host-associated > Mammals > Digestive system >... | reverse complement strand
ATAAATATTATGTTGACAAATGACTCAATGTGTGGTATAATATAATCATAAAAAGAAGGAGAAGTAATAATGAAAGCTGTACTGATTAGCATTAGACTTAAATACGTTTCTTTGATTAGGAGCGGAAAAAAGACAATAGAAATTCGTAAAACAAAACCTGCTAATATTAATGTACCATTTAAATGCTACATCTATCAGACATTACCTAAATATGGTGATATAAATAATTTTGATGGTAAAGTAGTAGGCGAATTTATTTGTAATAAAATTGAACAAATAGATTTACAATCAGCAGTCAATTATAATCTATGTAAAAAATCTTGTTTATCATATTCTGATTTAATTGAATACGCCAAAAATAAAATTAATTTATATGGTTGGTGTATAACAGATGTAAAGATGTATGATACGCCAAAAAGATTAGACGAATTTTATAAATGGACGGGTGATAAAGATATTCGTCCATGCCAAAACAGTAAACATTGTAATGAAGAATATTATGATTATTCTGAAGATGTGAGAGCCTGTAGGATTGATTTTGACGGTGATAATTGTCCTTTTTTGAGGGTACAAAGACCGCCTCAGTCATGGCAGTATATTGATATAAATTAATAAGAGGTTTTAATATGGCAGAAGAATTTTATATTGCAGATATTCATTTTAATCATGCAAATGTGATTAATTTTGATAATCGTCCATTCAATACTGTTGAAGAAATGGATAATGCAATTATATCAAATTGGAATAATGTAGTATCACCTAAAGATACAGTGTATATTATAGGTGATTTTTGTATGGGTACAGAAGAAAAATGGTTAGGTTATCTTAGACAGTTAAAAGGTAAAAAAATACTTATAAAAGGTAATCATGATAAAGCGCTTACACCAGATGTAAGAAAACATTTTGATTATATTACTGAATACAAAGAGCATAAAACAAATAAAAAGCGCATAATAATGTGTCATTATCCCATACCTTTTTATAGAAGCGATTATTCGGAAGCAACATATATGTTATATGGTCATGTTCATAGTACACTCGAAGAAGATATGATATTGTATTTTAAACAGTATATAAAAGAACATGATAATAGGGGCGTATCAGCTAATAAGTGTCAATTTTACAATGCGTGGCTTGGTTATTACAATTATACACCTGTAACATTAGACCAAATTGTAGAATATTGGAAAAATAAATAATTAATTAAAAAAATGCTTGACAAATCCTACTCTTTGTGGTATAATATAATCATAAAAGATAAGGAGAACAAGTATTATGAAAAACACTGCTACTACAAAAAAGATTAATGGAAAAATTAGATTTAATATCAGTTATCATTATAATGATATTATGGCGTATTACAATCATTTAAAAGATGTAATATACGCTATGGATAATCCAGAAGCGGACGTTCTGCTTTATGGCGAGGTAATTGACATAGATAGATACAATAGGTGCTACAATATGATGAAGTATCTTGAACCTATTGTAAGAATGTTTGATTATGGCATTACGGTTATGTCACTTGACTATAATCAGATACAGGTCATATATAAGATTTATAAGTGGTACAACAAAAAGAATGAGCATTAAATATTGTAAAAAAATAAAAACACTAATAGAAAGGAATAATAAAAATGAATGTTAATTATAAAATTGGCACACTTAATAATTGTGAAAATATTAATAGTAAAATATTAGAAACTAAACTAAAAAACACAGTAGAAGATAAACCAGTAAAAGGTAAAACTGGTTATGATAAGAAGTATGTCTAAAGAGGGAGTGGAGGCGTTCTTATATTGGGTGTATTGTGGTGGCGTTAGAGATGGTAAAAACGGTACGACTGATTTCAAAAAAGTCTGTTTTGGTGATAAACTTCTTGAACAAGATATATATGATTTAATACAGCAAATAGAGCATTTGAATTGAAATTGATATTACACTGTCATTTGTGTGTAAAGGTATATTACTATGAAATATATTGTGTTCCAAGACAATTCAGCCATTATCTTTGCTGATTCTATGAATCACAATTACATGGCAAATGAAAGACCTGTTAAATCAGCAGGCTTTTGTCAAATTGAAACATACCGCAATCAATTTGACGACATCCGAGCCAAAATTTCTTGCTTTGGTGAATCCACTACCCTCGGTGTCAAAGCCGACCCGAACGACAATAAAATTCTTGAAAGTATTTGGAGATAATATTAAATGTTCTATTATCCTATGGCAGAGTATAACAAAGAAAGTGGCACAACCGACACTCTTTTTACTTATACAGCTTGTGATGATTATAAACAAGCTATAATACAAATAAGTACATGGGTGAGTATTTTTGATGTTATATCGGCACATATAGATGTGTTTGATGATAACAATGAAAACAAAATTGATACTGTGGATGTAAATATTGAAAGAGAAATTAATATACTCAATATATTTACATTATGGGAAAAGGACGCTTTTGGTAAAGATTATTTTAAATATAAAGACACCGTTTCTTATAAAACAGCCGATGAAAATGGTCAACTTGTACTTGTAATTATATCAGACAATTTTGGTATAGGTCATTTTATCGGAAAAGGCGGTAATTTGTTGCATAAATATGAACAAGTATTTAAAACGAATGGTTATAATATAGTTATTCGTTTCAAAGAAAAAATAAATAATTAAAAAAAGGGTTAATTATGATAAACGAAATTAATGTAACTATAGATAATATGGCTGAATTAACAAGCAATGCTTTTATGGATTGCTTGTTCAAAGAGGGTGAGGACACCACTAACTGTAAGTTAGTACAAGGTATTGCTTACAGCTTTGTGTTTCATCCACAACGCTTAGAAGAAAAGCGTGAACTTGTAACTGCTATTCTTAGTGAGTTGCCTGTAGAGTTTAAAGATGGTTGTACCTTTTTAAAGTTTTATACTACAAAAAATGGCGAAGCGTGGACAGATTCATATCAAGTTTGTGAACAGTTGGTTGCTATGGCTGTTGGTCTGGACATGATGCAATATTGTTTTCCGAGAGAAATGTGGTCGTGTCTTCCTTATGTTCAAATAGTAAATAAGTAAACAAACGAGTAATTTCATAAAAGTTTCCCATAATGAGTAATCGTTATGGGTTTCTTTTGTATAATTAAATATAATTTTATTTAAGGAGTGGTATTAAATGCCAGAATATAAGTATATATGTACAAATTGTAAGAGTAATGTAATAGTTGAGTTAAAAATAACAGAAGCACCTTTAAAAGTATGTCCTATATGTAAAGGTGAAAAGTGTTTAAACAGAGTATATGATGCTGTGCCATTTATAGACCATACAAACGGTTTTTATTCAAGAAATAATATAAAATAGCCTGAATTGTTATAATACAATATAAATATAAGTGGTGATATATTATGATACAATTAGTAGAAGAAATACTTCATAAAAATAAAAATTTTGATAATATAATAAAAATCTGCAAAACAGAAATAAATGCTGTATTTAGAAAATATTATGGTGGTAAGTTTTCTAATGTGACGTTTAATGAAGATAATTATGTATTATTAGAAAATAATAAAATTGCTATTAGATTATTAACTGAAGCTAATTTCAACAATTTACTTGAATTTTACGATTCAGATAATAAATATAGTGAGTTTAATTTTGTTAGAAATGTTATTAACTTAGAAAAAGAGGGTTTAAAATATTTATCAAATATAATAGAAGCACAAATAAATGTTAAAAAATGTTATATTGCAAAACAAGATACAAATTATTACATTCCAGCAAGAAATACATTTACAACACACAGAGTAGAAGATTACCCATTATCAACAGGAAACCCAAATGGTTTAAAAGGTATGTCTACCGCTGTTAAAAACAGTTGTGTATTATACTTAATAGTTCAATATTATAATGATGATTTTTATTTAGATATTGATGATTTTGATGAAAATTATGATACAATAAGAAGACAATTTGAAGAAGATTTTAATGAATTGGAATTATTACTTGTAAGTTTACATGGAAATGGAAAAAGCAGTAGTCTTGAAACGTCACTTAAAAATTTCAAAATAAGATACGATAATTTCATGAAATATTTAGACAGTGTAAAAAATTCACATGATAAATGGAAAAAAGCACATGATGAATGGAAACAAAGAAATAATAAATAATGATAAAAAGAGAGTCGGAAAACTGACTCTCTTTTTTATTTTATAGTATTGACAATTATCTAAATGTGTATTATACTATGTACATATTAAACAAAATATTGAATGGGTGTGATATTTATGAAGAAAATGAAAACATTATTTGTAAGAGATTTCACAAAAGAGTGTAAGGCTACAAGAGAAGTAGAAAAAGGTTATGAGTGGGTTTTTACAGATAATTGTGTAGCAACAGTTAAAATAGACGGAACGTGCTGTGCAATTATAGATGGCATTTTATATAAAAGGTATGATGCTAAATTTGGTAAAATACCGCCAAAAGATTTTATACAAGTAGATAAATATGATAATCACAATATAGGTTGGATTAAAGTAGATTTTTATTCACCTGATAATAAATATATAGTAAACGCATATAATACATATATGTTAGATAAGGATAGTACACCTGATGGTACATACGAAGCTATTGGTGAACACATATTAAATAATCCATACAATATAAATGGTAATATATTAAGAAGACATGGTGATGAAATATTAGATGTTAAATTCAAAGGTTATGACAATATAAAAGAGTATTTATTTAATAATTATATAGAGGGTATAGTATTTTATAATACTACGATAGATAGATTTGAAACAGATAGAAATGATTGTTTAAAATGTAAGATAAAACGAACAGATTTTGGTTTTGTGTGGAATGGTTTTACTCATAAAGTTAAATAAAAATTTTAAAATAATTAAAAATAATACTTGACTTTTAATATTAAATATGATATAATATAAGTGTAATCAAGAGAGATTACAAATAATAAAAATTAAGGAGAACATATTATGAATAAAGCTATGATTGGTAAGGGACTTGACACTGGTAGAAGCCTTTGCGTGGCGAATATTCTTCGCGCTCTTATGCAGGAGGGCTGTAAAATCGTCCTCGGTAATTATGAGCGTGGCACTGTAAGAACCACAGTCGAAGGGCAGTTTAAAACTACTGACCTCAGAGTTGTGGAAAGAATACTTGCCAATCAGGAGAGTTTTAACATTTCAGCGTCTTGTAGAGTTCCCGTTATACAGGATAGAAACGGTGAACTTATCTCCGAAACCGCATATCGTACCTATAACCTCATTCGTGATGGTAAGGTTATTGTTAAAACGCTTTTCGTATCTGGAATGAGCGAAGACACTTTTACTGTCCTTAGAAATAGTGGCATACTTTACTATAAGGACGGTCAGAAGGTTATGGAAACTCACCCCATGCTCACCAATACCGAATACACTATTAACATTGAGGGTCTTGATGGTGTAAGTTATGCTTGGGCATATCCGAAGCGCATTGGACTTGTAAAAATGCTCAAGGAAGATATGGATATAACTGAAAAGTTAAAGTCTATCCGTAAGTTAATTAAGGAATACAAAGCGGCTCATACCGATAGTAGTGATACCGATACTTTTACTCCCGAAGTGAAAAAGGGTGAAGTCAGAGAAACCTATACTGTAAACTGTATAGTTTATGACCTTCCTAAGTATAAGGGAGTAGGTTTTAATACCGATGTTCATACTCTTTATCCCGACCTTGAAAGCGCACAGTGCGCTAAGAGAGAGTTTGAAGAGAGACAGAGAGACATACGGTTTATGTATCGCTGTATTGTCTATGCGGTAGAAAATGCCACATCCGATTGTGGTATGAATTGGGATAAGCTTGCACCTCTTCCGAGAAGTAAGAATAAGCAGTTCCAGACTTGTACTTTTGACGGTGAACTGCTCCGTAGAATAGAGTACACTAAGGAAGTTGAGAAGTAATAAGTAATACACACAATAAAATATAAAAGCATTTTAGAGTCTGCGTTATAAAACGTAGGCTCTAAAAAAATATCATTTTTCAGGAGTTGATAATGTGAGCGATAAAATCATATTAGAGGGTATTTCAAGATGTGGTAGAACTACATTTGCTAATGAATTAAAAGATAAATATGAAAAAATCACAGGTGAAAAATATGAAATAATTAGAACAGATAATTCAACTAATTATGATTATATATATTTCAGAGATTTATTGTTAAATAGTAAAAATTTAATACTTGATGGATTTTGTTATGCACAATTTGTATATAGCAAAAAAGAAGAAAGAGAGCTAACAATAGCAGACCTTATTTTATTGGAAGATATTATGTTAGATAAATCAAAACATACATATACAGTATATTATGTATATACTGATACTGATAATGTTTTTCGTAACACACAAAAAGACGGTAAATATAGTTATTATACACCTGAATACATACATAGTTTACACGCTAAGTATATGACATTATTTGATACAATTAGTACACTTGATAGCAGCACGTTAAAATATCAATTACTAAAATATGATACTACTAATAAATCGTATATAAATAATTTACCGTCTTTAGAGAATTTTGATTTTGGTAATAAACTGCCTTATATTGTAGCAACAGAATTTGATGATGTTATTGCTAAAAATGCGTTACCAAATATAAATGTTGCTGTACCTAATTTTGAAATTATTGAAAAATTAAAAAATTTGAAAAATGATAATGTGAAACTCATTTTGTGGACAAGACGAACAGGTGTACAATTAATAGAGGCTTGTGGTTTTTGTGAAAAATATGGTTTATATTTTGATGCTATAAATAATAATATAGAAGAAGTACGAATACCATTAAAAGGTGGGTCTAAAAAAGTTTGGGCTAATGAGTATTGGGATTCACGTTCTGTAAAAATATCATTCTAATGTAGAATGGTAGGTGATAAAATGGCAAGACTTATTGAAATAGAAAATAATATTAAAAAATTAATAGAAGAAGATATAAATAATCCAAAAGTATATGATGAAATTTTCAACCTTTCACATAAATTTTTAATGCGTAAAAAGTTATTGTCAAGTGCTGAAAGCGCTGAAGAAGTAGCTCATATAATGGCAGAAGATTTGTATATGAAAATATTAAGCGGTAATCCTATACACTCATGGTTAGGTTATATAAATAAGTATTATCATGGTGCAATTAGAACATGGAGGCGAATGTGCGGTAGTGAAATTATAGACACTACTGATGATTTACCTTTACAAGACGCTATAATTTCTATGTCTACCACAGATACAACATTAGAGTATGAAAAAGTTTTAGATAGTGCATATATTGATTCAATCGTATCTGTTGTAGATTTTGTATTAAATGAAAGTAGATATAATGAATATACACACGATTATGTATTTGGGAGAATGTCAATATTAATATCTTTATGCAGAGGATATTTTGTAGATTACAATTTAAATACTGATGAAATACCATATACAAGGTTTTTGTATAATAAAATTAAATTATTGATATTAAAAGGTATAAAACGAGATAATTGTTTATCTCATAACGGCAGTTTAACATTATTGCAATTATATACATTGAGTAATGCAGATATTGAAAGTGAGTGATTATAAATGAGTGATGTAGGAAAAGAATTATCTATTTTAAACAAAGATGACACTTATTCGATGATGATGTTACTTTTGTATGCTAATTCTGACAATCCTAAAATGTCTTTGTTGAATGAATTAATTTATGTTTTAGACCATGACAGCTTTATAAAATTTATCACATTGTTTGAGGGTCAAACAATAGAAATACCACCAATAGAACAAATGGTAGATTCATTAAGGTTACTACAATTATTTCAATTACATAAGGTAGAAAAAATAGGTTGGCATGAAGCCTTAGTACAAGCAGGTTTTAGTGTAGAAGACAGCATATCAGCAAAACATAAATTAGATAAGTTTTGTAATCAGTTAGAAACAAAAAATTATAGGCTTGGTAGTTTATTAAATTAAGGTGATTATATGAGTGCGGATTTTGTCGATGAAAATAATTTATCTTTTAGTTGTGATACTATAAATGTATGTATTAATGAATTACTTAGTGAACATACACAAAACAAAAGTGAATATTATTCAAGAATCGTAAATGATAGATTTATACAATGTAATGAGCAGTATATGAGTGATTTTGATAAGGCATTAGATAATATATACAATGCTGTTACAAATGATAATATAAATATACGAACTATATCAAGAGTTTTCAAAAATTTAGATAAACTGTCTAACTCTATATATAGGACACAATTAACTTTATATAAAATACTGTAAAGGTGAATAACATGACAATAAAATCAAAGAACAATTATAATGAAACAAGAAAATTAGCAAAAGATATAAGTGAAATTGTTGGATTATCTAAAAGATTAGTTGTACATTTCACAAGAATTTTATCTTTGGGATATGCTACACAAATAGCATCACAAGCACTTAATAAGGAAGATGGCAAATTAAAAGACATTTATTTAGAAATACCGTATGTCGGAAGAATGACAGCTAATGTTGAAAAAGATTCTTTATCTAATGTGACTTTAACCTTAGATAAAGAATTTGAAAAGCAAATTATTAAAGCAGTAAATACAGGTGAAACTAATTTAATGACAGAATTAGAATATGCTTTAGTTGAAAACATTAAAGCTAAATATAATGCTCTATTGTAAGGTGATAAATTATGAGTGATAATAAAATATCTTTATCCGATGTTGTAAATAATGATATATCATTAACAACAGAACAATTTGATAAAAATAAAGACATTATAAAAAGTGCTTTAATATTACAAGCAAAAAGAGAACTTGAAAGAGTGTTAAGATTAACTGACACGTTAGATAAAATACAGGCTAAGTATGAAAATAAAGTATTAGAGCGTTTAGATAGTAATTGTAATGATTCATACTTGATAACAGCTATGAATGTTATCACACAATGCTTAGAACGCTCACAGAAAATATTACGAGATATTGCAATATCTGATAAATTTAGTGTAGCATTAATAGACGCTTCAACAAGCGTTACAAATAATAATATTGAAAATATTATTGGTATTAATTTAGATACTGCTTCTTCAAGAGATAGAGTTAGAAATGCTGTGACAGCTATAATGAAATCTTTAAATGAAGAAACAAGTACAGAAAATAATAGTACAGACATAAACGATGCAGAAGAAAATTAATATATTACATAAAAAATAGCCTGAATTGTTATATAAAATAAGTGTTAGAAATACCTTATTTTTGTTAAGGTGATATTTATGAAAGTAATTAGAGTATCTAAAATAGACCTTATATCAAGAGGTCAAGTAGCAGAGGAACTATTTAGAGCAAGGTCATTGTTTTCTTATGTGAAATTTATATTACATAACGAAATCTACATAACTGTTTTTTACAATAGGGATTTTACCGTAGAAATAGCTACAAATTCAAGAAATTTGAGTTTATGGCATGAAATGAATATGTTAGGCGATAAAAAAATACAAGCACGAGTTATTGATTTTGTGTATAAATGGTTACTATATCTAAATAAATTACAGAAAGGCTGTTTAAAATGAGTATCGAATTAAAAGAAAAAAGATTCTGTGAAGAAATGCGAGACGAATATAGAAAATTAACAGAAAGAATGATTAAATCAAGAGAAAAAAGAATATATGAAGAAATGCAAGGAGAATATAGAAATTTATCAGATGGCTTAAAAACGATACAAAAGGTATTAAAAAATGTATCTAATGAAATTTTAGGCATGATTGAAAAATGGGAAGACTCTAATATAGATAGATATTCAGATTTATTAGACGTAGCACAAAACGCTATAAAATTAGCACAAGATGTACAAGATATTGTAGATGATATTTATAACGAGGAACATGAAGATGAAGAGTAATAAATTTAATTAAAACTAAACCTATAAGTCGATTCAATTAGAATCGGCTTTTTTTCATATTTACTTGACAGACATTGCATAATATGTTATAATAATTATAATATATTATTAGGAGTGTATTTTATGAAATTCCCTGATTATGATTGGCTTACAAGTTTATCTGATGAAAAGAATTATGTATTTTTGATTTTTGGAAATCCTTGTGGCGTACATGGTGATTTATATTATACGACAGGCGAAAATGCAGAGTTTTCAACACATATATATACTGGAGAAAAAACCATATCTAATTATGCTTCAATAGATAAATATAGTTACAGTATATTAATTAGTAGATTTGAAAACGACCACAAAAATTTTGTTAAATCATTACTAAGAGATTGTTCAGATAAATGGTCTGATAATGGTATAGTAAAACAAGAGTGTTGTTTACCATTTTAAAATTTTTTTTATATTTGTGTATATTTAAAATGGTTTAGCATATAATTATAATGCAAGCCTAAAGGCTTTAAAAAATTAAT
>Ga0310691_10008596_pt1 | contig 10445 bp, 12 predicted proteins | sample 176DNAGHGlowgp2_FD_203887 | JGI IMG/M metagenome (GOLD analysis project Ga0310691, IMG submission 203887) | Sheep rumen microbial communities from Palmerston North, Manawatu-Wanganui, New Zealand - 1766 DNA GHGlow gp2 (v2) (version 2) | ecosystem: Host-associated > Mammals > Digestive system >... | reverse complement strand
AGAAAGTCCGGCTACCGAGGTCGTGATGTTGTCCATATCCTCTGTCGAAAGCGTGATCTTCTTGGTGTTCTTCCTGTCGGTGTTTCCGCCGGACACAGCGTTCATATCAGACATATCGCCGCTGAATGACGGTCTTTGATTTCCACCGCTGCTGCTTTTGCTTGAACGGCTGCTCTTTTCGCCCGATGACATATCCGGTCTGCCGCTTGTGCCCGAGCTTGAAAAGTTCGGCATACTGCCGCCGGAAAAGTTCGGCATACCGCTGCTCTGTGACTGCTCATAGCTGATGTCGAGCGCACCCGCATTCAGATTGCGGAACTGCTCTGCAACATCTGCCTGACCGCCCTTACCGATAGCGATAACGCACACGATAGTTGCCGCACCGACGATTATGCCGATAGATGTCAGCAGTACCTTGAATTTGTTCTGGACAAGGTTTATCCTCACCAGATTGAGTATCTCAGAAAAACGCATATCACGACACCTTACCTTTTATCAGCAGCGTGTCGCCCTCGGCAACTCCCGATATCTCGGCGATGCTGCCGTTTGAAAAGCCGATATCGACCCTGACCTTTTCCTCGCCGTCGTCAGTCTTTTTCAGCACGTAGCTTTCGCTGCCCTCGGTGATGACTGCCTTATTTGAAACGTAAAGCACGTCCTTGACCTTTTTGGAAATGAACGTTACGTTTGCGGTCATTCCGGAAAGTATCTTATCCGGAACTCTGGTGATGACCACCGTAACGGGATAGCTGACAGTTGCTGATTTTGAATTTGATGTTGACGAACCTATCTCGGAAACATATCCGCTGTAAGTTTTATCGGGGAATGCAAGGAAGCTGACATCGACCTCGTCATTGAGCTCTACCACGCCGATATCGTCCTCTGTAACGTTGACGGTGACGGTTATGCTCTGTGCATCGGCAAAGCTTGCTATGGCAGTTTCGGTGCTGAGCGTGTCGCCCTTTGAATATCCCACAGAGGTGATTGTTCCGCCGTACTGCGCAAGTATCTTTCCGTATTTCACATACTCCTCAAATGCCGCAAGGTCTTGCTTTGTCGTCTCAACTTTTTCCTTTGCCTCTGTCGATGCAGTTCCCACGCCGCTTATCGCAACGTTGTAAAGATCCTTTGCATTTTTGTAGTACATGCAAGCCTCATCGTATGTCTGCTTTGCCGCAAGCTCATCTGCCGCACGGGAGCTGACTGCCGAGTTGTACTGTGACTGCAGGCTCTCCAGCTGAGATCTGAGCTGTGAAAGCTGCTTTGAATTTGTGCAGGAAGATATCTGCGAGTTGACTTCGCTTATCTGGCTGCTGAGGCTGCTTATGTTCTGTGCTATCTCATTGAGCTTTGCGTTGTAAACCGATTGTGCGTTCTGCCCGTCTGAGATGCGTGTATCGTATTCATACTTTGCCGAGAGCTTTGTCTTGCTCTCGTCTATCTGCGCCTGCTTGTAAGCAAGCTCTGCGTCCTCGACAGCCTTTTTCAGCAATGTGCGTGCGCTGTCGATGCTGTCCTTGGTGATGGTCATGAGCGTGTCGCCCTTGCTGACCGTCTGACCTGCTGTAACGAGCACCTCATCGACCACCAGCGCAACAGATGACGATTCAGACTTTGTCGAAACGCTTGTCGAGCCGACCGAGCCGCTGCTCTTGCCTGAGGACTTGTTCGAGCTGCCCTGCATCACCGAGCCCGTATCGCCCATTCCACCGGGTGCGCCCGAGCCGCCTGCCGAAGACGCCTCCGTGCTTTCGACCGACGCTGATACGCTTGTCGCATTAAGCTGCAAGTCATAGCTCTGTTCAAGCGACTCCACACTGACCGAGGAGCTTTCGCTCACGCCTGCGGTCACATCGTCGTTGTTCCGGTGAGCATCATCTTCCCCGGTCAGGATATCATAAACAAAAGCAGCCGGGCTTTATCCCGACTGCTTATGTATAGTCTAAAATTTTCGGCATTGTGATCTCACTTTAAAAATCCTCGTATCTGAGGCCGCTCAGATGATACTGCTCATCTCTCATGAGCTCAAACGGGACACCTGCTTGTTCAAGCTCGCAAAGCAATGCTTCAAAAAGTTCCCTTGATGAATTGCATTGAGCAAATGCGACAAAGAAGCTGTTGTTTATGCAGGCGATCTCGCACATAACATCTATCGAGCGCACTTCCGCAAGGCAGTAAAGCTCCTTGATATATGGGTCAAGAGGACCGAAGCTGCGGCTGTTCACATAGGAAACTGATGCAGTCCAGCGGGTCGCTGATGCAGCTTTTGGAAGCATATCCAGTTTCATTTGCAGCGGCATCGCCTTCATTTTTTCAAAGCCCATTTTTCTCGTTTTTATATACCACGCTGAATTTTCGGGCTGTGCCTGGAGCATAAGCTGACCTCTTGTCAGGGTGCACGACTTCATGATATCATCGAGCTGACGTTCTTTGGGGAAATCAAGCTCGTAGGCATTGGCAAACATTCTGTAATTCTCGGAATTGCCAAGCATGGCTTTATGGTCTATCGCCACAGACACGGTGACAGTTTTTTCACTTTGGGGATCGACACGTCTTATTGCCCTTGCGATGAGCACCGCCATGATCACGTTCGGGCTTCCGTCATTCTCCTTACAATACTTCATTACAGCATTTTCGGGCAGTTTCAAGTAATAGATATGATCCGCTTCACCGTTTCGTGACGGCAGACGGTAAAAATCCGCAGTTGGTTTTTTCTCATAAAGCGGACCTTGTACGCTGTCGGTATCAACAGCTGCAAAAGGGTCGCCCGTTTCAGATACGGGTGCCTCGCTTCCGGGCAGACGAAAGCCCTGAACAGTAAAAGATACACCTGTTTTCTTGGAAAGATACACAAATAGCAGGCTCTTAAAAAAAGGCAATACACCTGCACCGTCAGACAAAGTATGGTTCATTTCAAGGCAGATCCGGTTTCCCTCATATTTGATCGCTGCAAGGTGATAGTTAGCCTCTTTTGACGCAAGCTCTATCGGTGCCCAGGTATTTCGCACGGTCATAGGCAGCGGATTGGGTACAACAACGATATCGTTATCCTCGATCTTCGCTCTTACATAAAAATACGCAAAACGCTCACGGAGCTCCTGGGCAGCTTCTTTCAGCAGTTCTGCGTCTATCTCCTCGGTAAGCACCGCTGTAACGCCCATTGTCATCGGATTTTCCTGCGAGCACGTACACAGCATAGGGTCGTAGTAATGTTTAGCCATTTGTATCCCTCCGATCTTTTCCTCATTATATCATAAGCTCCACTCGTTTTCAAGCTCAAAGCATTATAATGCCTGCCTTATTTCACCCTTCCAAGCGCCTTACAGGCAGCATATTTATTCCGACTGATGTATCAGGTCCCTTAACGGCGATCATTACAGCTGCGCGCTTTTCAGAGCGTAAACACAACGAAAAAACGCCCGCACTCCTGCACGGACGCTTTAATATTCTTTGTTATCCATCATATTCTTCCTTTTGCACACGGTATACGTGCTTTGCTTTCGTTCAGCCTGACTTGCACAGCAGCTTGTATGATATAATGATAGCTATGATGCCCGCTGCAACTGCTGCTGCAATTCCGATGATCGCAGTAAGCATTCTATATCCCTCCTTGTTTGCGGATCTTTGTTTTGTCGTTTTCCTTTTCTCTGTCTGTATGATACCACGAAAAGTGCGCATTTTCAATAGACAATTCATTTTGCGTATGTAGTATTTGCTGCATATGCCCGCCATTTTGTAGTTTATACTACACCTCACCGTGAAATTGCAGCAAAAAAAGAACCGCCCCGGGTATATCATACCGAAGCGGAACCGTTTACGTTATCATTTTATCAGAAATCCATATAGAATTTCACCTGATGATGACCCTCGCTGTCATCTTCGATCATCTCTGCCTTCACGATAACGATCGGAGTAACCGGATAAGTCGGGACTTGTTCGCCTGCCATTGCCCTTTCGACCTTGAGGAAATCATCAACGACCTCCATACCCTTTGTTACCTTGCCAAAGCCTGCATAGCGCCCGTCAAGCGCCGCAATGTTCTTATCATTGTAGCAGATAAAGAACTGGCTCGAAGCGGAGTTCATATCCGTCGCCCTTGCCATTGAAACAACGCCGCGCGTGTGGCTAAGAGTGTTCTGCGTAAAGCCGTTTGCCGCGAACTCGCCCTTGATGTTTGGGCTTTGTTTCTGCTTCAGATCCTTGTCCATTCCGCCGCCCTGTGCCATAAAGCCCTCGTAGACTCTGTGGAAGATAAGCCCTTCGTAGAAGCCGTCCTTAACGAGCTTTTCAAAGTTTGCGCAAGTCTCTGGAGCATATTCGGGGTAGAGCGCTATAACGAATGACTTGCTGTCATCTACCTTGTTCTCCGAAGATTCCGAGGACTCTGCCTTGCTGCTTGATGAAGATGCACTTGACGATGTTTCTTTCTTGGTGTGCGCATTTCCGCAGGATACCATCGAAAGTGTCATTATCGCCGCACACATCGTGCTCACCATACAGGTGAGAATTTTTTTCAGTTTCATTTTATCTTTCCTTTCCACCGGATCATTACCTTTGCATTGTACCACTTACTGTGAAAAAAATCAAGCCCGATAAGATGATTTCATCAACTTTTCACACTTGATCGCTTACCCGTCAAATACGATGTCGCCAAAACTGCCGCCGCAGGCGCTCACAAGATCATCAGGCGAGAGCATTATCTGCGAACCGAGGCGACCGCCGCTGATGATGATAGTTTCAAAGCCGCGCGCGCTTTCGTCAACGACCGTCGGGAACTGCTTTTTCATACCCAGCGGTGAACAGCCGCCGCGTATGTAGCCTGTCACAGCGTTGATGTCCTTAACGTGCAGCATCTCCACCGACTTTTCGCCCACAGCCTTCGCCGCCTTTTTCATATCAAGCTCCCTTGCCACAGGCAGAACGAAAACAAAATAGCCGCCGCCTTTGCCCTTTGTCACCAGCGTCTTGTAGGACATATCCTCGTCCTGACCGAGCATCTGCGCGATATGCACACCGTCAACAAAATCCTCGCACTCGTAGGTGTTTACGCTGTACGCTATCTTCTTTGAGTCCAGAAAGCGCATAGCGTTGGTCTTTATATCCTTGTCCTTTTTTGCCTTTCCCATTTATACAGACATCTCCACAGTCTTTACAATTATATCCCTGCACATCTCATAGCCAAGCTTTCCGCTGTCAAGGCACATATCGTAGCTGTCTATGCTCCCCCACTTTTTGTTGGTGTTGGAGTTGTAGTATCTCTCACGCTTCTGATCGTACTTTTTAAGACGATCCTCAACGCGGTCGTAGTCTATCCCCTGACGCTCTGTCGCAGTCTGTATACGCTTTTCCATTGATGCGGTGATGAACACGCTCAGCGTCTTGACCTTGTTTTTCAGAATGTGATCCGCACATCTGCCGACAATAACGCACGACTCCTTTGAGCATATGTCAAGGATAAGCTCGCTCTCCGCCGCGAAGATCTTCTCTGCCAGCGTAAGCTCGGGCTGACCGAACAGCGTTATCGGCGTTTTGAGCCAGTTCATCATGCTCTCCTCGTTCTTTGCGACCTCCGCCATTGATACGCCTACCATCTCTGCCGCCTTTTCCACAAGCTCCCTGTCGTAGCACTTGACACCCAGCTTTTCAGCGACCATTTTTCCTATCTCGCTTCCGCCCGTGCAGAAACGTCTGCCGATAGTAACAACCTTGATCTTTGCCATAATATCTCCCCCTTTGGTTTCAAAGACAATTTATTCCTTGAAAAATATTATAATACTTTTAAGCGTCTATGTCAATTAAAGTTTGATTACAAAGCACGGCAGGCAAGATTTGTCTATTTTGCATATTGACTTTTACCAAATATCTTTGTAAAATGTGAATACGGTAATATATAATGCAAAATAGATAAAATGGGGTGTAAAATTTATGAAATACTGTGGAAACTGCGGCTCGCAGATCGAGGATACTGCGCTTTTCTGTAACAAATGCGGCACAAAAGCTGCCGGCGTTCCTGTGCAAACTGCATACCAGCCGGTCGCAGCACCGCAGAGCGCAATGCAGGACTTTACAGCGCCGCAGCCCACCATGCAGAGCGATACCGCCGCGCTGCCTGCAAAGAAGAAATCAAATCACCTGCTTCTCATTTTCTTGCTGGTGATTTTTGCTATCGCAGGCTGTGTAATGCTGTGGTGGTTCCTCTTTGGTCAGTACCGCACGCAGTCCGCGCTTCATGATGCCAACGACTATGCAAAATACGCTTATGAAGCGGCTGAAAAGATAACATATGATGCCGCCATCAACGGAGAGGAACAGCCGCAGCCCTTTAACTACAAAGGACCTGTAAGCGATATCCCCGAGGACAATGCGTTTGGAAAAGCTATCAAACAAGAGCTTGAATCAGCCGATGCAGGCGGATATGTCTGTGTCAGATTCCACCCATACGACAGAGAAGGCAATGATCCGGATCACCTCAACAATTTTGTACAGTGGTCAGCAAAGGAAAGCGGCGCAGTGATAGGACAGTGCCCGACCGCGCCAACCACCGCTGAAAAGGCACTGGAGATAGAATTCGGCAAATATGTACCGCTCATATGATTTGCGCAAATCAAAGCAGCTCCCCCGCGGGCTGCTTTTTTGCTGCAAAAAAACAAACGGCATTTCGTGTACATTAACGAGATGCCGTTATTTTGACTTTTTTTGTGTTCGTCCTGCCAAGGATATAATCGGTGGAAACGCCGTAGAGGTCGGCAAGGATAAGCAGATGCTCAACAGGGATAGTCAGCGCACCGCGCTCGTATCGCGAATAAACGGTCTGACTTGTGAAAAGCAGCTTTGCGACCTGCGCCTGCGTCATATCAGCGTCCTCACGCAAATCGCGCAGCCTTGGAAAATACATAAAAATCACCCCGAAAATTGTAAAATATGCCGAAATTGTTTTAGTACCATTCGGTACTATTGACTTTAACATATTTTTGACGTATAATTGCGATTGTAGTACTTATTGGTACTAAAAATCTTTTAAGGAGAGTGTTCCTATGAAAAAGTATCTGTTATTAGTCCTTTGTGCCGTATTGCTGACTATGTGCCTTACCGCCTGCGGTGACAGTTCAAGCGCGGCAGACAGCAGCTTGAGTGAGGAGAATAAAACCGAAATGCTTGAAACTGCAAACGCAAATGCAAAGCGCGTATTCACAACAGCAAACAATTATACCGCAGATCGTGTTGCAGACGGAAAATCCGTTGAGTCTTTGGAATACACAGGTGCCGTTGATGAACTGCCTGCCGACCATTTCCTTTCCGAGCCAATAAAAGCCGCGCTTAAAGAGACGTGCGGCGATGAGCTTGGTTATATCTCCATTAGATTCGTTTTGAACGAAGAAGACAGCAATTTTGCTCAATGGTCAGAATCGGAAAGCGGCACTATTGTCGGTCAGTATCCAAATCCGCCAAAGTCATATGATAAAGCAACTAAAATAACTCTCGGCAAAAAAGCATAACGCACCAAAGCAGTCCCCCGCGGGCTGCTTTTTTGCTGTGTGTGCAAATTGGTGCTTGCAATCCTCTTTATTATATGGTATAATTATTTGTGTTTTTTAATACTTTAAAGGAGAGGTTATTATGACAAACAGCTATGAAAGCCCATTCTGCACACGTTATGCAAGCAAGGAGATGCAGTTCGTATTCTCCGCAGACAAGAAATTCACCACCTGGCGCAGACTCTGGGTCGCTCTTGCAAGAGCAGAGATGAAGCTCGGTCTGAACGTCACACAGGAGCAGGTAGACGAGCTTGAGGCAAACATCGAAAACATTGACTACGAAATGGCAGCTGCCGAGGAAAAGAAAGTCCGCCACGATGTTATGGCGCACGTCCACACCTACGGCGCGTGCTGTCCCAAGGCTGACGGCATTATCCACCTCGGCGCAACGAGCTGCTACGTCGGCGACAACACCGATGTCATCATTATGCGCGACGCTCTTAAAATCGTTAAGAGAAAGCTTGTCAAGGTCATCGACCAGCTGGCAAAGTTCGCAGACAAGTACAAAGCGCTCCCCTGCCTTGCGTATACACATCTTCAGCCTGCACAGCTCACCACAGTCGGCAAGCGCGCGACTCTGTGGTGCAACGAGCTTCTGATGGATCTTGAGGACCTTGACTTCCAGCTTTCAAGGCTCAAGCTGCTCGGCTCAAAGGGCACAACAGGTACACAGGCATCGTTTATGGAGCTTTTCCACGGCGACACCGACAAGGTAAAGGAGCTTGAAAGGCTCATCGCCGAAGAAATGGGCTTTGATGCCGTAGTTCCCGTATCGGGACAGACCTATTCAAGAAAGGTCGATTATGCGATATGCTCCGTGCTTTCTGGCATCGCACAAAGCGCTATGAAATTCGGCAACGATATCAGACTTCTGCAATCCTTCAAGGAGATAGAGGAGCCGTTTGAGAAAACGCAGATAGGCTCTTCTGCAATGGCATACAAGAGAAATCCTATGCGTGACGAGAGGATATGCTCGCTCGCAAGATATGTGATGTGTGACGTTCTCAACCCTGCTTTCACCGCAGGTACACAGTGGTTCGAGAGGACGCTTGACGACTCGGCTAATAAGCGTATCGCCGTTGCAGAGGCTTTCCTCGGCGTTGATGCGATACTCAATATAATGCTCAACGTCACCGACCCCGAGAACGGACTTGTTGTCTATGACAAGATGATCCGCCGCAGAGTTATGGCAGAGCTGCCTTTTATGGCTACCGAAAATATCATCATGGATGCCTGCGAAAAGGGCGGCAACAGGCAGGAGCTTCACGAGCATATCCGTCAGCTTTCAATGAAGGCAGGCGAGCATGTCAAGAAGGACGGTCTTGATAACGACCTTGCAGACCTCATCGCCGCAGACCCTATCTTCAAGGTCACCCGCGAGGAGCTTGACGAGATAATGAAGCCCGAGAATTACATCGGCAGATGTCCGCAGCAGGTGGACGAGTTCATCGAGAACTGCGTAAAGCCTGTTATCGAAGCAAACGGCGTTTCCGATGACGTTGCGGAGATAAACGTGTAATGAACGCTACCGTATATAAAAAATGTGCAGACGAGCTGTTCGCGCGCCTTATGCTCGGCTTGAAAAGCCCCGACGGCAGCCTTCACCCGCAGTCGTTTCTGTGTGCTCTGGGCAGCCTCGCAGGTTACGCCTGTCAGCAGGACGTTATAAACGAGTACGTTCGCGGCAAGGGGCTTGCACCCGAAAGCGTGTTTGATATTATCCCGTCAAAGTCGGGCGAGAAGTTTTTCTTTTCCGAGCTTGTCGATAACAAGCTTGCGGGGGACGATCACTCGGTATGGACATACGTCAGCGCGGTGCTTGTCAGGGCAGATGCAGCAGCACCCGATGTGAAAGAGATCTTTGAACACAGCATCAAAAGCTGCGGCAGCGAGGACTTCGGCAGGGTGCGCGGCTGCGAAACAGGCGAGGACATAAGGGGTTATGTCAGTCTGATGTGGAAGCCTGCCGAGCAGATCATCTCTGAATGTCCGCAGGGCACGATGTACGCAGCTGTCGCAATGGCAGCACAAAAGGCAATGAACGCCTTCCGCAGCGTTCTGCCCCTCACCGAGCAGGCTCGCATCATAATGGAAAGCGCCGCAGCGGCGGCTCGCTTGTCCCTCGCAGGATAGTAAGCAAAAAGCGGAACGTTCCTGCTGCTTCGGGGTCGAACATCGCCGGCAAACAGACAAAATCACGGTGGCGGCTCGCTTATCCCTCGCAGGATAGTAAGCAAATATACATATATAGATAAAGATAAAAAGACAAAAGACACAGACAAAACACAGGGGGAGAAAACAAATGAAAAAAATAAGAATGGATATGTCCACGGCGATAATACGCATTATCGTCGGACTTTTGCTGATAGGCTTCAGCGTATGGGCGCTCGTAACAGTTATTTCGCAGAAAAACAGGTGCAGTGAAGAGGTCACAGCCACAGTCATTCGCCTTGAAGAACAGCAAATACGCAACCGTACCAATTACCGCCCTGTCTTTGAATACCAGTACGACGGGCAGATCTATACCACCGCAGGGTACTTTGACAGGAACAACCACTATAATGTGGGGCAGACAACAAGACTGCTTATAAACCCGAACGACCCGACTGATGTGTACGAGGCGGACAAAAGCCGCTGGTATGTTTATCCCATACTTATAGCAGGTGCGGGAATGCTGCTGTTTGGCATATATACTGTAAAGGTTGCAAGGGCAGATAAGCAGTCGGAAAATTACTTTTGATAAATAAAAAAGTCCCTTTTTACTTTTGTGCTGTTAATAATAAAATCAGAATCTATTGGTCTGCACGACCTATAAGGGCTTGCCAAAGACAAGACAGGTTTTTCGCCCAGCCTTTTCTCGTAAAAAAGGCTGGCGGGTCAAGGGCAGAGCCCTTGCCGCCGTCCGCAGAC
>Ga0310691_10008593_pt1 | contig 10446 bp, 10 predicted proteins | sample 176DNAGHGlowgp2_FD_203887 | JGI IMG/M metagenome (GOLD analysis project Ga0310691, IMG submission 203887) | Sheep rumen microbial communities from Palmerston North, Manawatu-Wanganui, New Zealand - 1766 DNA GHGlow gp2 (v2) (version 2) | ecosystem: Host-associated > Mammals > Digestive system >... | reverse complement strand
CATACAGGAAAAAACCAAGTTCCTGTAAGTGATGGTCAGAAATCTCTGTCACACCACGCTTCTGTAATTCTTCTTTCAGCTGGTTCTTGGCATTGGAACGGTTGATAACGGGTATTACCGTTGTGATATAGTCAAAACACTTCACCCGCTCTGCATCCTGAAACATATCGTCCCTTACGGCATATACAAAGAATATCTTTCGCTCTATTACCTTCGATTCATTCAGAAGCAGATTCAATTCACGCAACTTCAAGAATATATCAATGGACTCAAACCTGTCCAAGTCTTCCAGCATCACCACATCATAGTCCGTCTTCTCAAAAAAATAAAGAATCTCGTCCAAGTGCTTGTTGAAGATAGAGGTGTTTTCCACTATTTCAATCTCACCATCCTTCAAATTAAGCTTATTCAAACGACTATTGCTCACAGCAGGAACAATCATCGAGATAGACTTGTACGCAAACCAGAACAGGTATATGATGCTCGCGCTGTCACCTACAATATTCATCCATTCTCTGCCAAACACATTGCAAAGCCATTCCACTTTAAGAAAAGATGGTTCGAAAAGTATAATAAGCGAAAGTACGGCCATTATGATGGCTATCGTAATCTCGCAAACTCGTCTGCTTGTCAGGTGAAAAATCCTTTTAAAGCGTGAATTTGGAAGTACCTCTTGCTTCTCTTTGTATATCAACTGCTGAAGAATACTATACTCTATCAGTCTGTCCAAATTCAATTTTGAGAGTTCCTCTTCTCCCTTCTTACCCGCTCCATTTCCCTTTCTCTCTTTCGCTATGGCATCCGAAGGCTTGAGAGTAGCCAAGGAGATGTTCAGGTAATGGTGTTCAGGATGGTCTTCCTTGAGTGTTATGAGGATTGAGCTCTTTCCAGAACCATACGGACCAGTCAGCGCGATATTCGTTGCATCCCCTTTCTGGAGACGCTCCTCTATGTCGCGCACACTCTGATATGCCTTTTCCCCCGGACTAATCCGTTTGGGTTGAAGGCTTTCCTGAGTAATCTTGGCTTTTATGTCCGTTTGGTTCTCGCTCATTGAATCTATACTTGTAGTACTCCCTTTGTTTAGACTACTTTAGGGTTGATATAGCGGAAAAGGTTTAACATTATTTATAAGTTTAACTGTTGTTCAGAGGTTGTTGTAGGTAGGTTTTTGATGCTGTTTTATGCTGCTTTTGATGCATTTCCGAGAAACAGTTTTGCGGGTGGCACATGGCCAATGGACGAATGGCATCGTCGATGGTTGTAGTAGTCGATATACATATTCTTGGCGTTCCTCCTTCCTCTTATTCGTTACATCCTTCAAATTCATCCACAAAAAAAGGTATGGCCCCATACTTGCCCTCCAGATAGTTCTTCTCATAGTTGCTGTCCGTCCGGGGCTTCGACCCATTGTCAAGTGTAATGCTCATCATCGGAGTCAACTGTGTGGAATAATGCGTTTTTGCCGTCTTTTCCACGAAAACCACCTGGTCCCGCCTCAGCAGTTTCTTTGACAGCATGTTGGTGTCATGGGTGGTAAATATCAGCTGTGCTCCTTTCGGATTTGTTTCTGGGCAGTTGAATAGTTTCACAATACGCCGCGACAGCAGGGGATGCAGTTGCGCATCCAGTTCGTCAACAAACAATGATTTTCCAAGACGCAACGTGTCCACTATTGGGCCGGCCAGATTGAAAAGCTTTCTCGTGCCGTCCGATTCCCTTTCGTCAATATCAAAATCCACCATCCCTACAACGTGCCCTTCAGCATCTACCTTGCTGTGTTTGGCATAGGCCACTATGGGGGGATGTTCCTTCAGCGATGTTATGAGCTCGGCGGGAAGCCCCTTGGGCAACATCTTCTCGTCAATTGTCTCCTGTTCGGTTGTTACCTCACTAAATCCAACGTCCATACCTCCTATAAAGCCTACTATTTCGTCTTTATAGTCTGCTCGCGTATGCAACATCTCCTTCGTGTATCGAGAGAAGTCATTATCCCTTAAGCCTGAAATCACATTGGGCTTGGTTCTGAACCATTCTATCACTCTTTTTGAAATCTCGCCGCCCAACTGTGCCGCCAATGATACAAACAAACGATTGTTATTCAAAGGAATAGTGCCGTTTTTTATCGCCTGGCCTTCAGGGTAGTTCTGCGCATCTATCTCAATGCCATCCTGAGTACGTCTTAACAGCGTCTTCAACGAGCGCTTCGGAAATTTCGCTATCAGCCATTCCTCCTCTATTCTGCGAGCGGTATAACTAAAACCGTAGGTAAACTTGTCTGTACCATCCACAAATGACATCTCAAAGCGCGTAGGCCTTGCCTCCTTGTCCGATAGCAGAAACGAATCGTATGGAAGCATTTCGTTATCATTCAGCCTTACCGAATGGATAATCATACTTCGCATTCTGCTCACTGCCTTAAACACATTCGACTTTCCACTGGAGTTTGCCCCATAAAAAGCCTTTGCGTTCAGCACGCGGCTGTTCGCAACAACAGTATATCCCCTGTTGTCCATGTCCTTGATGCCGGTATCAGCCTCAAACGACAATTTTATCTCCTCGTCTATCGAACGGTAATTCTCTGCGGCAAAATATGTTATCATAAGCCAAATTTGTGATTATTGCTCAAAATTCGGATGCAAAAATACATATTTTATTTTATATACACGAATAAATCTCTATTTTTCTGCAATATTCTGCCAAAATATCAGCAAACAAAAACGCCAACCTAACAACGGCAGTCCATCTGTCAGATTGGCGCATTATACCAGATTAACCAAAATTTCAATAAGTTAAATTACTATTAAGAACAAAAATAAACTCAATCTTTGAGCATTTTTCACAAATTTCAACTTTTGGCATTCATATTGCCCAATATAAAGATGTGGAAACGTTCCTGAGCATCGTAAACACCGACAAGCATAAAGCTCTGCTGTACTGTTCAGAAAACAGCGTCTAAAACTATTTGCTCTATGACATACGTCAAAAACGCAAGTGGTACTTCCAGATGGTCTAAGCCCTCAACGGGCGAGTCCTCGTGGTTGGAGTATTGGGAAAACCAAACGGGTAAAAAGGCTACCTGTTGTGGCGCAACCGACTGCCATTCCACAGGAACACTCGTAGGTGCCCACGTTCAGAAGGTGTTTGGAGAAAACGAGCTCTACATCACTCCTCTTTGCACCAGTTGCAACCAACGTGCAGGTAACTTTTGGGTTGACACCGAACTGGTCAGAGTACCCAGCGGTCTGTAAAACAGACTTCGCTCATGGTCTGCAACGCCTCAAGTGCTCCGTAGCGGAATCGGAAGGCCACCGCATAGTCATCAACTCTCTAACCCATACTATTATGAGGAAAGAAATACACGTTGTTTCAAATCCTAATAGAGGTGGTTGGGATGCCAAGAGACCGCACGCTGACAGAGTTTCAAAACACTTCGACACCAAGAAGGAAGCCATGGACTGGAGTCGTGAACTGGCCAAGAAGGAAGGGCTGGAACTCATTCCTCATGGCACAGATGGTAAAATTCAAAATCCCAACAGCTATGGTCCAGACCCGTATCCACCCAAGGATACCAAACATTAACCATCGCAACCTCTTAAGGTGATAGCAGGACGTTGGCGCGTCCTGCTATTATTTTCCCGCTTCAGGCACATTGGGGTGTTGCCCCAAAGAGCCTTCCGCTCCTCACACCCATTGATTCACATGCTTATTCTCCTCTGCCAGCGCAATCAGTTTATTGAACAGTTCTACCCTCTCCGGCTTCAGCTCTCCTGCATTCATGTGCTTCTTGGTATTCTTCCACCACGACCGCAGGTTACGCTCTTCCGGAATATAGCGAGAGGGCTTCCTGCCGTTCTCTTTCAAGAACCGCATTGCCTCATCATACCGAGCATACCACCGTTCCTCCTGCGTCATAATTCGTGAGATTCGTGAGATTCGTGTTCAAAATATTTCTGTGCTTTCAGTGATTTCCGTGTGAACTCCTTCATTGCGGCAAAAAAGAGGTATGAGCAAAACGCCCATACCCCCTTCAAAAACTTCTTCATCTTTTGTTTTCGTTGAAACAACCCCTGTCCGCCTTACACCAGATTCGGTATTCCGTTCAGCTCGTTCTGAATGTATTCCAGCGATGCAATCTTGGCCTTCGTCTCCTCCAGGTTCAGACGGCGGGTATTGTCCGAATTAAACTCCTCAATGGTAGCCCTCTTCGTATCACCTTCCTTGAAATACTTATCATAATTCAAATCACGGTTATCCGCCGGCACAGCATAGAAGTTCCCCATGTCAATGGCCTTCGCAGCCTCTTCCTTCGTCAGCAGCGTCTCGTACATCTTTTCTCCGTGGCGGATACCAATCACCTTAATCTCCTCCTTCTTACCACCAAACAACTCACAAACAGCCTCCGCCTGTGTCTGGATGGTACACGCCGGAGCTTTCTGCACAAGTATATCTCCATTCTTACCATGCTCAAATGCAAACAGCACCAAGTCAACAGCCTCTTCAAGCGACATAATGAATCGCGTCATCTTAGGCTCGGTCAACGTAATCGGATTACCCTTGCGAATCTGGTCAATCCACAGAGGAATCACACTGCCACGCGAGCACATCACATTACCATACCTCGTGCAGCAAATCTTCGTCTCACCGCTCAAACGGCTTTTGGCCACGGCAATCTTCTCCTCAATAGCTTTAGTGATACCCATGGCGTTGATAGGATAAGCGGCCTTATCCGTACTCAAACAAATCACACACTTCACGCCCGCATCAATAGCGGCATCCAGCGTATTGTCCGTACCAATCACATTGGTCTTCACCGCCTCCATGGGGAAGAACTCACAGCTGGGCACCTGCTTCAGGGCAGCGGCATGGAACACATAGTCCACGCCCTTCATGGCATACTTCAGCGTACTCTTGTTACGTACATCACCAATATAGAACTTGATCTTTCCTGCCACCTCCGGCATCCTTGCCTGGAAGTCGTGACGCATATCGTCCTGCTTCTTCTCGTCGCGCGAAAAGATGCGGATCTCTCCGATATCCGTCTTCAGAAAACGATTCAACACTGCATTGCCGAAACTACCCGTGCCACCAGTAATCAGCAGCACCTTGTCTTTAAATAAGCTCATGATTATATAATTCTTTAAATCTTGATTTCTTAATATTCGTGTTATTCGTGCGATTCGTGTTCGTTAAAACTTGCGCCAGACCATCTTGTTCACTACTCCCACGTAGCTCTGGATAATCCGCACCACCTTGGTGCTCACATTCTCGTCCACATAGTCCGGCACGGGAATTCCGGGCAGACCATCACGGATGAGCGAAACCGCCACATCCACGCTCTGAAGCAGTCCCACAGTGTCAATGCCACTCAGTACGAAGCAACCCTTGTCCAACGCCTCGGGCCTCTCAGTAGAAGTCCTGATACACACAGCCGGGAACGGATGACCAACCGAAGTAAAGAACGAGCTCTCCTCCGGCAGCGTACCGCTATCCGACACCACCGCAAAGGCATTCATCTGAAGGCAGTTGTAATCGTGGAATCCCAGCGGCTCATGCTGTATCACACGCCTATCTAACTGGAACCCACTTGCCTCCAAGCGTTTCCTCGAACGAGGATGACAGGAGTACAGTATAGGCATATCATACTTCTCAGCCATCTTATTGATAGCGGTAAACAGACTCATGAAGTTCTTCTCGGTATCAATATTCTCTTCTCTGTGGGCAGAAAGCAATATATACTTACCCTTTTCAAGTCCGAGACGTTTGTGTATGTCCGATGCCTCAATCTCTGCCAGATTGTTATGCAGCACCTCCGCCATAGGACTGCCCGTCACATACGTCCGCTCCTTGGGCAGACCTGTATCCGCCAGATACCTGCGTGCATGCTCGCTGTACGCCATATTCACATCACTGATGATGTCCACAATCCTGCGGTTCGTCTCCTCGGGCAGGCACTCATCCTTGCACCTATTCCCAGCCTCCATGTGGAAGATAGGGATGTGCAGACGCTTTGCGCCAATCACGCTCAGGCAGGAGTTAGTGTCACCCAGCACCAGCACGGCATCCGGCTTCACCTCCACCATCAGCTGGTAACTCTTGGCGATGATGTTACCCATCGTCTCGCCCAGGTCGTTACCCACGGCCTCCATATACACATCCGGGTCTGCCAACTTCAAGTCCTTGAAGAACACCCCGTTCAGGTTATAGTCGTAGTTCTGTCCCGTATGCGCCAGCAAACAGTCAAAATACTCCCTGCACTTGTTAATCACCGCTGCCAGTCTGATAATCTCCGGCCTGGTGCCTACTATAATGAGTAATTTCAGTTTTCCGTTATTCTTAAACTCAGCCATATAATTAATGGATAATTTGTGGTAAATTAATGATAATTCGCGTTCAGAATAATTCTTTTCTTTCCTTTATTTCTGTGGGACAACAGGATCAAAGAACGTGTCTGGCCTCCCCGGGTCAAACACTTCATTGCAATACATCACAGTCACCAAATCCTCCGTCTCACTCAGATTAATGATATTATGCGTGTATCCTGGCAGCATGTGTACCGCCTCAATCTTATCACCTGAGACTTCCCACTCCAGCACCTTCCCTTCCGGGTCATTCAGATTCCTTTGCTGAATCAGTCCGTGACCCTTCACCACAATAAACTGCTCAAACTTCGTATTGTGCCAGTGCTGACCCTTAGTAATCCCCGGCTTGGAGATGTTGATGCTTACCTGCCCAGCATTGTGCGTATGCACCAGTTCCGTAAAGCTCCCGCGCTCATCCACATTCATTTTCAGCGCAAAAGCCGCCTTCTCCTTGGGCAGATACGAAAGATAGGTTGAATACAGCTTCTTGGCAAACGAACCCGCAGGAATCTCAGGAATCATCAGCGTCTTAGGCTGCTCCGCAAACTCCTTCAGCAGCTCCACTATCTCCCCCAGCGTCACTTTATGCGTCACTGGACAATAGCAATACCGTCCGTCTTGAACTTCTTGAACATTTAAACCCTCAAACTCGCAGCGGTGCTCACCACCGCTAAGCGTAGCAATCATCTCATCCACAAGGTCATCAATGTATAGCAATTCCAATTCTACACTGGGATCATTCACCGTATAAGGCAAATCATTCGCAAAGGCATTACAGAACGTAGCCACAGCACTGTTATAGTTAGGCCTGCACCACTTGCCAAACAGGTTCGGGAAGCGATAAATCAGCACGCGAGGTCTTAAACCTCTTAAACCATTAAACTTCTCAAACCCCTTAAACCCTTCTTCGCTTTGCAAGAATTCTTTCTCATAGCGAAGAAACAGATCCTCACCAGCTTTTTTTGAGCGTCCATACTCGCTATTCCCAAACCTTCCAGTCAGCGAAGCCTGCTGTGAACTGGAAAGCATAACGGGACACCTATTCCCATGCTTCTTCAACGTATCCAGCAACGTCGAAGCAAACCCAAAGTTTCCTTCCATAAACTCCGAAGTCTCCTTAGGCCTGTTCACCCCAGCCAGATTGAACACAAAGTCGCAATCCTTGCACCAAGCATCCAGTTCCTCCTGCGTAGAGTCCAGGTCATACTCATAGATCTCCTCAATGCTCAGTTCCGGGAACCGTTTGTCCTTCCCGTCCTTAATATTCTTCAGTGCCCAACAGAGGTTCTTACCCACGAACCCCTTCGCACCAGTTACTAAAATTTTCATCTTATTATTCGTTTTATTCGTATAATTCGTGTTCGCTTAAACTCCTTAAACCCTTAAACTTCTTAAACCTTTAAGACTTCATCGTCCAGAAGCGGCCTGTACGCCCCATCCTTGGCTTCCAGCAGCACCGTGCTACTTTCCAGGCATCTCAAGCTATGCCACTGCCCCTTCTCGATATTCAGCACCACTCCGCCAGGTACAATATCAATAGTCTCCGTCAGCCGCCCTTCCTCGTCATAGAAATACTCCTCGAAATGGCCACGTATACAAACACACGTCTCAGAGGTGTCCTTATGCCTGTGTATGGGCATCACCGTCCCCGGCTCCAGCGCGTTTAGCATACGTTGCGACTGATCCTCAGTACTGTTTCGCAAATCCATTGCCTGCCGCAGCCGCGGATTCGCCTTTGCCTGTTCTGACAAACTATCAAGTAAAGCCTTATCAATTATCATCTCAAAATTCCTTTCTGACCAGATTCAAGCCAGCTCTGATTTCTTCTATTGAATATTCTCCTCCCCACATTCGATAGACATATTCGGGCGTAACGCAGCCGAAGTCCATCGAGCAAGCACGCGCCTCATTCTCCACAAATTCCCGTAATCTGTCAACAATGTCCATACTGATTAAGGTTTTTCGTTAGCGTTAAATACTACTCGGTTTCAGCAAATGACTTTTTACCCCACTCCAGAAGGCACTCCACATACTGTCATTATAGCACAAACGGTGTTTCCATTCATTGGCTTTCCATCTATTAATCTTGAACACGATCCTGCTATAGATTCCTTTGGGAACAGACGCGCTATACTGTGGTTCCAGAATTTCATTAACAACTCTGTCCTTCAGATTGGGATCAAACTGGACCGATGGGAAATATCTCACGTCAAATCCCAAATCACCTACACAAATGGCATTAATGACATTGAACATCTGGAACATACCAAACCTATTTAGCACATCCACCACATAATCCCAGTCTATTTCTTTACTGTGGTTCTCAACAAAGAATCCCCAATCTACCACCTGCCTTAACATGATTCCCTCAGCCGCAAAGTGCATCATCAGGTGTTTCAGTAAAAACAGCGCGTGTAGGTTTGGCGAAGGCAGATACACTTTCTCGCCATTCAATACAACGAAATGCGAATCATCTTCACCCAATTGTTTCAGTATTTTCTCAAACTCAGCATTCGATTTGTGATGATGCACATTGATAAAGTCATAATGATTCTCCACCGAGAAGCCATCCCATTCAAATACCGTATGATGATGGTGGGATGTATCTATCTTTACGCCTTTCTCATTCGCCAGAACAGCATCTGCATCTTTTTGTTTTCCAAACTGCCATATATCTATATCCCCACATGGCCGGTGCTCTGGCCTTGGCCAATTGAGAGAACTCCCATACCCTTTCAGCACCATCATTTTATACCCGTGCTGATTATAGAAATTCGCCAGGTTCCCTATTGCATTTACATACGCTGCATACATCCCTTCATAGCTTTGCACCACCTCACCGATCCACTCCAGCTTCATTTGAACTGGTATTGAGTCTTGGAGGTTCGTACTGCCTGTGTTTAAAGCATCAAGAATAATGGCAGAAAGCCCATGCGCATCAGCAAGGGCTTTAATGGCAGGCCAGTCAATCTCTTGGAATAGAACACGACTCTCGTGACCAATCCCTTGGCGTACTACGGACAAGAAGGCATCAAAGGTTTTTGATGATTTCAACGTAGTTACTGATTACGTATTCCACATCCTCATCCGTCAGACGGGTGTGCAGCGGCAGCGTCACCTCGTTCTCGAACAGATGGTAGGCATTCGAATAGTCCTTGATGTCAAAGCCGAGCGCCTTGTAGGCCGTCATCATCGGCAGCGGCTTGTAGTGTACGTTGCAGGCAATGCCCCTTTCCGCCATCCTCACTATCACATCCCTGCGCACCTGATCCGAACGGCCCTGCAGATGGGTGATATAGAGATGTCCACTCGAAGAAAAGTCATCTCCATAGTGGTCAAGATACTTCACCTGATGGTTGACGTCAAGGCTAGCATTAAGGTCATCAATCGCCTCGTCGTAACGCTTGACGATCTGACGTCTGCGGTACAGCATCTCTGGATAGCGTTTCAGCTGCGCCAGGCCTATGCCAGCCATAACGTCCGTCATATTGCATTTGTACCAAGGGCCAATCACATCATATTCCCAAGCACCCAGCTGTGTCTTCGCCAGCGCGTCCTTGTTCTGCCCATGAAGCGACAACAGCTGCGAGATGCGATACAGCATCTCATCCCATGTTTCACCTTCTCTTCTTGGAACGGTTGGGAAATAGTTGTCGTTAGTGTTAACGTCAACAACCTCTTTCCCGAAAGTCAGATTCCACACCAGAGCTCCGCCTTCCGCTGTCGTCAGGTTCTTCACCGCGTGGAAGCTGAACGAACTGAAATCGGCAATCTCGCCCGCCATCTTCCCGTGCCATTTGGCACCGAAAGCGTGAGCATCGTCGGCAGCCACGATGATGCGACCGATGCGTTTCTGTATGGCATTCGTCGGACGGAACAGATGCTTCTTGGCCTCTACAATCTCGAATATCCTGTCGAAGTCGCACACCACGCCGCCCAGGTCCACGGGGCATATCACCTTGGTGTGCTCGGTGATAGCCTCTGCCAGCTTGTCGTAGTCCATCGCCACATTGTCCTTTTGGCTGTCCACCATCACCACCTTGCACCCCACGTGCTGCGTCACCGAGGCCGTAGCCGTATAGGT
>Ga0310691_10008592_pt1 | contig 10447 bp, 7 predicted proteins | sample 176DNAGHGlowgp2_FD_203887 | JGI IMG/M metagenome (GOLD analysis project Ga0310691, IMG submission 203887) | Sheep rumen microbial communities from Palmerston North, Manawatu-Wanganui, New Zealand - 1766 DNA GHGlow gp2 (v2) (version 2) | ecosystem: Host-associated > Mammals > Digestive system >... | reverse complement strand
GATTTCAAACGGCGATCGTGTCTTCTCCAGTCCCTGACAGGCACGGAGGAAGTTCTCATAGTGGTTAGAAGGACTCTGCGGCACCTCGGGCAGCTTCGACTGCATCTCGCGGGCCTTCTCCTCGGGAATGATGGAGAGCGTAGAGCCATGCGAGCCTCCCTTGAAGATGAGGTCACGGGTGTAGATAATCTTTCCGGGGTTGAGCTGGGCACGCGGCGTCTCGCCCTGGTTGGTGGCGGGGATGTCGGCATTATACTCGCTCTGTCCGTAGCCCTTGGGAAGGGGCGGTTGGTTGTTGATGCCGTCGTACCAGGTGATGTCAACGGGCGGCATTCCCTGACGTGGACCGAAACGGAAGAGGATGGTCGACGTCATAGGATAGAAGAAGTCGTTGTGGCCTTCCTGATGGAGCAGCGTCACCTCGTAGGGCAGCCCCAGGTTGAGGAACTCGTGGACGGTGTCGAGGATGTGGGCACCCCAGTCGCCGAGGGCTCCCATGCCGAAGTCATACCAGCAACGCCATTCGCCCTGATGGTAGAGGCCGTTGTAGTCGTGCCACTGCTGTGCGCCGAGCCATGTGTCCCAGTCCATGCCCTTCGGCAGCGGTTGTGCTTCGGGGAACTTATGGATGTTGGGGTCGAGTTTGTGCCAACGGCGCGAGTTGTTCATGTGGGCGGTGACGGCGGTGACATCCTTGATGATGCCTGCCTCTTGCCAGGCCTTGAACTGGAAATAGTTGGCTTCGGAGTGGCCTTGGTTTCCGACCTGTGTGGCAAGGTCAGGATGACGGCGGGCATTCTCCATCAGCAGCTCCGCCTCCATGAATGTGCGTGTCATGGGCTTCTCTATGTAGATGTGCTTGCCTTCGTTGAGGGCCATCATACAAATGGGGAAGTGGATATGGTCAGGAACAGCTGCCAAGACGGCATCGAACTCCGAACCGGCCTTCTCGAACATTTCACGGAAGTCGTGGAAGCGTTTGGCCTTCGGGTATTTTTTCAGTACTTTCTGCACATGCTGGCCTTCAAGGTCGACGTCGCAAAGGGCAACGACCTCGACGAGGCCCGTCTTTTCGAACTGCTCAATGTCGAAGGCACCCTGGTTGCCGATGCCGATATAGGCAATCTTCACTTTGTCGGCCTTCACGCCAGCCCATTCCTTCGAGGTCATCGGACGGGCAAATGCACTCGTCACATTGCCAACGGCCAGACCTGCCGAGGCCAGGCCCATCTGTTTTAGAAATTGTCTACGTGTTGTCATAATACCTTTGGTTTTTATTGTTATCGTCTTTATCTTGATGCTATCTGATAGTCGCGCCAGATGTCGCAGTGGGCGCGCAGTTGGCGGGCGGTCTCGGTGTCGCCATAGTAGTCCATCACCTCACGGTTGCGCGAGAGCAGGTGGAGCTGGCGGGCACGCCGCTCTACGTCTTCAATGGTGGCAAGGCCTTTCTCGATGAAGAGTTCACTGGTCAGCTGAAGCTTTGACGGTGGAGTCCTGACGAAGTCCTCGCCATCGAAGTACCATTCATTGGCTGCGCTGTCGCTGTAGCGGGTCAACGGCCAGCAACGGTTCTCGGAGTTCTTCAGACCGATGGCATAGCGTATCATCGCCTCGCCGCGCTCGTTGGCATCGGCTGAAGACTGCATGAGCTGTTCCAAACGGTACATCTCGCGGGCAAACTGCAGTTTATAGTCGACGGTGTCCTTCAGGTGACCATTGTTCCAAGTCTTGAAATCGAACGGGTCGCGATTGAGATAGGGTGCGACGTTGAGATGTCCCTGGAAGTCCTTGGGGTTCTGGCGCAACAGGGCGACGGCCTTGCCGAACTGCATGTCGCGAATGTAGAAGGTGCCGACGATGTCGCGCCAGTAGTTGCGGTCGCGATAGCTCCGGAGGTTGAGGAAGCGGCTCAACGAGTCGACATCCTGGCTGTAAAGCTGCCGGTAGTAGACATCGACCTCCCGGGCAGGCAACGTGTCCATCAGGGCGAAGAGATGGTTGCTGTAGTCGTGGTTATTGAAGGTCTGACCATTGCCCCAGTCTTCGGTCTTCTTGGCCTTGACCTTCTGGAAGAGCCGATTGTCGGCATAGTTGGCAAGCTGAAGCGCACGCTGGAAACGGCCAGCCTTTAAGGCTTTCGGCACCAATTCGTCGAACACGAGGCGGCGCATGGCATCATTATAGAAATAGGTGTTGGCCGACCATTTATAGTTGATATCACGCAAGGACTCTATGTCTTCCTGACCAAGATGGCTGACCAGCTTCCAATCCAACCAACGCAATTCCACCAGCAACTGACGCTCGTAATCATCGTTGAAGGCGGCCAGACGGGCCCGGTCGTAGACGCGCAGGATGCGGAACGACTCTTGCAGGAATGCATCATCGCACAAGGGCAAGCCCTGCCGGATGTATTGTAAAGCCTCGCGCGGCTGGTCCATAGCATCGCTCATGGCGGCCGCGGCAAAGTACCACATGGCAAGGTTCTTCACTTTCTTCTCGCGAAGGACTCGCTGACAAAGGTCCATGAACTTACGGGCCTTTGAGAGTTCTCGGTCATAGGACTGTGCAGAATGATAGAACCAGGCTTCATCTTCGTTCTTGACATCGCGCAGCAGGTGGTTGTCGAAGTGGATAAGCAGCTGCTGTATCTCTTCATCGAAATAGGGAGAGTCGGGACAGGCCTCATAGACGGTCACCATCTCGTCGACTTTCTCCACATCCTCGGATGACATCGGAACGGGCTGACACAGTTCTAACGAAGCAATGTCGCCATAACGGGCGTAGATGGCAGCAGCCTCACTTTTGCGGCCTTTCTTAAAAAGCGACGACGCCACCTTCAACTCGGCTATATTGCGGACGACATCGTCGGTCATACGGTCTCTCACCTGTTCCCAATAGGCCAGGCATTCGTCGTCTTGTCCCAAAGCCGTCATCATGCGGACAGCCTGCAAGACCCAACGGTTGAACAATGGACCGTCTTTGCCGGCCACCTTTTGCAATGCCTGACGGAGCGCCACATGGCATTCGTCTTCGTCATAACCGTAATACCAAGGGTCTGTCATCTCGGCACGGTTCTCCTCGGTGGCCTTCGCAGTCAGCAAGAGTTCTGTAATATCCTGCCGGCCGTTTTTCTTAATCCACTTCTCAAACTTATTGCAGGGCTTACCCTTGGACAGATGCTTTTCCAGGTCGGCCAACGTGTGACGGTAGACGGTCTGCCCGATGTCCTTTGCCGGAATGTCTGCCGACGTCTGCTGTTGCCAAAGGGCAATATTCTCCTCACGATAGTCGAAACGCTGCAACATATACTGCCGGTCGTTGAAGCCATAATAGCTAAACAAAGACCATTGGTAACTATCTGTTTCAAACCACTTCGGCGACAGCCGGTAGAGAATGGTCCGCCATGGCTCTGTTTCGCTAATGGAACAGGCCATTGCCGACTGCACCGAGACCAACGCCAGCAGACTAACGATATATATTCTCAATTTCTTCATAACTGTAACGGCTGAGGTTTAACGAATCAAGGTGATAGATGATATTTGAATGGGGCTTCCCGGCAAAGGCCTCATCGACAAGTTGCTTCACACGAAGGACTTCATCGCTGGGTGCCGACTCCTCGCGAAGCCAGTCGTTCTGCCACAGATAGAAGTCGCCGGCGCTCACGTCCTCAGTGACCACCAGACGATTACCCTCGCGGCGTAAGAGGCTGTCGGGCAGTTCGGTGGTGCTTCGGACAATGCCTCTTAGCTTTTGGCTGTCACCGTCGAACAGCAAGAGCCAACTGAACGTCGGATAGGCAAAGTCGAGTGGCAACCGATAGTCCACCCCTTTCAGATAGGGCTTCACATCGTCATAGCTGATGATGGAGTTCGCGGTCATGGGGTTCTCAAGGGAACCTGTGTTATAGACCATCAAGACACCTCGGTCGACGGGCGGCGGCGACTGTCGAAGCTGATGGAGTCGGATGGTGGAACTCAAGGCCAGTCCGCGCTGATGCAACGAGTCGCCGACGACACGGCAGAAGTCATAGAAGGCCTTTTGCGTCGACTCAGTCCAGTCGCAGTCGAGCTGCACCTCATGAACGTTCTGGATATGATTGGCCTTACACATGGCTTCTACTCTCCGGATCAGCTTTCGGGCAATGACACTCTGCAGCGTGTCCATCCTCTCCATGGCCTGCACCGTGATAAAGACCACAGGCACTATCTCCATCGTCGTATCGGGCTGTTGCCTGAAAACGGTCGTGGCAATGGGCACTACCTGCCCGTCATCATGCAGATAGTCGTATTCAACGCTGACATCGAAGAACTTCATATACATCCGCCCCACCTGATGTTCCTTCAAAAACTGCAGCTCATGGGCCGTAGGATTATAAGTCGTCTTCCAATGATATATGGAATTCTTGGCCTCGTGGGCAGGGGCTTCCCAATGAGACCACTGCCGGCAGGCAGCCAAGACAAGCACCGCCAGCAAAGAGATGATGATGGTCCGTTTCATTATTTCTTCTTTACTAATTTAAGACAGCCATAGCAAATCAGACGCAAGAGGGTCCAAACAGCATAGAGGAAAGCTGTCGTCGCAATGACAAAGCCTAACGACCAGAAGAGTTCGCTCCACTGGCCTCCATAGGCTATGATAGCATATACGTTAAGCCCAAAGGCTATGACAAAGCACACAAGCAGGGTAAGGATTTCTGTGCGCTGACGTCGGCGGGTAATGATGATATCTTTCATAGGGAATTAGATGTTTGGAGATTGCTTCTTGGTTCCATAGACATCATAGTCTATCTGATACTCAGTGGGGAAGTTGATGATTTCCTCACGTTCCAAGGCTTCGTGACCCCACAGGCAGAGCAGCGAGGCATAATAGCCTTCTTCGGCAATGCGGTCGGGTTGCTTTCCTGTAATACAAGCCTCAACGAAGGCTTCGGTCAGCAGTGACGTGCCATCGTTGTCGGGTTCCTTGCCTAAGATGAGCTCACCCCGGTTGGTGCTTCCTGTCTCGGCAGCCCACGAGGTACCGGCAAAGGCCTTGGCGCCGAAGAGCTTGGCATCCCAGTCGTTCAGCATCTGCAGGAAAGCAGGAGCCGGAGCCAAGTCGGTGTCCTCAAAGTAATAGCGGCCTCGTTCGGGCTCAACAGTACCCTTGCTGCCAAGGATTTGCTCTTCCAGCCCATAGAACTTATTGGCGATATCGGAACCCCAAGTCAGCTTCTTTCCGTCTTCGAAGACATAGATGGTGTTGATGTTGTCGTAAACTTCACGGCCGTCCTTCCAATAGGTGATGGCACCATGACCCATGACCTTCTGCGGCAGTCTTCCCAATGCCCAGGTGCCGACCTGCAACTGATGGCAGGCAAGCTCGGTCATCAGTCCTTTCGACGAATCTTTGTAAAGGCGCCAGTTGATGTAACGTTCCAAGTCTTTTTGGGGAACGTCGCGGCGCCAGTCGCCATTACGGTTCCAGAAGGCATGAACGGCAGTGATTTCGCCAAAGATGCCCTGATGGACCATCTCCATGGCCTTGATATAGCGTGGGTCAAAGAGACGCTGCTGCCCGGTGAAGAAGAGAAGTCCTGTCTCCAAATGCTTCTGATACATATTGAAGCACTGCTCCATGGTGTATCCGATGGTCTTCTCACAATAGACATGCTTGCCTGCATCGAAGGCATCCATGACAATCTGATAGTGGGTAGCCAATGGTGTGGCGACGACCACTGCCTCAATAGCCTTGTCTTCCAACAGCTTCTTATAGTCATGATAGACCTTTGCCGTCGGCACGATGGACAGAGCGGCATCAATGGAAGGCTGATAGGGGTCGGCAAAGGCAACGATATCGGCCTTGGGATTTTGTGAAAGGAAGCCCAGCAGGAACTGTCCACGCGACCCCGGGCCAATCATTCCGAGTTTCACGCGCTCCTTTGCGGTTTCGTTCACATCGGCAAACGTCTTCAGCCAAGGACTGGTGGCTGCCAGCACTCCGGCTCCCAACATTCCAAGGTCACGAAGAAATTCACGGCGGTTTATTTGATTTTCGTTCATTATTAATATTAGTAATTTAAGGTTTAATTATCTGACGGGGTTGTAGCGCGGCACCAACACTTTCATGATGGTCCATGCTATCAGGTAGGCAACGGAACAGAAGCAGAAGATGAGGAAGTAGCCGGCCTCCTTACCTTGGAATCCCAGAAAGACGGTCTTTGCCTTGTCGACATAATCGAGCAACCGGCCCGACCCTACATTGATGAGGAACGAACTGATGCCGCCAGCCATGCCGTTGATGCCTGTGATGGTGGCGACGGTACTCTTGGGGAACAGGTCACTGCCGACGGAAAAGAGATTGGCCGACCACGACTGGTGGGCGGCTCCGACAAGACCGATGATGACGATGGTAATCCAACATGAATACCTTCCTAACGGTTGAGCCAGCAGGCCCAACAGCGGAACGAGGGCGAAGATAAACATCGCCTGCATCCTGCAGGTATAGGCATGTTTCTTGGTGTGATTGATGATGATTGTCGGCAGTTTGCCTCCGAAGAGGGCCAGCATGGTGATGGCATAGAGGACAAACATCAGCATCTGTGCCATCGGCGTATCACTGGTGTAACCGTAGACATCGCTGATATAGGCTGGTGTCCAAAACAACAGGAACCACCAGACACCATCGCTGAAGAACTTTCCCAACACAATGGCCCAGGTCTGGCGCAGTTTCAGACATTCCTTCAACGACAGTTTCCGCCCTTCGTCGGCTTGGGTGGTGCCCACGGAAGAATCACCGGCCGAAGCATCGTCTTGCAAGATATAATCCCGCTCGGCATCGTTCACACGGCGGTTCTCCTTCATCGGCTTATAGATGAACAGCCACAGACCCATCCACAGAAAGCCCAGCCCACCGATAATCAGGAAAGCCATCTCCCAGCCGTTGCCCACACCGTGGTCCTTGAAGAAACGCGCCAGCGAGGGGATGCACAACGGAGCAATCATCGCACCGACAGTAGAGCCGGCATTGAAGATGGCAGTGGCATAGCCGCGGTCGCGCTTCGGAAAGTACTCTGCCGTCACCTTCACTGCCGAAGGGAAGTTGCCGGCCTCACCGACGGCCAACACGATGCGGGCCGCCATGAAGAAGTAGACGCTCACCATCGCTACCGACGACGCCAGCATACCTGTTGCATCGACCATCTGTGCCGTGCTGTCGATGCCGACCCATTGGCGGGTGGCCCAACCGCAAAGGGCATGAAGGCAGGCTCCGGCCGACCAGATGCCGATGGCCCAGAGGTAGCCTTTCTTTGTTCCAAGCCAGTCGACGAACCGGCCGGCAAAAAGGTTCGCAATGGCATAGACCAGGGCAAACACGCCCGCCACATCGCCATAGTTGGCATTGCTCCAATGGAACTCCGGAGCTATGAAGTCTTTCCACGTCAGCGACAGCACCTGCCGGTCCATGTAGTTCACGGTAGTAGCCAGGAACAACATGCCGCAGATAACCCATCGGAAGTTCGTCATTCGCTGTTGAGCTATTGTCTTTTCCATTCTGTTCAGAAGTTAAAATACCGTTGAGCGTTATAGTAGCAAATATCCTCTACCATCTGGGCAATGCGCGGCATCTCCGACTGTGGCAGCAGCCCTTGCTCGACATCGTTTCCGATGACATTGCAAAGGATGCGGCGGAAGTACTCATGGCGGGGATAAGAGAGGAACGAGCGTGAGTCGGTCAACATTCCGACAAAACGACTCAGCAATCCATGCAGCGAAAGAATGTTCAGTTGCTTTTCGATACCGTCTTTCTGGTCGTTGAACCACCATCCACTCCCCCACTGCATCTTGCCTGGCACGGAACCATCCTGGAAGTTACCAATCATCGTGGCCACCATGTCGTTGTCCTTTGGATTAATGTTATAGATGATGGTCTTTGCCAGATGTCCCTCCTGCTCGAGGCTATCGAAGAAACGAGCCATCGGCAGGGCTGTGTCGGCATCGCCCATCGAGTCATAACCGGTGTCGGGACCTAACCGCTGGAACATCTTCGTATTGTTGTTGCGGAGGGGGCCATAGTGATACTGCTGCACCCACCCAGCCTCAGCATCCATCACGGCCAGTTCATAGAGCAACGCTGAACGGAACAGACTGATGTCTTCCCGGTCGGGCTGCTCGCCGTTCATCACGCGGTCGAAGATGTCGCAAGGGTCTTGCGGATGATAACAATCGGCATAGAAGCGGTCGATGCCATGGTCGGAGAGGCTACATCCTGACTCGGCAAAAAAGTCATGGCGAATGGCGAGTGCCTCTATCAAGTCCTGATAGGTCTTTATCTCAAAACCACTGACGGCAGAGAGCTTTGCAATATAATCCTGATAAGCCTTAGGGTTCTCGATAGCCATTGCCTTGTCGGGTCGCCAAGCCGGAAGCATCTTGATTTTAGTTGACGAGTTAGTTCTGTCGGCAGCATATTGGCGGTGATACTCCAGCGTGTCGACGGGGTCGTCGGTGGTACAGACGACTTCGACATGATAGTGTTTCATCAGGCCCCGGGCCGAGAACTCCTCTGACTTCAGTTTCTCGTTACATTCATCGTAGATGTCGCGGGCGGTCTGCGGGTTTAAAATCTTGTCGATACCAAAGGCGGTACGCAGTTCCAGATGGGTCCAATGGTAGAGTGGATTACGCATGGTATAAGGAATGGTCTCTGCCCATTTCTCAAACTTCTCCCAGTCGGAAGCGTCGCCGGTGATAAAGTGTTCGTCAACCCCATTGGCCCTGAGGGCACGCCACTTATAATGGTCGCCACCCAGCCACAACTCCGTGATGGAGCGGAAGCGGTGGTCGTCAGCCACCTCTTTCGGACTGAGATGACAATGGTAGTCGATGATGGGCAGCCCTTTGGCATGGTCGTGATAAAGCTGCCTGGCCGTTGCCGATTGCAACAGAAAGTCTTCGTCCATGAAATTCTTCATACCTATGAATTTAGGATGTTAATAGATTTCTTGCACTGTTCACTGATATAGACCCAGTCGTGGGCAGCGATGCGTTCCTTGGGGAATAGCTTCGAGCCCATTCCGACACAGTAGACGCCAGCGTTTCGCCATGCCAGCAGGTTTTCTTCTGTTGGTTCCACGCCACCCGTCACCATGAGCTTTGTCCACGGCATCGGGGCCATGATGCCCTTCACAAACTTCGGGCCGAGCACATCGCCTGGGAAGACTTTTATCAGGTCACAGCCCAGCTCTTGAGCCCTGCCGACCTCGCTGACGGTTCCGCAACCAGGCGTATAGGACACGCATCGACGGTTGCACACGCGCGCCACCTCTTCGTTCAACAGCGGGCCCACCACAAAGTCGGCACCCATCTGCAGATACAGGGCTGCCGTAGGGGCATCGACAACGGAGCCGACACCTAAAGCCAGTTCCGGACATTCGCTGCGGACGAACTTGATTACTTCGGCAAACACCTCATGCGCCATGTCGCCACGATTGGTAAACTCAAAGGCACTAACACCGCCATCGTAGCAGGCGCGCACCACCTGCCGTGTCACTTCGGCATCGGCATGATAGAACACGGGCACCATGCGGGTCGCCGCCATCTTTTGCATTACTGCTATTTTGTCAAACTTACTCATTTCTAATTACTCATTATTACTTGCCAGTCCCAACTCCAGTCCGCGCAGTTCAGCCAGTCCGCGCAGGCGGCCGATGCAGGAATAGCCGGGATTGGTCTTTTTCTTCAAGTCGTCAATCATCTGATGACCGTGGTCGGGACGCATGACAATACGTTCACCGCGCTGCTGCTGAATTTCAAGGAAAGCCTTCATCACCTCTACCATCGGCACATCGCCCTCAAGATGGTTGGCTTCGTAGAAGTTACCCTCACTGTCGCGCTGGGTGCTGCGAAGGTGGACGAAGTCGATGCGGTCGGCAAAGCGGCGCATCATGGCTGGCAGGTCGTTGTCGGCACGGACACCCAAAGAACCTGTGCAGAGGCACAGGCCGTTGGCCTTACTCGGCACGGCATCGATAAGACATTGGAAGTCATCGGCTGTCGACAGGATGCGCGGCAGTCCGAGAATGGACATCGGCGGGTCGTCGGGATGAATGACCAACCGGACACTAGCCTCTTCGGCCACGGGGCATACTTCCTTTAAGAAATATATAAGGTACGCGCGTAAGCGGTCGGCATTAATGCCTTGATAGCGGTCGAGTTCAAGTTGGAACTGGTCGAGTGTGAAACTCTCTTCCGACCCAGGCAGTCCGGCAATCATGTTGCGTGTGATGAGCTGTCGTTCGGCCTCATCCATCTGCTCATAGCGGCGGCGGGCCTGTTCCATCTCTGCTTCGGTATAGTCTTTTTCGGCACCGGGTCGCTTCAGGATGAAGAGGTCGAAGGCCATGAAGGCGGCACGTTCGAATCGCAGGGCACGGCTACCGTCAGGCATTTCGTAGGCCAGGTCG
>Ga0310691_10008591_pt1 | contig 10448 bp, 9 predicted proteins | sample 176DNAGHGlowgp2_FD_203887 | JGI IMG/M metagenome (GOLD analysis project Ga0310691, IMG submission 203887) | Sheep rumen microbial communities from Palmerston North, Manawatu-Wanganui, New Zealand - 1766 DNA GHGlow gp2 (v2) (version 2) | ecosystem: Host-associated > Mammals > Digestive system >... | reverse complement strand
ATAATGTCAGTTTAGTTCTTCTTGTAACTTATTAAATTTTAAGAATTTCGATATTAATTATTTTACAATATTTATTGAATTTAAAATATTTTTTTATAACACACAAATATAACTAAAGCCCTTAAAAAGTAACCAACTTGTACTCAACGCCGTACAGGCTTAATATATTATGATATATAATGAATTTATTATTGGATCCAACGTTACGTTGGTTGCTTACTTTTAAGGAGTGATTCATTGTGTGTTTTATGTAAAAAAAACATATTTTATTAATTTTTAAAATAGTAACTTTTTTGTAAAAAAGTTATTCAAAAAACTTTTAATCTTCGACGTTTAAAAAAAATATTTTTTATTTAAAAACTAAATGTTGCACTCATTACTTACTAAGTAGGTCAATGACTTATTACTGATTAGTTATTTTATGAGTAACATTAAAAGTTTAATAAAGTCATAATTTTTTTATTAAAAAAATTCCAATATTACACTCTTATTTTTTTTTAAACTTTAAATCTTTAGTAGAATATCTATCTAGAATATTATTTTCACAATCAAAACCTTCTATTTCATCACTAACTAATTTTTGTCTTGTTGTTAAAGCAAAAGGAACAATTGGATAATCTAAAGCAGCTATCTTAACTAATTCATGTTGTTTTTCGATATATTCATCTTGAGAACATGATAATGAATCATAATATAAAGTATCTACTTCACTGTTAGAATATTTCCAAAAATTCATTAAATTATCACTTACTAATAACATCGAATAATTAGAAGGTAAATTATAATCTGCAATCCATCTAAATACAGCCATATCATATTGATTTTTAGAAACTTTATCTAAATGTGTTGTTAAATCATCAAATATTAACTCTACTTTCACTAATCCGTCAAATGATTTATTATAAATATCTTGAATTGATGCACCTATATTTTTATGAAATTCATCAGATCTTAATGATATTTCAACTTTTAAAGGATTTTCTTTAGAATAACCAACTTCCATCAATAATTCTCTAGCCATTTTATTCCTTTCTTCCATAGATAAATTCATCCATGAATATTCTTCTAAATCTTTAACATCATTTACAAATTCACCATTATAAATATTTTCATGAATTACAGAATAAGAAGGCACTGCACTTTTTATAACCTTATAACAAAGATTATCTCTATCCATTGCTAAATTAAAAGCTTTTCTAACTCTAATATCACTATATTTTGGATTATTTAAATTAAAAGCAACTTTATAATGACATAACATCTTATAAGACTTATATTTATCACCAAATTCTTTAACATATTCACTTTTTTCTCTATTTGGAATATTATAATAAGTCATATGCTCATTTTTAGTTCTAAATGTATTTAAATCAACAGAACCATCTGTAATCATTAAAAATTTTACCTTTTCAATACTTACATTATTTTTATCCCAATAATTTTCATTTTTTACTAATATCATGTTATTATTAGGAACCCAAGATTGAATTTTATATGGTCCATTAGACATAATTGCTTCAGGTTTAGAAAATGAACTTAAACCATATTTTTTAATAGTAGGTTTATGAATAGGTAAAAAAATAGGAATAGTAATATAATGTAAAAATTCAAAATTAGGATTTTCTAATTCTATTCTTAATGTATACTTATCATCAGCAAAAACACCTAATTCTTCTTTATTTAAACTACCATCTATAATAGCTTTTGCATTTTTTATATCATATAAACATGACAAATAATCAGTAGCTGTTGTGATAGGATCTACAGCTCTTCTTAATGAATATACATAATCTTCTGCTGTAATATTATCTCCATTAGCCCACTTAGCATTCTCTCTTAAATGAAATATATAAGTCTTTTTGTCTTCAGAAACCTCATAACTTTTACAACCATCACATCTTAATTCTCCTTTTTGATTATAACTTAATAAACCTTCAAAAATATCAAAAGAAACCCTAAAAGATGTACCATCAGTAATATAATGTGGATTTAATGTTTTAACATCAGAACCTAGATTTTCGATATAAATTTTTTTATTATTTTTCTTTGAGCCTAAAAAAATTTTATAAAAAAAATAACTACAAATAACTAAGATCACACCTATTATGACCTTTCTACTGTTATCCATGTTAATTTGCTAAATCTAAATAAATATTAAAAAAAATATTAGTAATTTTTTTTAATAAAAAAACTTTTACTAATTTAAATAAAGGATAAAACAATAACTATTTTTTTTGAAACAAAAATAATTGTTACTTTAAAAGTAACTACTTTCTAAGAAAGTAGCAAAGTATGTTCTCAAACGCCGAACCGGCTTAATTACTTGCCTACTTTTAAAGTAGGTCTCAAACGCCGAACCGGCTTAATTATATTACGTATTAAATAATTTGTATAAACAGATAACTACTTTTTACCAACGTAACGTTGGATCCTCGATACTTTTTTAAAAAAAGTATCACAAAAATCAACACTTTTTTCAACGTCAAAAAAAATGTTCAACCAACTTAAAGTTGGATCTATCTTCTCAATCGACGAAGCGCCTTAATATATTAATTATCAAATATTGTTGCCTACTTTTAAAATAGGTATTTTTAAAGTAACACAAAAACTAACTGCAAACATTTTATTTAGTGAGCCTCATGGACCACAATCAGATCAGTTACTTTTTACACTAAAAAGTAACCAAAAATCAACTTTTTTATCAAAAACCTTGACTAAAAAACACAAAAACGTTTAACTTTATATTTTACTTAATAGATAATGTATTAAATTAGTTATGTGTTCGTCTTTACGAATGTAAAGACATCTAGGATCCAACGTCACGTTGGTTACTTACTTTCTAAGTAAGCCTCAATCGTCTCACTGACTTTTTGTAAAAAGTCAGCCAAAAACTTTTACGTTTTCACATTCGTGAAAACAAGAATATATAACTAATTTAATATATTATCTATTAAATTACATTATATATTAGTTTCAACGAATGTTGAAACATCTAGCTGCTTACTTTCTAAGTAAGTATTAAGCCGGTTCGGCGTTTGAGAACGTATATCCAACCTTAGGTTGGTGGTTACTTTCTAAGTAAGTTTACCATTTTATCATATCTAGATTTTAACCTAGCTACTTTATTTTTATGAAAAATATGTTTAGAACCTATTTGATCTAATTGCTTTTTAATAGTATTTAATAAAGTTTCTGCCGACTCAACATTAGTTTCCTTTTTTATCTTTCTAATATTTGCCTTACATCTTTGTACTCTGTTTAAATTTTCAGAATGCCTTCTTCTATTAACTCTCCATTTTTTTTCACAAGACTTATGATTTGCCATATATATATGTTAAATAAATTTAAAGCTTATTCCCAAATTAAACGATTCTATTTTTAAAATTTCATAATTAAAAGAGCCAGCAAGAACAGAATAATCATTACGTCTATTAAAAATAAGTGTATTTCCACCAAAATAAAAATAAGTTTTAAATTTAAAATCTACATTAAATAATCTAAATAAATCAATATAAAACTTAAATTTATAAGACAATTTACTTACAAAAAAATTAATAATTCCGTCATTTTCATTTTCATAATCTTTAATATTTTCTAACCCTATCATTTCTCTACTAAATGCATATGAAGATATCGAATCACCTGTATCTGTAAAAGTTCCTAACATATTTGTTAAAAAAGGAACAAAAACACCTAACTTATGTACAAATTTAACACCTTTATAATCACTAAGCAATGTTAAAAAATTATAAGAAACACTAAGATTATTTAAAAGTCTAAAAAATATATTATGATTATAATTGTGATACGTACCAGTCAATAAATCTTCATTAACATCAACACCTATAAAACTTAAATAATGATGATTACCTATTTTTTTACCAAAATAAGGCATCATAAATGAACATTGTAACATAGGACAATATGATCTTTTTAATTCTTTATCAGAACTAATATCAACCCATTGACCAATACCAATTCCACAATCTAAAAATATTGTATATTTTCTATTTTCTTCTCTATCAAAAATTGTATCTTTTAATATTGATTTATCTATTGATGTTTCTAATTTACTATCAAAAAAATCTACAGTTTCTAAACCAATATTCATATTTCGAGCATAATTCAAAGATAAGAAGAAGTTACATAAACCTCCATTAACAATAGCTTTTTTATCATGAATAAAAAAAAGATTAAACAACAATGGATTATAATTATATCCAATTTCTAAATGAAAAGCATTTAAAAAATCACTTGTAGAAGCAACTTTTAAAATCATTTTAAAACTAAAAGCGATATCAATTCTATATTTATATAAGTTATCATCAACCACTTTTTGATCTGATTCTTCTAGAATGAATTTACCTGAGGTTTTTCTGTATAAATTTATAAAAGAAGGACCTATACCTATTTGTGGTATTAGTCTTACTTTATTATAAATAGATGTTTCAGGTTCAAAAGTAAAAAATGCGCTTAAAACAAATTCAGGCATACTAAGTGTTTTAAGTTTAGGTTTTAAATATTTTATTCTATCACCACAAGAACAACATCTTTTACACATGCATTTTCCCATTCTTTTTACACCATTAATTAAAGTAATAAAAATATCACCAATCAAATAAGTAAGATTAATTGGTGCATTTGTCCAAAATCTAGTTAATACATTATAACCTCTTAAATCTGCATCTATACCAATTCTAGGGAAAACACCTAATCTTTTAGCAAAAAAACTATTAGAAAATAAAACATTATAAGAACCTCTTAAACCACCAAGATTGAATTTTGGTTCAAAAAATATTGTATCTAAATCTGGTTCAGATAACTCTTTGATGTCATATTTTAAAAAACTAGTAGCACCCAAAGAAACTCCAACAGTAAATGATGAAGAATAAAAATATTCATCGCTTACAGTACTTAATTTATTATTTTCAGAAAGGTCTATTTCTTCAATTTCAATACTTTCAACATTTTTATCTTTTGCATTTAAAGTAAAATGAAATAAATTAAACAAAAAAAATAGCTTTTTAAAAATATTAACTACCACACTCCTACAAAACATTGTATTATAGTTATAAACTAAGATAAAAAAATATTCAAAACAACTGTTTTTTATTTTAATAATCTTAATAAGTTAAAGTAGTAGTGTTTTAATAAAGAATAATCAAAGTTTTTATACAAAAAAACATTCAATTTTATAACATATAACTTTTATTATAACAATTTGTATAAAATGATTATATTTAAAATAAAATTCATTTTTCAATATTTTTATAACAATTAAAATTTTGATATTTTTTCTTAAAAAACAACTAATGAAAAAAATTTATTAAGTTTATTGAAAAAAATTGTTTTTTAAATAAGTCTTTAATAACAAATATATATGACTACAGTGGTAGGTAGTAAGAATTTAATTACAAAACCAATTTCTGCAAAAAGTATAAAAAAAGAATGGGTTTTAGTAGATGTGGCTGATAAATATGTAGGAAGAGTTGCAAGTCAAATAGCAAACATATTAAGAGGTAAAAATAAACCTTATTTCACTCCATTCTTAGATTGTGGTGATAATGTTATTGTTGTAAACTGTTCAAAATTATTATTTAGTGGAAATAAAATGGAAGAAAAATCTTACCTAAGACATACAGGTTATCCAGGAGGACAAAGATGGACATATGTTAAAGATTTAATAAAAAGTGATGCAAGGAAAATAATGTTACATGCAATAAAAGGAATGTTACCTAAAAATAAATTAGGAAGAAAAATGTTAAAGAATATAAGAGTTTACAATGGTTCTGAACATGATTTGTCTGCACAAAAACCAAAAAAAATTGAAATAGTATAATATGAGTTTAGAAAGTGAATTAAAAGAAGATAGTAAAAGTAATAAGAATAATAAGATTAAAACTAAAGAAACTACAAGGAATACAACTACAAGAAGTGTTTCTAAAGATACAGCAGGAACAAAAAATGATAAAGCTGTAGCTTCAAAAAGCAGTAGTTCAAAAAAGAATAGTGTAAAAGCATCAAATGGTAAAATATTATCACAAGGTGTTGGTAGAAGAAAAAGTTCTGTTGCAAGAGTATATCTTAAAGAAGGTGAAGGAAATTTTATAGTAAATAACATTGATTATAAAGTTTTTTTTAAGAATGAATTTATATATTATAAGATGATTGAGCCTTTAAAAATCCTCGACTGTTTAAAAAATTATGATATAAAAATTAATGTAAACGGTGGTGGTTTAAATTCACAAGTTGAAGCTGTTAGATTAGGTATTTCAATTTGTTTATCTAAAGTAAAAATAGAAAATAGAAGTATTTTGAAAGATATAGGATTTTTAACTACAGATTCAAGGATTGTAGAAAGAAAGAAACCTGGTCATAAGAAAGCTAGAAAGAGTTTCCAATTTAGTAAGAGATAGTAATTTATGGTAAAAAGTAATGAAGAAATTTTAAAGAATTGTATTGAAAACGAAGTTCCATTAGGACATTTTTCAAGAAAATGGAATCCTAAGATGTCAAAGTATCTTTTAATGGAAAAATCAAATGCTCATATTATAGATATTAATTGTACTTTGAATGAATTAAATAAATCATGTGAAAAGTTGATGTCTATAGTAGCTGCAGGTGGTAAAGTTCTTTTTGTTTGTACTAAAAAAATAGGAAGATCATATGTTGAAAGTGTTGCTAATGATTTAGAAATGCCTTTTGTAACAGAAAAATGGTTTGGAGGAATATTAACAAATTTTGCAGTTGTAAAGAAAATGAATAAAAAGATAGATAGTCTTAATATGATTATAAATAGTCCTAGTTTTAAGTATTTATCTAAAAAAGAACAAATGAAACTACAAAGGAATATTAACAAAAAAGCAATAGTTTTAAATGGTATTTCTAAGAAAATGAATAGACATCCAAGTGCAATGATAGTTATTGATGCAAAAAAAGAGAATATTGCTATTAGAGAAGCTAATAAAATAGGTATTCCTATATTTGGGCTTGTTGATACTAATGTTGATCCGGATTTAATTTCCAATCCGATTCCTTGTAATGATGATTCATTGAGTTCTATTGTTTACATAATAGAAAGATTAAAATATTCTATTGCAGAGGGTTTAAAAAAATTAAAAGATAACACAACAAATCCTCAAGAAAAGCAAGAAATGCATAGAAAAAATGAAAAAAAAGGTGTAATTACTAAATAAATATATAACTATTGCAAAAATATAAGATAAATTATTATCAAATATTATGTGTTATAATAATTTTAACTATAAAATAGTATTATATTTTTTTAAAAAAAATGATAAAAATTTAAATATTTATGGGTATTAATATTACTGATATAAAGAAATTAAGGGATATAACTTTTTGTGGATTAAGTGATTGTAAAAAAGCTTTAGAAGAATCAGATGGTGACTTTGATAAAGCAATACAAATATTAAGAAAAAAAGGACTTAAGATAGCTAATAAAAGATGTGATAACGAAACTAGTGAAGGTATAATAATAGCTAAAGTTAATAATAGTTGTGATTTTGGTGTTATGGTTACATTAGCATGTGAAACAGATTTTGTAGCGAAAACAGATAACTATAAAAATATGGCTAATAAAATAGCAACATTAGCTGTTGAAAAAAAAATTAAAGACTTAGAAACTTTAAATAACACTGATTTAGAAGGTTTAACAATATCTAATAAAATTGTTGAATTAATAGGTCAAGTTGGGGAAAAAGTAACACTTAACTATAAATGTTTTGAAGGTGAAAAAATAGGTTTCTACAATCATTTTTCAGGAAAATTAAGTTGTATAACAGTTTTTGAAAATGTTTCTATTTCAAATTTTGAAGAAGTAGGTAAGGTAATATCTATGCAAATTGCTGCAAATAATCCAGTAGCTGTTGACAGAAATTCTGTTGATGAAAAAACATTACAAAATGAAAGATCATTAGCAGAAGAAAGTTCTAAGAATGCTAAAAATGATGAAATAAAAGCTAAAATGATAAATGGGAAATTAGATAAATTCTTTAAAGAAAACGTATTATTAGAACAACAGTTGATATCTGATGATAAAAAAACTGTTGAACAATATCTTAAAGAAAATAATAATCTTAAAATTAAATCTTTCTTCAGAACTCAACTTACTTAACCAACGTGACGTTGGATCCAAGATGTCTTTACATTCGTAAAGACGAACACTTACTTAAAAAGTAAGCAACCAACCTAAGGTTGGATATACCTTCTCAATCGGCGAAGCGCCTATTACTTGAAAAGTAATCAACTTGTTCTCAAACGCCGAACCGGCTTAATACATTATATATTAATATTGTTGTCTACTTTTAAAGTAGTTCTCAGACGCCGAACCGGCTTCTACTTTCTAAGAAAATAAGCAACTTGTTCTCAAACGCCGAACCGGCTTAATACATTATATATTAATATTGTTGCCTACTTTTTAAGTAGGTCCAAGTCACGTTGGTTTTTGGCTGACTTTTTATAAAAAGTTTGTGAGGCGATTGAGAAGTATCTTTGTTACTTTCTTAGTAAGTAAGTAACAAACCTAAGGTTGGATATAGGATGTTTCTACATTCGTAGAAACGAATACATAGTGTATTTTAATAGATAATGTTTTAAAATTAGTTATGTATTCTTTGTTTCTACTATCTGTCGAAACGTAGAAGTTTTTGTGGAACTTTTTACAAAAAGTTGACGAATGTAAAAACATCTAGTTGCTTATTTTCTAAGAAAGTAACAAAGTATGTTCTCAAACGCCGAACCGGCTTAATATATGGTACTTTTAAATACATCACATATTCTAGGAGTGTCACATTACTGTTCTTTTAATAAAAAATATTTTTTAAACATCGAAGGTTACTTTAAAAATAACCAACAATAGTAAGGTGGATCTAACGTCACGTTGATTTGTTACTTTTAAAGTAACTACTTTTTACAAAAGTAACAAAACCAACTTAAAGTTGGTTCTACCTTCTCAGACGCTGAACCGGCTATTACTTAAAAAGTAATCAACTTGTTGCTTACTTAAACTTTATATTTATATGTTTATTATTACTCTTTTTAGTAAAATTATTTCTCACATTCATAATAGATATATAGTGTAACGTTTTAAAGTATAATAATTAAATATAAAAAAATATCAATTGTAAAAAAATAAGTTCTAAGTTAATATAAAATTATTATTAAAAAAATATATTACATTAAAAATGCACTAATAAATAAATTTTTATTGTTTTTATTTTTTATAAAATTTTTTTAATTAACTATAAAACACAGATTATGTTCATTAAAAAAATAATAAAATCGAAAAAAGTTGGTTGTATATTAAAACTAAATATTACTGCTAGTACATTATATTGTACACAAGCAATGGAAAACGAACCAAAAGCATATTTTAATATTGTTAAAAGCGAAAATAGTGAAAATATTTATAAAGAACAAAATAATTTTATATCAAGAAAAAAAATAAGAGGAAAAAATTCTGACTATGAAGTAATAGAAGAATTGAACGATATAAATTTTGACTATAAAGAAATAGAAGAATTAAAAGAATTAAAAGAATTAAAAGATATAAGTTTTGACTATAAAGAAATAGAAGAATTAAACAATATAAATTTTGACAATGAAGAAATAAAATAAATAAAAGAATTATTAGAATTATTAGAACCAACTGATGAAGATATAAAAATAAATATATACAACGATAGTGATTTTTTAAAATTTACTGATGAAGATATGAAAATAAATATATGTAACGATAGTGATTTTTTAAATTTTACTGATGAAATTGTTGGAAGCATAGAAGTTGATGAAGGGAAAGTAGATGATAAACTTAAAGAAGAAAATAACCTATCAGATGAAAATAAATTTGAGTGTAAAGAATCCGCGTCTTTTATTATTCGTAAATAAATTTTTTACACATATATTTTAACTTAAATATATGTGTAAAAATTGTATTTATTGTAAATGTAAAAATTGTGTTATAAAAAAAAAGAAAAACAAAAACTGGAAGTCAAAGATATATTTGTAATTGTTAAAAGTTGTGGAAAAACTTTTATTTTAAAGTCAAATTGTCGAAATTATGACGAAGAATTTAAAAAAAAGAGGAGTGCAACATTTAGTTTTTAAATAAAAAATATTTTTTTTAAACGTCGAAGGTTACTTTAAAAGTGACCAACCAGACTAAGTCCTGGACCATTATATAATAATATTAAATATTGTTGCCTACTTTTTAAGTAGGTCCAAGTCACGTTGGTACTTTCTTAGAAAGTGGTTACTTTAAAGTAACCAAGTAATAAAGCCGGTTCGGCGTTTGAGAACGTATTTGCTTACTTACTAAGTAAGTTTTTACATAAAACACTAAAATGGAGCACTGTTAAAAAAAATAATTTAACAAACATATGTTAAGTATGTATTTTTTATAAAATGTGGAATTATTTTATAAAAAA
>Ga0310691_10008587_pt1 | contig 10451 bp, 9 predicted proteins | sample 176DNAGHGlowgp2_FD_203887 | JGI IMG/M metagenome (GOLD analysis project Ga0310691, IMG submission 203887) | Sheep rumen microbial communities from Palmerston North, Manawatu-Wanganui, New Zealand - 1766 DNA GHGlow gp2 (v2) (version 2) | ecosystem: Host-associated > Mammals > Digestive system >... | reverse complement strand
GATCCCGCTTGCTCCGGCTGCTCGCTTGCAAGCGCGTTCGCGACGCCTCCGCATCGCTACCAATCGCTTGCGGTCACGCATGGCTGCGGCGTGCAAGTCTCACTTGGCTTGCGACGACTTTTTTATGATACAAACAAGCCGTCGCATCGCATATGTTCAACTTGCTCTTCCTCTCCGCAAGCGATCCCGCTTGCTCCGGCTGCTCGCTTGCAAGCGCGTTCGCGACGCCTCCGCATCGCTACCAATCGCTTGCGGTCACGCATGGCTGCGGCGTGCAAGTCTCACTTGGCTTGCGACGACTTTTTTATGGTACAAACAAGCCGTCGCGTCGCATATGTTCAACTTGCTCCTCCTCTCCGCAAGCGATCCCGCTTGCTCCGGCTGCTCGCTTGCAAGCGCGTTCGCGACGCCTCCGCATCGCTGCCAATCGCTTGCGGTCACGCATGGCTGCGGCGCGCAAGTCTCACTCGGCTTGCGACGACTTTTTTATTGATAACAACGAAAACGGACGGTCAGCGCCCGTCCGTTTCACACGTGATTTTGACCCAGTAGCCGTAGCCGTCGCGGTCGCGCAGATATCGCGTGAACCCCGCAAGCACGCGCGGCGGACGCGGCGCGGCACGCCCGCGAACCGCGAGAATCCTGCACGTGTCGCCGCTTTTCGATCGCCACGTTCCCTCATAATGCGGCAAAACGTCCGCACCGTCCACGTATTTCCAGCGCGCTCCCGGAAATTGCTGCGGGAACAGATCGATTCCGCCCTGCGATGAGATATCCTCTTTTTGCACTATATCGGCGAGAGGCGGTGCTTCAAACCGCGCAAAAAACGCATCTGCCTGCGCAAGAAGCAGGGCAAATTCCGCGGTATCGTGCGCGGTATCGGAAATGCTGTCTGCCGGCAGTTCTTCCGTGGTGTTATTTTGGGACATATTATCGTCGGATTCCGCGACGTCCGCGCTTGACTCCGGTGGCTTCTCCACTTCTATGGTGCTATTTTGGGATAGATTGACGGGATCCGACGGCAAATCTTCTTTTATGGTGCAAATGTGGGACATGCGATCCAGATATCGATCGATTGATCCGGCGTCCGGTGCGGCGGCGAAGCAGGTCATCCGATCGTCCAGCATGCCGAGCAGGGCAAGCGGGTGCAAAAGACGCGTTTCGCTTCCGGGGGTAACGGGCACGGCGTCGGACTCGGAAAACAGTGTGAAGCGCCCTTCGATGGGCGCGTTCAGCGTGAAAAGGATGCGGTCGTCGTCTGCGCGAACGAGTCCCGCAGGCGTGCCGTCCGGCCGCTTCAAGATCCAGTAATGCAGCATGAAATCACCTCGCATCTATTGTATTTTCGGCCGTTTCATAGTATGATACAATCAGAGTATTATCGGAGGTCAACACATGAAGTTTCTGATCGCTTTGCTGCTGGGACTGGTACAGGGACTATGCGAGTTTCTGCCCGTTTCCAGTTCGGGGCATTTATATCTCGTGGAAAAGCTGACCAGCGGCGCGGTCGGCGAGGGCTGCTTTGGCAGCTTCTTTACCGTGATGCTGCATGTGGCGACGCTGATCGCGGTCCTGTTCGTTTACCGCGAGCAGATCGTCTCGATCCTCAGGCATCCGCTGCAGAAACTGACGCTGCATTTGATCGTCGCGACGCTGCCGACGGTTGCGGTCGCGCTCGTGCTGAAGAAGTGGGACGCGCTCGACGCGTGGCTGGAAAACGGCAATCTGCTGGGCGTGAGCTTTCTTCTGACGGCGCTGCTGCTGACGGCAAGTGAGCTTCTCTGCCGCAGCAGAAAGGCAAAGAAATCGATGGATACGATGCGCTGGACCGACGCGCTCGCGATCGGCGGGATGCAGGCGATCGGCGTGCTGCCGGGTGTTTCGCGGTCCGGTTCGACGATCGCGGGCGCGCTCGGCATGCGGATCGACCGCAAGAGCGCGGCGGACTTTTCGTTCCTGCTTTCGGTGCCGGCGATCCTTGGGGCGCTCGTTCTGGAGATTTATAAGGCCGTGAAGAATCCCGCGGCGGTCGAGATCGATTTCTCATTCGGTGCGGTGATGATCCTCGGCATGCTGGCTGCTGCGATCTCGGGATATTTTGCGGTTCGGTACATGATCCGACTCGTTACGAAGAAGGGACTGTTCGGCTTTGCGATCTACACGGCGGCGCTCGGCGTTCTGGTACTGATCCTGCAGATCACGAAAACACTTGGATTCGGCTTTACGCCGTTCGGAGGTTAATATGCGACTGGATAAATGGTTAAAGGTTTCGCGCATCATCAAACGGCGCACCGTGGCGAACGAGGCTGCGGGCGCGGGACGCGTCGCGATCAACGGCAAGACGGCGAAGCCCGCTTCGGAGGTGAAGCCGGGCGACGTCATCGACATCCTGCTCGGCGGCAAGCATATGTTCTGCCGCGTCGAGAAGACGCCGGAGGTCGTTCGCAAGGAGGACGCGGACTCGCTCTATACCGTGCTCACGGACGAACCATGAGCGCGACGGGCATTCTGCTCTGTGCGGGCAGTTCGAGCCGTATGGGCTTTGACAAACTGAACACGCCGCTGTGCGGAAAGACCGCGATCGCGCGTTCGACGGACGCGCTGCTTGCGGGCGGGTGCGATTCGCTCGTGTTCGTCGTGAACGGCGCAAGCGAAGCGACCGTGCGGACGCTTTCCGTTCCGGTGCCGTTTGCCGTCGTTTCGGGCGGCGAACAGCGCACGGATTCGGTGAAAAACGGACTTGCCGCCGCGAGCGGGACCGTTGCGGTCATTCACGACGCGGCAAGATGCTTCGTTTCGCCCGCGCTCGTGCGCGCGTGCATCGACGCGGCGGAATTGACCGGCTCCGGCGTGGCGGCGATTCCCGTGACCGACACGGTCATGCGCACGGAATCGGGCAAGGTCGAAACGCTCGACCGCACGAAGCTTCTCCAGATGCAGACGCCGCAGGCGTTTCGCCTGGACCGGATCCGCGCCGCGTACGAAACGGAAGGGTACGCGACCGACGACGCGACACTGTACGCGAAGCGGTTCGGCGCGCCGACCTTCGTTCCGGGCAGCGAGGACAACCGCAAGCTTACGACGGAAGCGGACTGGAACTGGGCGGTCGAAAGGCTTTGTCCCGCCGCGTACGGGATCGGGTTCGACACGCATCGGCTCGTCGAGGGAAGAGATCTCATCCTCGGCGGGGTAAAGATCCCGTTTGAAAAGGGGCTTCTCGGTCACTCCGACGCCGACGTGCTGCTGCACGCGGTGATGGACGCAGTCTTAGGCGCCGTGAAACTCGGCGACATCGGCAAACAGTTTCCCGACACCGACGAACGCTACCGGGGCATTTCGAGCCGCGTTCTGCTGCGCAGCGTTGCGGAGTTGGTGCAAAAACGGGACATGGCGGTGCGGCACGTGGACGCGACGGTCATCTGTCAAAGACCGAAGCTCGCGCCGTATCGGGAACAAATGGAACGAACGATCGCATCGGATCTCGGCATCGCACCGGAATCGGTTTCGGTCAAGGCAACGACGACGGAAGGAATGAACGACGAGGGAAAGGGGCTTTGCATTTCCGCGCAGGCGATCGCCTCGGTCGGACACAGGTAAGACATGGAACGAAACGATCAGGAACTTCGCATTTACGGTGCGAGAGAACATAATTTAAAAAACGTCGACCTCGTGATCCCGCGGAACAAACTCGTGGTGATGACGGGCGTGTCCGGCTCGGGCAAGTCCTCGCTGGCGTTCGACACGATCTACGCGGAAGGGCAGCGCCGCTACGTCGAGAGCCTGTCCTCGTACGCGCGCATGTTCATCGGACAGATGGACAAGCCGGACGTCGACCGTATCGACGGGCTTTCGCCCGCCATCTCGATCGATCAGAAGAGCACGGGACACAATCCGCGTTCGACGGTCGGCACGGTCACGGAGATCTACGACTATCTGCGTTTGCTTTACGCGCGCTGCGGCATTCCGCACTGCCCGAACTGCGGCAGGGTGATCGAACGGCAGTCGATCGACACGATCGTGGACCAGATCAAAGCGATGCCGAACGGCACGAAGATGCAGATCATCGCGCCGTGCATCCGCGGGCGCAAGGGCGAGCACGTAAAGGTCCTCGAGCGCTTGCAGCGCGAGGGATATGTGCGCGTGCGCATCGACGGCGAAGTGTACCCCATCGAGGAGGTCCCCGCGCTCGATAAGCAGAAAAAGCACACGATCGAAGCGGTCATCGACCGCATCGTTTTAAAGGACGGCGTCGAAAGCCGGCTCACCGAATCGCTCGAGCATGCGTTCGCGCTCGGACAGAACCTCGCGATCGTGGCGGTGCAGGACGGCGAGGAGCTGCTGTTCTCGCAAAACTACGCCTGCCCCGACTGCGGCATCGCGCTGGAGGAGCTTGCGCCGCGCGCGTTCTCGTTCAACAATCCGTTCGGCGCGTGTCCGACGTGTCTGGGACTCGGCGAGCAGATGAAGATCGACCCATCGCTGATCGTACCGGACGAATCGCTGTCGCTGAACGAAGGCGCGATCGTAGCGCCCGGCTGGAAGAGCGGCACGAACAACGTTTTTTCCGATATGTATTACGAGGCGATTGCGAAACACTTCGGCTTTTCGCTCGACACGCCGTACCGCGACATCCCGAAGGCAGGGCGCGACGCGCTGATGTACGGCACGAAGGAAAAGATGGAGGTGCGCTACGAGCGCGATTTCGGCGGCGGACATTTCATGGCGACGTTCGAAGGCATCGTGCCGAACATGGAGCGGCGCTACCGTGAATCGACGAGCGACTGGGCGAAGGCGGACATCGAAACGTACATGGCGCACATCCCGTGCCCCGACTGCAAGGGAAAACGATTGAAGCCGACCTCGCTCGCGGTCACCGTCGGCGGGATCAACATTTCCGATCTGTGCGAAATGAACGTCAAGCGCTCGCGCGAGTTTTTGACGCAGCTCAAACTGAGCCCCACGCAGCAGACGATCGCCGCGGCGATCCTGAAGGAGCTCGACGCGCGGCTCGGATTTCTCGTGAACGTGGGTCTGAACTACCTTACGCTGTCGCGCGCGGCGGCGACGCTGTCCGGCGGCGAAAGCCAGCGCATCCGGCTCGCCACGCAGATCGGCAGCGGTCTCGTCGGCGTGCTGTACATCCTCGACGAGCCTTCGATCGGTCTCCATCAGCGCGACAACGCAAAGCTGCTGGAAACGCTGAAGGGCCTCAGAGATCTCGGAAACACGCTGATCGTCGTCGAACACGACGAGGAAACGATGCGCGCGGCGGATTACATCGTGGACATCGGCCCGAGAGCCGGCGTACACGGCGGCGAGATCATGGCGGCCGGCACGCCCGAGGAGGTCATGGCGTGCGAAAACTCGCTGACCGGGCAATACCTGAGTCAAAAACGCACCATCCCGGTGCCGCAAACGCGGCGTCCCGGAAACGGACACGTGCTGACGGTGCGCGGCGCGCGGGCGAATAACCTGAAAAACATTACAGTAGACTTTCCGCTCGGCAGGTTCATCTGCGTGACGGGCGTGTCCGGTTCGGGCAAATCCTCGCTCGTCAACGAGATCCTGAAAAAGCGGCTTTTGCACGACCTGAACCGCGCGAAGGTCCGCGCGAAGGACCACGACGGCATCGACGGGATCGAGTACCTCAACAAGATCATCGACATCGATCAAAGCCCGATCGGACGCACGCCGCGATCGAACCCCGCGACGTACACGGGACTGTTCGATCTCATTCGCGCGCTGTACGCGACCACGCCGGACGCGAAGCTGAGAGGCTACACGAGCGGACGGTTCTCGTTCAACGTCAAGGGCGGACGGTGCGAAGCGTGCAAGGGCGACGGCATCGTCAAGATCGAAATGCACTTTCTGCCGGACGTGTACGTGCCGTGCGAGGTCTGCCACGGGCGGCGCTATAATCGCGAAACGCTCGAAGTGCGCTATAAGGGTAAGAATATTTACGACGTGCTCGAAATGACGGTCGAGGAAGCGCTGCCGTTCTTCGCGCAGCACGCGAAGATCAAAAACATTCTGCAAACGCTCGACGACGTCGGGCTCGGCTATGTCAAGCTCGGGCAGCCGTCTACGACGCTGTCCGGCGGCGAAGCGCAGCGCATCAAGCTTGCTACGGAACTATCCCGCCGCGACACGGGCCGCACGCTCTACGTGCTCGACGAACCGACGACGGGTCTGCACACGCACGACGTAAAGCGGCTTCTGGAGATTTTGAACCGCCTTGCCGATTCCGGCAGCACGGTCGTCGTCATTGAGCATAACCTCGACGTGATCAAGTGCGCGGATTACGTCATCGACCTCGGACCTGAGGGCGGCGACGACGGCGGCACGGTCATCGCGACCGGCACGCCCGAACAGATCGCGGCGTGCGAAGCGAGCTACACGGGGCAGTTCTTGAAGCGTGAGCTCGGAATGGAGGAATCATGAAAGTGCTGCGGATCATCTGTATCATAGTTGGTGCAATTTTGGTACTGGATACGCTCGTCGTATCGATGCTGTCCAATTTTAACCTCGGCGTGATCCTGCCGGCGATCCTCGGACTGCCGCTTCTGTTGCTTGGTGTGTTTATGCACCATATGGATGCGGGATTCTTCGCGTTTCTCAAGTGGTTTCTGCTCGGCTGCTATGCGCTCGGCACGGTGTTCCTGATCGTGATGGGCGCGTTGATGGGTACGGCGGCGAAGCGGGCGGACGAGGTGGACGCGGACGCGCTGATCGTTCTGGGCGCCGCGGTGCACGGCGACCGCGTGACGTGGGTTTTAAGCAACCGCCTCGACACGGCGGCGGAGTACCTTTCCACGTATCCCGATACGATCTGTGTGGTTTCGGGCGGCAGAGGCGACGGCGAAAGCGTGACCGAGGCGTCGGCGATGCAGAAGTATCTCGTCGAGCGCAAGGGCATCGATCCGGACCGTATTCTCGTCGAGGACCGTGCGACGAGCACGCGCGAGAATTTTGCGTTTTCGAAAGCGCTGATCGAGGAAAAACTGGGACCGGACGCTTCGATCGCGTTCGTCACAACCGATTTTCACGTGTTCCGCGCGGGGCGCGTGGCAAGAAAAGCGGGCATCGACGCGACGGGGATCGCCGCGCCGGACGTCTGGTACATCAGATTCAACAACTTCCTCCGCGAGTGCGTCGGCATCACGGTCTACGGACTGCGGGGAGATCTGTAAAAAGGAGAAAACAATGCTGGAATTTCGATATGACACCCAATTGCTGATCGACGGGACTGACCTTGACGAGGACGTGATCCGCGACTACTTTACCGCGTGCTTCGAGGGCGACAGCCTTTTAGCGGTCGGCGGACCCGAAACGATCAAGATCCACTTCCATACCAACGAGCCGTGGAAGGTGCTCGAATACTGCGCGACGCTCGGCGAGATCTACGATATCGTCGTCGAGGACATGGATCGCCAGTCTCGCGGACTGCAAGGCTGACAAAAAACGGATCGAAGGAAAAAATCCTGTCCCGATTTTGGGACAGGATTTTTCTTTACGGGAGCGGATCAGACGAAATCAAAGCCGATGAGACGGCCCGCTTCGCGGAAGCCGACGGCGCGATAGAGCGCGTTGGAAGCGGCGTAGCTCGTATCCGCGTAGAGCATTGTGCGGCAGCCGCGGGCAAATTCGTCGGCGCATACCGAACTGACCAGCGCTTTTGCGTACCCGTGTCCGCGATGCGCCGCATCCGTGACGACCGAATTGACGTGTGCCACGCCGTTCGCACGGTGCGCGACGTTGATCAACGACACGGCTGAACCGTTTATGCACCAACCATATGCGCCGGTGCTTTGACAGAAGTTTGTTCCGACGGCGAGTTTTGCGGCTTCGGGAACAGGCTCGTGCGCCTGTTCGCCGAGCTGCGCCATCAGCGCGCCGCATACGGCGGGATCGAGGTTCTTTGCCGGCACACGCTCGCCTTCGGCGGAAAAGCGCTTCGGTTCGCCGATCACGTACGCGGTCAGCGGAAGCCGCCGCTGCGTGGGATACGGCAGAGCAAGCTCCAGATAGCGGATCAGACTTGCGCGGCCGATCACGCCGTCCAGATTTTTTGCATCTTTCAGCACGCAAAGCGACGCGGCAAGCTCCGAAAGTGTTTCGGCGGAAATGCCGCGGCGCGTATAGATCCACGCGGGAAAGCCGGATCCGGCGCGCACGTAAAGCACGTCCTTTCCGTCGGAAAGACAGAGCGCGTCCGGCGCCGTGAAAAGACGCTGCATCATCTGAAACGTGACCGCTTCGGCGTCGTTCGAGAACGGAAACGCCAGCGCTTCTTCCTTTTTTATCATGCGTATCATGGGAAAAGTATAGCATGCGGCAAGGTTTTTTACAAGAATTGTTCGCAACGCCTTTCTTTTTCGCAATCGGTTTGTTATAATAAAACGGTTAAGGAGAGTTTTATCGTATGGATGCAGTCAAAACGCTTGCTGCGGCGCTTGCGCCGCTTTGCGGGATCGATGAAACGGCGCTTGCCGATTGGATCGAAGTCCCGAAGAATACGGACATGGGCGATTACGCGTTCCCGTGCTTCCGTCTGTCCAAAACCATGCGCAAGGCGCCGAACCTGATCGCTTCGGATCTTGCGGGGTCGCTTTCGCTGCCCGCCGGCTTTATAAAATGCGAAGCGGTCGGCGGCTATCTGAATTTCTTCACCGACAAGGGCGCCGTCGCCGACACGGTGTTGAGCCGCGTTCTCAAAGAAGGCGACGCGTACGGCACGAGCACGGAGGGAGCCGGCAAGACGGTGTGCGTCGAGTACAGCTCGATCAACATCGCGAAGCCGTTCGGCTTCCACCATCTGCCCAGTACCGCGATCGGAAACGCCCTGTATCGCATTTATAAAGCGCTCGGTTATCGCACGATCGGCATCAATCACCTCGGAGACTGGGGCACGCAGTTCGGCAAGATGATCACCGCGTACAAGCTTTGGGGAACGAAGCCCGTCGACGATTATTCGATCCGCGAACTCGTCGCTTTGTACGTGCGCTTCCATGACGAAGCGGAAAAGGATCCGACGCTCAACGATACGGCGCGCGCCTGGTTCCGCAAGATCGAACAGGGCGATCCCGAAGCGCATATGCTGTGGGAAAAAATGAAGGACGCCACGATCCGCGAGGTCAAGGTCACCTACAAGCGCATGGGCGTCGATTTCGACAGCTGGAACGGCGAAGCGTTCTATGAGGACAAGATGCAGCCGATCATCGACGAACTTCGGGAGAAGGGGATTTCGAAGATCGACCAGGGCGCGCAGATCGTCGATCTGTCCGAATGGAACATGCCGCCGTGCATCATCGTAAAGAGCGACGGCAGCACGATCTACGCAACGCGCGATCTCGCCGCCGCGTGCTACCGCAAGGAAACGTACGACTTTACGAAGCTTCTGTACGTCGTGGCATATCAGCAGGACCTGCATTTCAAACAGTTCTTCAAAGTGCTCGAATTGATGGGGCGCGACTGGGTCAAAGACTGCGTACACGTGAACTTCGGCATGGTCAGCATGGAAGGCGGCGCGTTCCATACGCGCGAGGGCAAGGTTTTGTATCTCGACGACGTGCTCGACGCAGCGGTCGAAAAAACGTACGACATCATCTGCGAAAAGAGCCCGGATCTCGAGGACAAGAGGAGCGCGGCGGAGGCGGTCGGCGTCGGCGCGATCCTTTGGTCGGTGCTGTACAACGCCCGCATCAAGGACGTGACGTTTTCCTGGGACAAGGTTCTGAACTTCGACGGCGAGACCGCGCCGTATGTACAGTACACCCACGCAAGGGCGTGCTCCGTGCTGCGGAAAGCGGGCGGACGTCCCGAAGCGTTCGACGCGTCTCTGTTGAACGACCCCGAAAGCGTCGCGCTGCTGAAGGCGATCGCGGCACTGCCGGAAGCGGTCAAAAGCGCAGCCGAAAAGTACGAGCCGTACGTCGTGGCGCGGTCGGTCATGCAGATTGCGAACGCGTTCAACCGCTTCTATTACGAACAGCGCATCATGGCGGACGATCCCGCCGTGCGCGCGGCGCGGCTGGCATTGACCGACGCCACGCGGCAGACGCTCAAAAACGGATTGAATCTACTGGGGCTTTCCGCCCCCGAAAGGATGTAATATGCTGGATATCAAGTTCGTCCGGGCCAATCCGGACCTCGTAAAGGAAAACATCAAAAAGAAGTTTCAGGACGAAAAACTCGTTCTCGTCGACGAAGTGCTGGCGCTTGACAAGGAGTACCGCGACGCGCACGTGCGCGGCGATTATCTCAGAAACCAGCGCAACGTCATATCGAAATCCATCGGCATGATGATGGCGCACGGCGAGCGCGATAAAGCCGAAGAAGCCAAAAAGCAGGTCGGCGCGATGGCGCAGGAGATGGCGGAACTTGAAGTGCGCGAGGCGGAACTCGAAGCGGAGATCCGCAAGCGCATGCTGGTGATCCCGAACATCATCGAT
>Ga0310691_10008581_pt1 | contig 10454 bp, 10 predicted proteins | sample 176DNAGHGlowgp2_FD_203887 | JGI IMG/M metagenome (GOLD analysis project Ga0310691, IMG submission 203887) | Sheep rumen microbial communities from Palmerston North, Manawatu-Wanganui, New Zealand - 1766 DNA GHGlow gp2 (v2) (version 2) | ecosystem: Host-associated > Mammals > Digestive system >... | reverse complement strand
AGATTCAATTTGAGAAGATTGATTCTGCCACGCGTAAACTGGATCACATTCCTGCCTACCCAATCATTGTGAAATAGTTAGCGGGTAGGATCTGTTTATGAAGTGAGCAGTTTGTGATAAGTCCCAGTATTAAGTTTCTTATGCATTGAAATACCATTACAGATGCTTTCCTGACCGAAAGGGTGTCCATCGTTGCTACACCTGAATCCACACCTTGCACAATAATAATAGCATATGATCTACGACCACATCAAAAACATCGGCCTCTATAAAGGCCTCACGCCAGCCATCGACCTGGCGCTGGATTACATTGCGACCGTCACACCGGACGTGGAAGTCGGCTCGCATCCGCTGGATCTGGGTGTCAAGGCCGTTGTCAGCGAGTACACGACCAGCCTGGTAAACGCGAAGGGGTATGAGGCCCATCGGCGGTACATCGACGTCCAGCTCGCACTGAAGGGGACGGAACTCATTCGCTGCAAGCCGCTTCCGCAGGTCGCGGAGACCATCCCGTACGACGAGGCGAAGGATGCGGCGCGGTATGCCGACTGCCCGGGAATGGACACGGTCATCGGCGACGGCTACTTCCTCCTGGTCTTCCCGGAGGATGCCCACGAGCCCGGCCTGGCTCCCGGCGGCGTCTGCGCCCCGGTGAAGAAGGTGGTGATGAAGGTGCCGGTGGATTAAACTTCAATGTGTTTTGCGGCAGCGTAACGCTTACCGACGACATTCCCTAGCCTGCTTGATTAAAGTACCTAAAAGTTTATTCTTGTCTTGCATATTTGAATTATATTTTCTTATTTTGCGGAAAGATAAATATATAGGTTTACTTTATGACGATTGTTGCAGTATTTCCTCCATATGTTTACAGCATCAGATATGGGGATGGCGAAGAGAAGGACGAGTTTTCCCGTCTGCTTGAATTATGGACCGATGTTGATTATCTCTCGGTTTATTTTGAAACAAATTGCAGCCGGATGGATCCAGAGGTGTGGGGGGATGGACTCGAACCGGAAATTGTGGCTGGTCACGCGCTTAATGAAGCCTACGAGCTGGAAGATACATTCGAAGTACTTACTTGGAATACAAATCACGCCCTTCATCCTGACTTTGATGATTTCTTCAAGCCGCTGGACGGAGAGTTTGTATATGAATGGGAACTCATCCCGATGAAAGCATATGGACCCGAAAAACCTTCTCTATTGAGATTGTACGCTATCAAAATGGGCGATAACTGCTATTTGGTTACTGGCGGAGGCATTAAAGTCTGCCGAACGATGCAGGAGGACCCGGTATTAAAAATAGAACTCGAAAAAATCAAAGCAGTGAGGTCTTTCCTTCGGAATCAGAGGATAGAGACCCGAGAAGACTTTTGAATCGATTATGCCATTTGACATTGAAAAGATGAGACGGATTGCGCAGCCCGTCTCGGAAGAGAGTCGTCAGGAAGCTGAGTACCGGCACGAGAACCGGGATTGGCTTCTGAAGTCTGCGCAGATTGCTTTCGCTGTGAAGCGCGAGCTTAGAAGACAGGGCATTTCTCAGCAGGAGCTTGCTGAGCGGATGAAAGTTTCGCCGCAATATGTGGGGAAACTCCTGAAGGGCAAGGACAACCTTACGCTGGAAACCATTGCAAAAATGGAAAAGGCGTTGGGCTGCACACTGGTAAGAGTTCAGGGAATGCCTGATTATCAAGAGAACGCGGTTCACCAGACTGCGATGTATGTCTTTTCAAGGGTATTCGGTCGCGAAATGGACGCCGTTATGATCAGCGACAATCATAGTCGGATGTATTCGGTTCCTCAGTTGTCATAAAGAAACGGAAACATGCTGGAACTTTATTATCAATTCTCTTCCATTCACCTGGATCAGTTCGCCGTCTTTGAGGATGCCTTCCGAATCGATGGCGAAAAGTCCCTTTCGAGCAATCTGAATTTCCAGTTCGATGAGAAGAGCAACCAACTGATTTGTTGTTACGGTGTTCAGGTTTCCATGAATCTGGGGGATATGGTCTTGAAGGCGGATGTGTCCTGCGGTTTTGAGGTTCGGGATGATTCCCTGGTGTCTTTGACCAAGGATGATGCGATTGTTTTCCCTGCTGAAATGCTGGGGCACGTCGCGTCGCTGTCCTATAGTACCTTGAGAGGAATCGTCCATACCAAACTTGAAGGTACCAAGTTGCACGATTTGGTCCTTCCGCTGCAGAACATATACCCCAATATTACGCAACCCTATGTCTTTCGGAAATAGGGAAGTGTCTTTCTAACTATACTTGAGTGATTCAGTTAAGAATACTTGCAAAAGTGCAAAATGGCTAATTTTATTGAAAAACTCCTGGAAGAAAAGAGTAGGGGAACCGAAAGCGAGGTTTTCTATACGCAATGGTTGCTGGCAAAGGATTATATTCCCAAGGTACATTCTGTTATCGTCAGAATTTTCCCGCATTACAGTTTGCACGATGCAACTCATTCCGAAACGGTTCTGAATTGCATTGTCCGGATACTTGGTGAGGAGGCACTGAAATCACTCGGCCCGGTTGACTTATGGCTGTTGCTTTCTGCCGCGTATTACCATGATGTGGGAATGGCGGTTTATGCCGATGACATTGTCGCTACCCTTAACGATGAGGAATTCCTCTCTTTTGTCAAAGAATGCCAGGAGGATTCGGAGCAAGATCTTCATCCCTACGCTATGGCGTTCCGTATTGAAAAAGGGAAATTGCATTTCAGGGATGTAGCACTGGATGGAAGTACATTCGATGCACCTCAATTCTTGATGGCAGAATTTGTCCGCCGAAGGCACGCGCAACGCTCTGGGGAGTCGTTAGCTGGCGACAGTTCCATTCATTTGGCTGGAGACCCCATTCCGAGTCGGATTATAAACCTTCTTAAGAGGATATGTCAATCACATACCAAGAGTTTTTCGGATGTGATGTCGTTACCTGTCTGTGAAGCCGGGCTCGGTTTGGATGACTGTCATCCCAGATTTGTCTCCTGCATGCTTAGATTGGGCGATTTGTTGGATTTGGACAATAACCGTTTCTCGCCTGTCCTTTTACGCACGCTTCCTTCCATCCCACGGGACTCTTTACTACATCATGAAAAGCATTTGTCCATCGAGCATTTGAGACTGGATTCTTGGAGGATCGAGGTCTCTGCCAGATGTAATGATTATGATGTTGCAGATATTACGAACCGATGGTTGGAAATGATAGGCGATGAGTTCCGCCGGCAACGTAATTCGTGGAATGACATCGTGCCCAGTGGATTCACGGGCCATCTTCCGATGGTCGGGGAATTGAAGGTGGACTTGGATGGGTATGATACAATAGACGGAAATAAGCGCCCAAGTTTTGATGTTGATACGTCGAAGGCAATTGAGATGTTGCAAGGAGCAGGATTGTATGATAAACCTGCCCAATGTGTCCGTGAACTTCTCCAAAATGCAGTAGACGCTACGTACTTGGCTATTTTCCAAGAAAAAGGTCCTCTTTCTTTGGACGATTTCCGGAACGCCTGTCAAGATAAGAAGATCAGGATTTCGGTCAACAACAAAGGAGTGGAAGGAGATCACGTCATTTGGCATGTATCCATAGAGGACTTCGGTATGGGAATGTCCCGTGAGGACTTGCGATTTCTTACCAAGACTGGAAGCAAGAATAAGGAGAAGAGGAGAATGATAGAATCCATGCCGGAGCATATGAGGCCGTCTGGGACGTTTGGAATTGGCTTCCAGAGCGTATTCTTAATGACAGATAGAGTTGTGCTGTCGACACGGAAAACTAATGCTGCAGAGGAAATAACGGCCGAGTTGTTTAATCCGGCAGGACCTCGTAAGGGGGCGATTCTTTTGAAAACGAAGCCGGCTCAGATGCATCCAGGAACAATCATTGAGTTCGATTTTTATTCGGATAAGAATCTAGACCATTGGAGCGTTTCCTCTGGTGATGTCTACTCTTCGCATGCCGTATATTCATTCGATTTCGTTTCGGACAAGACCCTTGATCTGGATACGGCTCGTGTGATGGATGAGGTCTCTTCTTTTGCGTCTGCCAGTTGGGTCCCGGTTGAGATGACTCTGGATAATGAAATAGTTCCTTTCTCTACCCAGGAAGAGGACTCATTCGATTATTATTCAGAGAAACAGGGAATGCAGATCTGTTTTATAGAAGATAGAGATGAGTATTGGGAGCTTTACTATCGTAATCAACTTGTCGCCAAGAGCAAACTGAGGATCCCTTTTCTTTCCGTTAAGGCTAATATTCTGGGAGGAAATGCCAAGGATATTCTTTCTTTGAATAGGAATGAGTTGCAGTATCAAGCAGTGTCCCCGCTAAGGAAGCGCATTATTCAATCCATAGTGGAGGCGATAGAGAATAATCCCGAAATTGTCCCGGTTACCGCCCGTCCGCGCGCAAGTATGTTTATCCACACCAACGGTATTCCAAAGGATTATTCCTATGGAGATCTGGAAAATGCATGGAAAGACTTTGAATACATATATCTGGATTTTCCAGATAGGAAGAGTTTCGGCTATAGTTTTGGGGAGATCCTTGAGATTTCTGAGAGGAAATCCATCGTGTGGATTGAGACAAGTGGTAAATATGGTTTTGAGGAGAAAGCTGATTCAGTTGTTATTAGAGTTTCCCATGAAGATGTTTTTATCTTTCTTCTAGGACAGTTGAAGAAGACACACCCTTTCGTATCCAATGATGGAAAACGATATGTGGAAGACGGGAGAGTTGTGCTTTATTGTCAAGAAAAAGAGCCCATTGCCGATTACGAAGTATGGGCTAATAGCTATTTGAAGCTCGGTTATTATGGACGTTCGATGATGCCATGCAATTCGGAGTTTAAGAACTTACGAATTGATCCTTCAGCGAGTTTCCTTTTTTCTTTTGATCCGACTTTCCCGATTGATGACTATTTACAAATGATTTGCCCGTATGTTCGCAAGACGCGGCCAGCCTATCTTCGTCCTGATATTGAGGGATTGGAGTGGGATGATGCCAATGGGGAATTGTATCGGATGGCCTTTGAACACCGGGCGGACAAATCAGTGACTTTGGAGATGATTCGTGACGGTTATAGCTTGCTTCGGAAGAAACTTGAGCCCATCATCGATAAGATTAATAAAAGAATACAAGAAGCTAAGAAGGAATAGTCAAAGCAGGAATGGGGGGCACTCGAGTTTGAACCGGCCATCGACCTGGCGCTGGATTACATTGCGACCGTCTCGCCGGACGTGGAGGTTGGAACGCATCAACTGGACCTGGGGGTCAAGGCGGTGGTGAGCGAGTACACCACCAGCCTGGTGAACGCGAAGGGGTATGAGGCCCATCGGCGGTACATCGACATCCAGCTTGCCCTGAAGGGGACGGAACTCATTCGCTGCAAGCCGCTTCCGCAGGTCACGGAGACGATTCCGTACGACGAGGCGAAGGACGCGGCGCGGTATGCCGACTGTCCGGGCATCGACACGGTCATCGGCGACGGCTACTTCCTCCTGGTCTTCCCGGAGGATGCCCACGAGCCCGGCCTGGCTCCCAGCGGCGTCTGCGCCCCGGTGAAGAAGGTGGTGATGAAGGTGCCGGTGGAGTTGTGAAACCTCTAACTTCGGTGTTGGCAGAGTTTGGGGTCAGGCTATGAGTAATATCTGAAAATTATTAGATAATTAGAAAATATCATAAAAATATTAGATATTAGTTTTATATCTGAAAAAATATAGATATATTTGCGATTGGATAAAGATCGTGAAGTATGATTGCAACGATATCTGCCGACATAGTACGTTCAACCTCGATGGAAACAACCGACTTGCTGGAGCTTCGGAGGGGGCTTCAAGGTCTTATTGGGGACTTGGAGAAAGACTTTCCTGGGTTTTGGGCAAGAATCGTCCGGGGCGACAGCCTGGAATGTGTCGTTCCTGACAGCCGGGATGCCTTGCGGATTGCTGTCCTGTTGAAGCTATTTGTGAAGATGCGCGTGGCAGATTTTGATTGTTCGGAGATGCTGCAGCGACACGGAATCCGGTTTTCAATTGCGGCTGGAGATCTCAAGTATGCAGATAGGGACGAGGATATCATAGATGGCCCTGCGATATATATGTCAGGACGGAATCTTGATGAAATCACCCGTAAGGGCGGCAGGATGTCGATATTTGAGGTGGATAGAGGGCCTCGGTCGCTGAGCGGCGTATTGGATTCGTATGTGGCGTTGATATGTGATTTGGTGGACGCTTACTCGGCCAAGCAGGCCGCGGTCGTCTTTTACAAGTTGCTGGGGTTCAAGGAAGTTGAAATCAGCGAACGGCTCGGTATTTATCAATCGTCAGTCAATATGCGGTCTACCAGTGCCCGGTGGGCTCTGTTGAATATGGCGGTTAGGGATTTTGAGAATTTTGATTTGGAGAAGGTATGTGGGTAGAATTGTTTTTGTGTCTTTGGATGGCACATCTCGTGGCTGACTTCGTGTTGCAGACATCGGCCTCCTGCAAGAGCAAAGCGGAGACGCACTGGCGTAGCGTTCATCAGTATATACACGCCGGCATTGTATTCGCCTTGTCGTGGCTCGTAACCTTTGACTTGCGCTTTTGGTGGTGTGCAATGATGATCGGGGGCTTGCATTTGTGCATCGATGTCTGGAAGTCGTATCGAAAAGAGGATGTGGTTTGGTTTTCTTTGGACCAGTTGCTGCATTTGCTCGTGCTTGCCGGAGCGGCTTGGCTATGGAGTTCCAGGTATGAATGGCGTGTTCCTTTGGGCCTTGAGGCTTGGTGGATTGCCGCGGCGATTGCTGTCTTGATATGCTGGAAGCCTGCCAATATCTTCATCAAGTTGGTTCTGAAACATTATAGCGTGAATATGCCTCAGGAGAAAGAGGGCGGATTCAACGCGGGGGCCTTGATCGGAACGATAGAGCGTTGGCTGATCTTGATATTTGTCTGTCTGCAAAGATATGATGCGCTGGGTTTGTTAATAGCGGCAAAATCGATTATCCGCTTCGGTGAATCGCAGACGAACAAGTCTGAGTATGTGTTGGCCGGGACCCTGCTGAGCATTTTCATTGCCGTGATGGCAGGGCTGGGGGTGATGATGTCCCATAAGATGATTTGATGGCTGCCGTAGAGAGTTGGAGGAATTCATGGACAACGAGATAGGAAACGGGTTGGTTGCCATAGGAATAGGCCAAAACTGGAAATAAATGCTTATCTTTGCAGTATGAAGATTTTGGTGACGGGCGCGAAGGGTTTCGGAGGCAGGAACCTGTGCGCGCAACTGCAGAATATCCGGGACGGGAAGGCGCGCAATGACGGCGTGTCTTTCGATGAGAACGTCTCCATGAAGGTCGTCGTCAAGATCATCCAGAGCTATACCGGTGTCGTGAACAAGATGGTTTGGCGGAAATTCTAGGCACTTGAAACACTAAAACCTGACCCTATGGACAAGAATCGTCTTCAAAACTGGCTGAAGAACGCGTTCAGATGGTACTTCGGCAAGAATGCGCTGCCGTACTGGTGCGTGGTGCTGGCGGATACGGTGATCGTATTCGTGAGCTGCCTGTTCGTGTATTGGGCTTTCCACCGGACGGGCGTGGCCTTCGATCACCGTTTCGAGATGCTGTACACGGCCCTGCTGTTTTCGCTCCTGAGCTGGGTGGGCGCCCGGGCGTTCCGGACCTATTCGGGCGTGGTGCGGTATTCGGGGTTCGTGGACCTGCTGAAGGTGTGCTATGCGAACACCCTGACCCTCATCCTGGCCATCGCTTCGTATTACCTTTTCAAGTCCCAGGGAGTCACGGCCCTGACGGCCCTGAAGCCGCTGCAGATCTTTGCGGCGTCGGTGCTGTCGTCGTTGCTGATGCTCGTGATGCGGATGGTCGTGAAGACGCTCTATGAAGTGACGAACACCGGCTCTCAGGCGATGCGGGTGCTCATCTACGGGGCGATGACGGGCGGCGTGGCGGTGGCGAAGAGCATCCGGGCGCAGACTCCGACGCGGTTTGAACTGCGGGGCTTCATCTCCCACGACGCCCACCTCAAGGGAATGCAGATGATGGGCGTACAGGTGTACACGCTGGACGAGGACCTCGCGGCTATCGTGAAGAAGGAGCACATCCAGGCGGTGCTGGTGAGCCCGCTGCGGGTGGATGAGTTCCGGGAGAACCAGGCGGTGCAGGATGTCCTGATCGGCGCGGGGTGCAAGATCTACATGTCACAGCAGGCGAAGGAGGCGAGTATCAAGAACGGCGTCCTGAGCGACGAGGAAGTGGAGAACATGCAGCTGCGGGAGGTGAGCGTGGAAGACCTGCTGCCTCGTCAGGAGATCAAGGTGGACCTGAAATCGGTCGGGGAGATGCTGCACGGGAAGCGGGTGCTGATCACGGGCTCGGCCGGGTCCATCGGCACGGAGATCGTCCGCCAGGTGGCGGCGTTCGGCCCCTCGAAGATGATGCTCATCGACCAGGCGGAGACCCCGCAGCACGATATCCGGGAGATGATGAAGCGGGACTTCCCGGATGTCAGTGCCGAGACGGTGGTGACGAGTATCGACCGCCGGACGCGGATGGAGTACATCTTCCAGTCCTTCCGGCCGGAGTTCGTCTTCCATGCGGCGGCCTACAAGCACGTGCCGATGATGGAGGACAACCCCTCCGAGGCGGTCCTGAACAACATCGCCGGCACCAAGATCATCGCCGACCTGAGCGTGAAATACGGGGTCGACAAGTTCGTGATGGTCTCCACCGACAAGGCGGTGAACCCGACGAACGTGATGGGCTGCTCCAAGCGCATCTGCGAGATTTATGTGCAGAGCTTGAACCAGAAGTTGAAGAAGGAAGCGCACGGGGCGAACTACACGCAGTTCGTGACGACCCGTTTCGGTAACGTGCTGGGTTCCAACGGTTCCGTGATTCCGCTGTTCCGCGAGCAGATCAAGCGCGGCGGCCCGGTGACGGTGACCGACGAGCGGATCGTCCGGTTCTTCATGCTCATCCCCGAGGCCTGCAAGCTGGTCCTGGAGGCGGGCACGAAGGGCAACGGCGGCGAGATCTTCGTCTTCGACATGGGCCAGCCCGTGAAGATCGCAGACCTGGCCCGCCGCATGATCCAGCTCTCCAACGCGAAGGACGTCGAAATCAAATACACCGGCCTCCGCGAAGGCGAGAAGCTCTACGAAGAGGTCCTGAACGAGATGGAAGGCACGAAGCCTACCTTCCACGAGAAGATCCGCATCGCCCAGGTTCGTGAGTATGACTACGACGAAGTGGTCAAGGAGATCGACGAACTGGTGGACATCGCCAAGCAGTTCGACAACATGGCCACCGTCCGGAAGATGAAGGAGATCGTGCCGGAATACAAGAGCAACAACTCGGTGTACGAGGTGCTGGACCAGCCTGAAAAGCGGTAATGGGCGCCTTCGGGCGGATCAGTCCTTCAACACCCGGCCCGCTCCCATATATCTCATCATGAAATACGGCGAGGTGGATCGCTGGATTTCCACGCCGTTCGAGGAGGAGGCGTGGATGAACTGGAACATCCCGCGTTCAAGGTCCACGTCCACGACGATGCCCACGTGTCCGATGTTGCGGATGTTGTTCCGCGCCCCGAAGAAGACGAGGTCGCCCTTGCGGAGCTCGGAGAAGCTCTCCACCGGAACGCAGTCTCGGAACTGCATCGTCGAGTTGTGGGGCAGGTCGTAGCCGAATTCTCGGAAGACATAGCTTGTAAATCCCGAACAGTCAAAGCGTTCCGGGCCGGAAGCGCCGAGCCGGTAGGGGACCCCGATGAAGGTCTTGGCGTAGTCCAGGAGCTCGTCCACGAGTTCCCGGGGCGGTTCGGGATGCGGGAAGACCGGGTCGGAAGTGCGGATGCCCTCGTCCGGTTTCGCCGCCACGGTGACCCCGGAACGGACCAGGTCGATGGAATCCATCACGGCCTGCGCCCGCGCTCGGGTGCGGGCGATCTCGGCGGAATCCGTGAGGGGCGGGATGATGGGCGCCTGGGCCTCCTTCACGGACGGAGCGCGCCGTGTGATGCCACACGACGCGACCGCCAGGAGGGTCAACAGGAGGATTCCGCTTCTTTTCATTCCTGCAAAGTTCGCAAATTCCTCCCATTCTGCAAATAACGGGCCCGGTTCAGTCCTTCACTTCCAGGAATACGTCATAGACCAGGAATCCGTTCCCGCCGAACAGATTGGCGACGGCGAGGTAGGCGTTCCCCGAGTCGTCCTTCTCGGCCGCCCGCTGCAGATGCCGCAGCTTTCCGTTGGGAGAACCTTCGGAAAACCGGGGCGCCAGCATCCGGTCGCATTCCGCGGCCGCCTCGAGGAGGCCGGCGCCGTGGCCCCGCCAGATGGACCCGAATCGGAACTCCATCGCGTCGGCGCCCAAGGGGAGGGAGCCCGTCCGGATCTGGTAGGAGTTGAGATAGGACGTCTCGCCTTGGTTGGCGTA
>Ga0310691_10008580_pt1 | contig 10455 bp, 8 predicted proteins | sample 176DNAGHGlowgp2_FD_203887 | JGI IMG/M metagenome (GOLD analysis project Ga0310691, IMG submission 203887) | Sheep rumen microbial communities from Palmerston North, Manawatu-Wanganui, New Zealand - 1766 DNA GHGlow gp2 (v2) (version 2) | ecosystem: Host-associated > Mammals > Digestive system >... | reverse complement strand
TCTCTACCGATAATGGTTATGTGCTGAAAGTCAATGGACAGGTAGTTGAAGAGAACAAGGGCGGTGGACGTCGTGGCTTCGGCTTCGGAGGACGTCGCGGTGCTGAGTATAAGTCTTTCAATGTTGAGAAGGGCAACACCTATGATATCGTCATAGAATATCGTCGTGGTAATGGTAACTTCGCTATGCTGCGTGGCGATATCTGCGAGCGTAAGCTGGCTGACTTTACCGACCTGGCTAATGAATTGAAGGTGGCTGACGCCATCATCATCATCGGAGGTATCTCGGCTCGTATGGAAGGCGAAGGTGGCGATAAGGCCGACATCGAACTACCTAAGGTACAGCAGCTGCTGGTTCAGGCTATGCACAAGACTGGCAAGCCCGTCATCTTCGTGAACTGCTCTGGCTCTGCCATCGCCTTCGGTAGCGTAGAGGGCGAATACGATGCGCTGCTACAGGCTTGGTATCCTGGTCAGGGTGGTGCTAAGGCACTGGCCGAGGTCATCTTTGGTGACTTCAACCCTGGCGGCAAGTTGCCTGTTACGTTCTATCGCTCTACTGCCGATCTGCCCGACTTCATGGACTATTCTATGAAGAACCGCACCTATCGCTACTTCACTGGCGTACCTCAGTATGCTTTCGGCTATGGCCTCAGCTACACCACCTTCAACGTAGGTCAGGGTAAGCTCAGCGCCAAGAGCATGAAGAAAGATGGTAAGGTAAGCGTCACCGTTCCTGTCACTAATACCGGAAAGCGTGAAGGTACAGAGACTGTTCAGGTCTATGTGAAACGTCTCGATGATGCCGGTGCTCCCATCAAGGCCCTGAAGGGCTTCCAGAAGCTGAGTCTGAAGCCTGGCGAGACGAAGAAAGCCGAGATTGTTCTCGATGGTGAGGCTTTCGAGTACTACAACGAGAATATCGACGAGCTGAGCGTCATGCCAGGTCGCTATAAGATTCTCTATGGCACCTCGTCACTGGACAAGGACCTGAAGTCATTTGATTTTACCGTGAAATAACTCAATAACTAACCTTTTTTATCGATATTAATAATGAAAAAAACAATGCTTATGTTAGCGCTGATGACCTGTGCAATCACAGGTTCAGCGCAACCGAGTGCCAATGATGACGGGACAGTAACCTTCCGTTATCAGAACGACTCAGCCAAGAAAGTGCTGGTCGATGTACAGTTTGCAGGACAGAAAGAAATGACACGTGGTGCCGATGGTGTATGGAGTGTAACGCTGGGACCTGTTGCTCCAGACATGTATCCCTACTGTTTTATCGTCGACGGTGTCAGCGTGATGGACCCCCTGAACCAGCAGTATTTCCCCAACGAGGGTTTTAAGAACAGTCTGGTGGAGATTCCTTCAAAGAACGGAGCCCTGCCTCACGACATCCGTGAGGTGCCTCATGGACGTGTAGAGTATATACATTACTATTCTAAGAGTCTGGGAGGTACTAACAATGCTGTGGTCTATCTGCCTCCCCGTTATATGGAGGATCAGCAGAAGAAGTACCCAGTGTTCTATCTCATCAGCGGCACCACCGATACTGAGGAAGTTTACTACAAGGTGGGACGTGTGAACTATATCATGGACAACCTGCTGGCTGAGGACAAAGCCAAGGAGATGATTGTGGTGATGCCTTATGGCAACCCCACCAAGCTGCTAGCTCCCAAGCTCGATAATGCTCAGGCTGGCGGTGCTCCCCAGATGCGCTTTGGCGGCGATGTGTTCAGCAAGGACCTCATCAACGACCTGATGCCATATATCGAGGCAAACTATCGTACGAAGAACGATCGCGACAACCGTGCTATAGGCGGTTTCTCTCGTGGTGGCAACCAGGCTCTGATGAATGGTTTGTCGAACCTCGACAAGTTCTCTTACCTCTGCTCTTACAGCTCATTCACCTCGACAGATATTCCTAATGTCTACGACAAGGCCGCCGACACCAACAAGAAGATTCATCTCTTCTGGCTCGGCGTAGGTACTGACGATTTCCTCTATGGCAATGCTCGCGACTATATGCAGTTCCTCGACGAGAAGGGCATTACCAGCGTCAAGTATTTCACCACCGACAAGTTCGGCCACACCTGGATGAATGCCAAGTGCTTCCTGGCTCAGACGCTGCCGCTGCTTTTCAACAAGAAGGCTGCTGAGGCTGCCATGAAGGAAGCCAAGCCCGCTCCCGCCAAGACTGGTCAGGAGCAGCAGTTCACTGCTGGTGTCATGGCCCGCCTGTTCCCACGTCCTATCATCTCTCCAGAATACACACCAGACGGTATCACCTTCCGTTTCAAAGCTCCTGAGGCCAAGAAGGTAGAGCTGCTTTGCGAGATGATTCCTGAAAGCATCGTCATGGAGCGCGACTCTGACGGCGTGTGGAGCACAGAACTGAAAGACTATATCTTCGAGACCTTCAAATATTGCTTTATCGTTGACGGAACAGCCGTTGCCGACCCCAGCAATATGTATCTCTCGCCTGACAGAGGCTTCAAGTTCAGCATAGCCGACAATCCCCTGTCGCCCTTCAACTTCGCTTCTCAAGGTGAGATAGAGCATGGTCGCGTGGCTTATGACCTGGAAGCCAAAGAAGCATGGTATACTTCACCCATGCCTCGTCAGCAGGGCATGTCGATGCCTAAGATTATCCAACTGATTCCTGGTAAGGATGATACCATGGAGAGCTGGTTCAAGATTGGAGGTGCCGACGCTATCATCGACCGTCTGCTGGCCGACGGCAAAACCAAGCCTTGCATTGTAACCACCAGTGCTATGGACTTTATGCCTCAGGGTGGTGGCGGTATGCGTATGCCTGGCTTCTCTCCCAGAGTACTACGTGCCGATGATTATCCCACATGGTCACAGCGTCGCCGTGCCCTCGTAAAACTGCTGCTGGAAATTGGACGTGAGGCCGATACTCAGTTCCCAGGTTTCGGCGGAGGCGGTGGCTTCGGTGGAGGCCGTCCTGGTGGCGGTGGTGGCTTCGGCGGAGGTCGTCCTGGAGGCGGCTTCGGTGGAGGCTTCGGTGGAGGCTTTGGTGGTGGTTTCAACCCAGCACCCTAAGCCAAGCAAATGGGGCCAATGAGCCCTATAGGCCCAATAAGTCTATACCCTATAAGTCCTATGAGTTCTCATAGGACTTTTATTATCTTACAAAGAAATACATGAAGGCAGCAAAGTAGTGAGATGATCAAGCTCAAGGTCGTCCTGTGCCCATGTCCTCAAGCGAAACAGACACAAACTGATAATGGTTTATATTTTCAACGAAAGTTGATTCATTTTCGTTGCAAAGATACAAAATTTATTAATTAAATAAGGTGTTTAGATAATAAATAATTAAAAAAGGTGCTACTTTTCGCATTTTTTAGTAACTTTGCGCCCTATAAATAAAAAAACGTCCTAAATATCAATTAGAATGGCTTATACACGTATGACCGCTGCTGAGGCTGCAGCATTGATTAAGAATGGTGAGCACATCGCCATGAGTGGCTTCACACCTGCTGGTGTGGCCAAGGCAACAACGAAAGAGTTAGCAAAGATTGCTGTGGCTGAGCATGAGGCTGGCCGCGAGTTCAAGGTGGCTATCTTTACAGGAGCATCTACAGGACAGAGCACCGATGGTGACCTGGCCAACGCTCAGGCTATCCTTTATCGTGCCCCCTACACCACCAACCCTGACTTCCGCAAGCATGTGAACATGGGTGAGATCCCCTACAACGACCTGCACCTGAGCCACATGGCACAGGAGTTGCGCTATGGTTTCTATGGTCCGTTGGACTGGGCCATCCTCGAGGTGTGTGATATTGAGGAGGTGGGCAACGACTATCACGTTTATCTGACAGCCGCTGGTGGCATCTCTCCCACAGCAGCCCGTCTGGCCAAGCACGTCATCCTGGAGCTGAACAGCTTCCACAACCCCAATGCCAAGTATATCCACGACGTTTACGAGCCTCTGGATCCCCCTTACCGCAAGGCTATCCCCATCGAGCATGTAGGCGACCGCATTGGCAAGCCATACGTTAGTATCCCCAAGGACAAGGTAGTAGGTGTTGTTGAGTGCAACATTCCTGACGAGGCCCGTGCCTTCAAAGACAGCGATCCTGTAACAGATAAGATCGGTTTCCTGACAGCCGAGTTCCTCGTAGAGGAGATGCACAAGGGCCGTATCCCCAAGGAGTTCCTGCCCCTGCAGAGTGGTGTGGGTTCTACCGCAAACGCTATCCTCGGTGCCCTGGGTCAGGACAAGCATGTGCCCGACTTCAATATCTACACAGAGGTGCTGCAGGATGCTGTGGTAGGCATGATGCTCAACGGACGTGTAAAGGATGCTTCAGCCTGCTCGCTCACCGTTTCCAACGAGTGCCTGATGCAGGTTTACGACAATATGGACTACTTCAAGCAGCACCTGACGCTGCGTCAGAGCGAGATCAGCAACTCGCCTGAGATTATCCGTCGCTTAGGCGTCATCGCCATCAATACCGCTATTGAGGCCGACCTCTATGGCAACGTCAACTCTACCCACATTAGCGGTACGAAGATGATGAATGGTATCGGCGGTTCTGGCGACTTCATCCGCAATGCTTATCTGAGCATCTTCACCTGTCCTTCTGTGGCCAAGGGTGGTGTCATCTCTTCAATTGTTCCCTTCGTCAGCCATCAGGACAGCTCTGAGCACGATGTGAATATCATCGTTACAGAGCAGGGTATCGCCGACCTGCGCGGAAAAGGCCCCATCCAGCGTGCTGAGGCTATCATCGAGAACTGCGCACACCCCGACTATAAGCAGTTGCTTTGGGACTACCTGAAGATCTCCAAGATGGGACAGACACGACACAACCTGCCTGCCGCCTTCGCCATGCACGACACATTGGCTCGAAAGGGCGACATGCACTTGACCGACTTCTCAGAATATGTGAAATAAGGACATGGGCTACTGCAAAACGGTAGCCCATTTCTATTACAATGGACGACAGACGATATCTTCAGAGCCTCATCAATGAAGGCGAGCACCAGCAACAGGACTTCAAGTACAGGGTGTCCGATGCCCAGAAGCTGGCTAAGTCAGTATCGGCATTTGCCAATACTGAGGGAGGACGCCTGCTGATTGGTGTGCGTGACGATGGTCACATGTCTGGCGTTCGCGATGAGGAGGAGATTTACATGATGCACCAGGCTGCCTATCGCTATTGCCGTCCTGAGGCCAGCATCAAGTTCGACACCTACCATGTAAGTCCGTCAGATACGCATGATGGGGGTCGAGGCCTTCGCACTATTGTCATCGCCACCGTTCCTCCCTCAGAGAAGCGCCCCATCTGCGCCATTAGCGATGATGGCAAGCAGCGCGCCTATATCCGCATTGCCGATGAGAACATCGTGGCCTCACCTGTTCATCTGGCCATCTGGCGAGAGTCGCAAAACCCGCAAGGCTCTATGATGACCTATACCGATGCCGTACGAAAACTCATCGATGCCCTGCACGACCAGCGTCTCACCCTTAACCAGCTGGTACGTCGCTCTACCCTCCCCCGCCAGAAGGTTATCACCCTTTTGGCCCGTCTCATCCGCTTCCACGTTGCTCAGTGGGAATATGCTGACCAGCAGTTCCTGTTCAGTTTAATATAAAGGTACCATCATCGCCACAAATCTGTGGCGATGATGGCAAGTTACTCAGTTGGAGCTATCCCTATCGTGTGATTCGTAGTTAGTGCGACCATCGGCCTCGCCTTGCAAAGCTTCCTGAAAGGAGTCCCAGTCCTGAAAGCCCACTAAGAGGGAGAGGCGGTCAAGGGTTTTACGGTTAGGTTTGTGCAGCAGTTCCTTTTCTACGGCAGAAAGCAGCTTTTTCAGCGCTTCACGTTTCTTTTCCATATCTTAAAGCATTTCTCTATATAAGTCGGCAAATCGCTGGGCAGCACCCGTATTCTCGAAGCGTTTGACGTATTCCTGACTCAACTCGATGCGACGCTGGCGCCCTTCCACTCCGAAAAGCACTTGACTGATGGCGTGGGCCATCGCCTCGTCGTCGTCAGGATCGACATACAAACTGTCTGGACCGCCTGCTTCTTCGAGACACGACCCTGTGCATGCCACTACAGGCAGTCCCAGTCGGATAGCTTCGATGATGGGGATGCCGAAGCCCTCGTAGCGTGAGGGGTAGACAAAGGCATCGGCCATGCGATAGAGGGCTGGCAAATCATCGTCAGGCACGCCATGCAATATCTGCACTCTGTCGTGCAGACGGTTCTCATTGACATATTGCAGAATCTCGTCGGAATAAGACGTGTGTCGTCCAACTATAACCAATGAGACATCCTCAGGCAGACGATTCAGGGCCTTGACAGCCAGCAACACATTCTTTCGCTGCTCTATGCTGCCCACGTTGAGGATATAGCGATCGGCTAGTCCGTACTTGTCGCGAACCTGCCATAATTGTCGGTTTTCTGGAGAATCGGAGAAGCGGCGTGCACAGCTCTGATAGATGATATCCACACGTTCGGGCTCAATGCCTCCCAGTTCGCAGATGTCACGCTTGGTGCATTCGCTGATGGCAACGATACGATCGGCCTCTTGAAGGGCCTGTCGGAACTTGCGGGTGTAAATCTTCACATCTACACTATGATAATATTCCGGATGGCGCATGAAGATAAGGTCGTGGATGGTGACAACAGACTTGATGCCACTCTTACGGATACCTACAGGCAACTCGCCAGAAAGACCATGATAGACCTGAATGCCATCGTGCTGCATCTGACTGATAATGCCTTTTGAACGCCAGAACGCCTTGCCCAGCGCCGTTTGGTAGAGGCCATTGGGATAGCAGAAGTGCAGGTTCTCGCGTTCGGCCACCTGATTTCGCAAGCTGTCGCGCCCTTTGTCTGGTGCATACAGCATCAGGTCCAGCCCGTCAATGCCAGCCAAGTCGTTAGCCAGCGTACGTCCGTAGCTGCCCAACCCTGTGCCATTTCTCACAATGCGCTTGGCATCCAGCCCTATTTTGATGCTATCTTCCATAATTCGGATGCAAAGATACAAATAATTCATTATTCATTACCTATAATTCATCATTTTTTTTCTATCTCTGGCATCGCCGAAGATTCTTATACTCGGAAAAGGAAAGAAAAACGGCTTTTTCTTTTGCATTTCGCTCGTTTATTAGTATCTTTGCCAGCAAAATTTCAGTATGACGGGCATGAAGATACTTTTAAGTTTCGACACAGAAGAGTTTGACGTACCCAAAGAGCATGGGGTGGACTTCACGCTGGAGCAAGGCATGGAGGTATCTCGTGAAGGCACTCGCCGCATCCTTGACGTGCTGAAGCAGAACGGGGTTAAGGCCACGTTTTTCTGCACAGGCAACTTTGCGCGACAGGCTCCAGAGGTGATGCAGCGCATTATGGACGAGGGTCACGAGGTGGCCTGTCATGGTGTGGACCACTGGCAACCCAAGGAGACCGACTTCGTGGAGTCGAAACAGATTGTAGAGCAGGTGACGGGCCTGAAAGTCAATGGCTACCGCCAGCCCAGGATGTTTCCTGTGGTGGAGTCAGAGATCAAGCGTGCCGGTTATCTCTATAACTCGTCACTCAACCCCGCCTTCATACCAGGTCGCTATATGCATCTGACGGCACCTCGCACACCCTTTATGAAGGACGGTGTGCTGCAGATCCCTGCCTCTGTGACGCCCCTGCTGCGCTTTCCCCTGTTCTGGTTGTCGCTGCACAACCTGCCAGAGGGTCTTTACCACTGGCTGGTGCGTCGCACGCTGAAGCACGACGGACATTTTGTAACCTATTTCCACCCCTGGGAGTTCTACGACCTGAAGGAGCATCCAGAGTTTAAGATGCCGTTTATCATCAAGAACCATTGTGGACGTCAGATGGTGCAACGTCTGGACAACCTCATCAAGATGCTGAAGAAACAAGGAAGCACGTTTATCACCTATACGGATTTTGTTAATTGCCAATGAAAAAGGTAACCATTTTACTCCCTGCCTATAATGAAGAGGCTTCTTTTCAGCTTATCAGGCAGAACATGAATCAAGTGTTGACAGACAATCCCAGCTATGAATGGGAGTTCTTGCTTGTCAATGATGGAAGCACAGATAATACGCTTCAACAAATGATTCGTTTACATGAGGAAGATCATCATTACAGCTATATTGACCTTTCCAGAAACTATGGCAAGGAAATAGCCATGATGGCAGGCTTTGACTATGCCGACTGTGATGCCCTCATCATTATGGATGCCGATATGCAACACCCCATCAACGTCATCCCAGACATGCTGAAATACTGGGAAGAGGGTTATGACGACGTCTATGCACAGCGACAGGGCAGCAAGGAGTCATGGATAAAACGTAAGACTTCACATTGGTACTACAAAATACTTCAGTCAACGACAAAGGTCCCTATCCAGAAGGATACTGGCGACTTCCGACTCCTAGACAAGTCGTGCATCGAGGCCCTCAGGCAGATGCGTGAGTCAGAACGAAATACAAAAGGAATGTATTCGTGGATAGGTTTCCGAAAGAAAGGCATTTTCTACCAGCAACAAGAACGACAGGAAGGTGTATCGAAATGGAACACTTTCTCGCTTATCAATCTGGCGATAAATGGCATCACCTCGTTTACCACAGCACCTTTGCGAATAGCATCCTTCATGGGTGTCATCGTATCAGTAGTTGCGTTCTTCTACCTTATTTATATAATCATAGTTACCAATTTCTTTGGAGAACCCGTTCAGGGCTATCCTACCATTATGGTTACCATGCTTTTCCTGGGTGGAGTTCAGCTGCTCAGCCTTGGTATTATCGGCGAATATCTTGGCAGAGTCTTTAACGAGGTAAAAGGACGCCCAGGATATTTCGTGAACTCTTATAACGGGAAACGGGAATCGGTTACCTTACGTAGTTCTTCGTCAGCATCTCATAACTGAGCTTCAGCCATACCAGCGTCACAGGCAGGGCCTTCAGCGCATAGGGCTGTACCCACTCCTTGCGCAGATAGGCTGGGAAGAGGTCGCTGGGCGACAGACTGCTCAGCACAAAGACGAAGACCAATAGGGCAATATCCCAGTTATTGCGTTTCCACGGGGCTGCGGTATACCAGATAACAACGCCTACAAACGGGATGATATAGCCACTCGACTCGCTACCAGTAGAGAACAGTACCACAAACATCAGCACAGAGGCCAACAGCGTCTGGCGGAATGCCACATTCCTAAACTGCAAGTAGCGCACATATGGCAAGGCAAACAACACCAGTCCTGGTATGATAAGCCACAGATCGCTAAACGAGAGTCCTGTGGTGCGATGCACCATACCTAAAAGAGATATGTTCTGGGCTATTGACGTCAGGTTCTCGTCGTTCTTGCCTGCCAAGCCAGTTAGCCATTCCTGATACTGCCCTATGATATAGTCCGGACCATGAAACACCATTGGTGCCACAAACATGATGACAGCCCAGAGCAACAAGGAGCCTACGAACTTACCTTTATGCTTGGAGAAGAAGAAAAACGCCAGTCCCACAATACCATAGAGCTTGACAAAGGTGCCCAGCATGATGAAGAACGCTGCCCAGAAGTCCTTTTCCTTCTCTATACAATAATAGGCCAGCAGGATGATGGCTGCAATGGCGATATTGAACTGCTGCATATAAAGAGCGGTGAGCAGCTCGTGGGCACAGAACCAGAATACAAATATCTGCTGGCGCAACGTAAACTGTGACCAGTGGACGGCGGCATAGAGGAACAACGTCAATGCTACCAGCCAAAGCAGCAGACCCAGGAAATGTGGCATCACCGCAAAAGGCGCAATAACTAACGAGAACAGTGGACCATAGTGGTTCACGTCGAAATACTCCTCCGGATAGGCGGCATAGAGCGAGGTGCCATCCCATGCATGCCAGAAAGTGCCCTTGAATATCAGGAAGTTGTTACAGCGCTCAGGCTTCATCTTAGCAATGGCGCCAATGACTGCCAACAGCACCCACAGACCCATCAACACCCTGTAGTCGTGCAACAACGGATGCTTCAGAAACGAACTGATTTTTCCCTTTATGTCCATCTTGGTTATGATTAATCGGCGCAAAGGTACAAAAAAAATGAGAAATGAGAAGTGAGAAATGAGAAAATTTTGTACCTTTGTGCCGATGAATGAAGAAAATAAGATATCGGTAGTTATCAACACGTGGAATGCGGAGCAGCATCTGCGCAAGGTTTTGGAGTCGGTAAAAGGCTTCGACGAGGTGCTGGTGTGCGACATGGAGAGTACGGACTCTACGTTGGAGATAGCCCGCGAATATGGTTGCAGGATTGTGACTTTCACCAAGGAGGGCCACACCATCGTGGAGCCGGCCCGTGAGTTTGCCATCCATGAAGCCATTCATAAATGGGTGTTGGTGATAGATGCCGACGAGGTGGTAACACCTCAGCTGAAGGACTATCTTTATTC
>Ga0310691_10008579_pt1 | contig 10456 bp, 8 predicted proteins | sample 176DNAGHGlowgp2_FD_203887 | JGI IMG/M metagenome (GOLD analysis project Ga0310691, IMG submission 203887) | Sheep rumen microbial communities from Palmerston North, Manawatu-Wanganui, New Zealand - 1766 DNA GHGlow gp2 (v2) (version 2) | ecosystem: Host-associated > Mammals > Digestive system >... | reverse complement strand
ACATGTTGACCGACGGCAACGAGGAAGCTGCCAAGTCGGAAGAATAACGGAGTAACAATCCGTACCGGATTCAACTGAATCAGCAAAATCACAGGCTGCCGTATTCCGAGGTCAAGCGTCCTCCTGAATACGACAGCCTTTTTGCGCATTAAAAAGGCCCCTTAAGAAGGAGGTATCACAATAAGTGAAGCATGTCTCCGTAAATTGCGCAGCCCTGTTTGGTTGCAAGAGCAGCGGCGAATACAGCGGGATTCGGGTTTTTCCTGATTTCGCTGTCCGTTTTCAGGATTTCCGCGATGAAAATACAGCGGGATTCCGGGTTTTCCCGATTTTGCTGTATGTTTTCAGGATTTCCGCGATGAAAATACAGCGGGATTCGGGCTTTTCCGGATTTCGCTGTCCGTTTTCAGGATTTCCGCAATGCGAATGCAGCGGGATTCGGGATTCTTCCCATTTCGCTGTGCATGATAAAGAATCCCGGCGCTTTGCGGTATATAAAAAACCTGGGGCAGCACACCGTTTATCAGTGCGACAACCCCAGACATGTTTCACAAATCAAAGCCCTCAATAGAGCGTCATGTTTCCGCACAAAACATCCTTCATCACCCCCACGACTTCGCGGGTCAGGTTGTGCGGAAGGTATTCCTTCGTGGACGTTGCGGGAACACCGCAGTAATGGCGGTAGCCGCAGCGGTAGGCAATGCCGAGGGCACGGTACATGTGGAAGTTGTTGGTGACAATCCCAACCCTGGTTTCTTCCGACGGCAGCAACGCCATACTGTACTTAAGATTCTCCGACGTGTCCGTGGAGCGGTCCTCAAGGATGATGCGGAATGCGTCAATCCCGTGGGCCACAAGCCAGTCACGCATGCATTCTGCCTCCGAGACAGGCTCGTTAGCGCCCTTTCCGCCGGAGACAATGCAGATCACCTTCGGATGTTCGCGTAGATACTGCTCCGCGGTCTCCAGCCGGTACAAAAGCACCCGGCTCGGGCCGTCGTCGCGCACCTGCGCGCCGAGCACAATCAGGTAGTCAACCTCTTCGCTCTCCGTCTGAAACTTCGAAGTGATGCGCAAAAGAAGCGATACATACACGCCGATGCCAAGGGCAACCAGCGTAACCACCACATACCGGAGCCACTTCGGAACATGACCCCACAGCCGGAAGTAAGCCGCCGGCGCGAGCAGAATTAAAACAGCGCCGAGCAGAAACCATATCCGGTAAAACGTATTGCCGGCGCCCGCCAGCCGCACGAAGAAGCCGTAGCGGATGCTGATTGCGCCGAGCGTCACATACAAAACAATTCGAATCCAGGTCCAAACCATAATTTTCTCCCCCATTTGCCGGGAATCCGGGCTATGCGAGCAGTTTTGCCAGCGCAAGCGCCAGCTCCCGCTTCGGCGCCGTCACACTGCCCTGCACCGAATTCTTCGGGCCGCCGCCCTTCGCTGCGAAGCGTTCGCGGAGCATCTGCAGCCACATGCTCACGTCACCGTTGTCCTGCTCAATCTGATATCTCCACACGTCCTCGCCCACCGGGAGCAGCACGCACACAACGCCTGAGTACACCTTTTTCATCTCATCGGTCACATACCGAAGAAGCGATGCGTCTGCCTTCTGCAAGAACAGAATGCCCGCGCCGTCAATCCGGCCGTCTGCAAGCCTCGGCCGTCCGTCCGCGGCGGTCATGGAAGCAATCTCCGTAAGCGCAAGGGCGCGGTCCTTCGCCACCAGCGCATACGCAAGCTCCCGCCGCTCCGCCTCGCGCTTCGCGACGGTCTCCGCAAGGTCCTCCGTCTTCACAGAGAGAAGCTGCGAAAGCTTCGTAAGAAGCGACAGCCGCTCCCCGTAGTCCTCCATCGCCCGCAGGCCGCACCGGTACGAAACCCGAACGCCGCCCTTGTAATTCTCCCAGCCGATCAGCTTAAAGCAGCCGACCTCGCCGGTGGAGCGCACATGGGGCGCACAGCAGGCGCACAAATCCACGTCCGCAATCTCCACAAGGCGCACCGCGCCGTCAATCTCTTTCTTGCTCCGATAGGACAGTCCGGCCAGCACATCCGCTGCCGGGTACCACGCATGCACTGCAAGGTTCCGCACAATCGCGCGGTTCGCCTCATCCTCCAGCACCTGCAGCTGCGCCTCCGTAAGCTTCCCGTCGTAGTCCATCGTGGCCGTCCGCTCGCTTAAGTGGAAGCCGACGTTGTGATAGCCGTACCGGCTGTGCACAAGCCCCGAGAAAATATGCTCTCCCGTGTGCATCTGCATGTTGCGGAAGCGGAATTCCCAGTCGATGCGACCGTGCACAGACTCTCCCTCGACCAATCCATCCCCACCGGCGGCACCACTGTCCCCGCCGGCCGGAAGCATCACCTTGTGCCGGATGGTATCCCCGGAAATCTGCACGTCGACAACCGCAAGGCCGTTGATGGTTCCCCGGTCGGGGGACTGCCCGCCCTCCTCCGGAAAGAAGCACGTCTGCGAAAGCGTGACCCACACTGCGCCGTCGCCGGCTGCAACAGTGTCAATCACCTCCGCGTCAAATTCCGTCCTGTACGCATCCTCGTCATACAACTTCCGAACCATGTGCCATCCGCCTCCTCTGTCCTAAGGGCTTGTCATTTCCGCTGCCGTTTCCCTTGCCGTTACCGCAGTGATAAAAAACAGGCATACCGAACGCCGTCGATATGCCTGCCGTACATTCGATTCTAAAGACGCAAATCAGTTTGCGAAGAAGGACTTGATAACGTTCCAGGTGTCCTTCGATTCGTAGCCCAGTCTCCAGGCCGAGCAGCCTGCCAGCTGGTTGTCCTTCATGATATTCAGGAAATGCTTGATCGCGTCCGCATCCTCCAACCAGATCTGCACAAGGCCGTCCGCGGTACGCATTGCAGCGTAGTTCAGGCCCGTCTTCTCGTCGACGGAGAATTTGCCGCCGTTGTTCTTTACGAAACTGCGCATCGCATCCATTCCGTCCGCGCTGCTGGTCAAAGTCTCTTTGCCGTCCTCATCGGTCTTCGAAACCCACTTGCGGGAGAAGAACGGAATGCCGAGGATAATCTGCGAAGCAGGAACCTTCTTAAGCATCTCGCTCACGCCGCCCTTGACGAAGGAAACCGACGCCGTGGGACCCGGTGTGGTGGAATTCTTGTGGTACTCATCGTAGCCCATGAAGATGATGTAATCGATGAAATCCTTCTGCTGGTCCAGCTTGTAGTACTCGTTCAACCGGTTCGGATAGTAGTTGTCCGTGGAGAGCGTCAGGTTCTTTCCGCGGCAAGCCACGTAAAGCTCACGCAGGAACTGCAGAAAATGCGGTGCCGAATCCTTCGTGATGTACTCGAAGTCGATATTGATACCGTCCGCGCCGCAGGCGGTCACTTCGCGAACCAGGTTCGCAACCAGCGTATCGCGGTGCTCGGTGCTCTCCAAAACTTCGATGCCCGGAACACCTTCCTTGAAGTCGTCAACCAAAACCCAAACCTTCAAGCCGGCGTTGTGCGCGGCAGTTACATAGTCGGAACTTGCGAATGAAGAAACCGAGCCGTCCACCGCCGAAACCTGAAGCCAGGTCGGGCAGATGACATTGAGGGACTCCGTGTTCTTAATCGCAGCCTTCAACTCGCTTGCGCCCTGCTTGGAGTAGATACCATGCCAAGCCATGCAGACCTTCTTGCCGAGGTACTGATGCTCGTACTGCGGCTCGGGAACATCGCCCGAAATAATGACATCGTCGTACGTCGTGGTATCCAGATTGCTGACATAGCCGATGACGCCGTCCTCGGTGACAACCTTCGTCCAGATGTTGCCGGAGAGCTCCTCCGCAAGAAGAATCGGGGTTCCCTTCGGGAGCTCCGCAATGATGGAGTAGGTCTCGTCACGGCCCGTGCGCATGATTGCGCCTTCCGGATTCTTAACTGTTGCACGGAGAACCTCGTGTCCCGCCTCAATCAGAAGGATACGATCCGGCGAAGTCGCCTCCGTAACCTTGATGTGACCGAATTTCTTTACCATATCGGTGCAGAAATAGTTTACACCGCCGCTGGTGATCAGCTGCGGAACGGAGTCACTCACCGTCTCAGAACCTTCCGTGTGTGTCGTTTCGCCGGGCTTGAACCCATAGCGTTTCTCGGCGTTCGTGAAGAACAGACGATTCTCTTTTGCATTCCAATAAAACCTGCCGTCCATCGAGGAAAGGATGGAGACCGGAACATAGAGCTTACCGTTCTTGACCAGGCCCTTCTCCTCACTCTGTACGGCATTGACCAGAATCAACGCCTCGTCGGTACCCAGGGAATAAACCTCCGAAAGGTTTGCCTTCTCGGTGGAAGGTCCCTTCGGTGCCTCGGTAACCGTTGTATTGTTCGTCTTCTTTTCCCCACAGCCGACCGTCAGGCAAGCCAGCATAACCGCCAGCAATATTGCCCCAAAGTTTCTCTTTAACATAGAAACCTCCCAGGAAATAAAATCTCAACGCTTATTGTATCACAAAAATTGCGGAAAGAAAACCCCGCATTACAAATCCTGTGTGAAGTGCGTCCCTGTATATTCCCCGCGGGGTTATTCTTCCGGCAGCCGAAGCCCAAACGCGCGTCTCCGTGGCAGGAGGTGCGGAAAAACTTTCCGTTTCGAACAGGATGCTACACCGTGATATGTTACATACCTTCCCCCGTTCCGGGCCGCCTCCCGGAACGCCGATTCCCGCCGTTTCGGATCCGCCGATGTGACTTTCGACATATAAAAGCATAGCTGAAACGCCTCGGAAAATCCATCGGCATACCGTATGAAAATCGCCCGTCCGATTTTACGTCAAACCCCGAAAAAAGCAAGATTGCCTCTTTTGCAATATACTTTTTTCACAAATTGACACATTGACTTTTGTGCACTTTACCCTTATACTCTAGCTACATGCATAACATGCTGATTTTACTATACTATCGGCAGAGACTGCAAATACGCGCAAGCGGGAAAGGACGGTACGTCTTTCATGAAAGCATATCAATCAGATGACGGCGAGATTCGCTTCTACTTTGACCGGGAAGACATCGCCGTCCACAATCTTCAGTTCAGCGACCTGATCACCTCGTCGGCGAAGTCCAAGAAGCTGTTGGCCCAGCTTCTGCAGTACGCCCACGAGCACTTCGGTTTCAACCCGAGCGGCAACCACCTGACCATCGGTGCGATTCCTCTGGGGAAGGACCATCTGCTCTTAACGCTCTCCGACAAGGATGTGAGCGGAAAGCTTCCCGGCGGTCTTCACGCCGACGCTCTTCCGTTCCGGCAGGATTCCGGTTCCGCGGACGATGCGGACTTCTGGGACGAGGAGGAGCCCCTCCTGTTCCCCGAGGACGCGACGGAAGTTCCCTCGGATGCCCTCTTAGCTGACATCTTCAGCCTTGCGGATTCCGATTCTTCTTCAGAGACCGGCAACAGCGAACCCGGCGGCGCGGACTCTGACAATGCAGAAAACAGCGCGGCGTCCGGCGACGGACAGAACAGCGCCGACAACACCGATACAACCGGAGACCCCTCGGAGGATTCCAAGGACGGAAACATCCGCTCCTTCCTGCAGTATATGCTGGGCTTCTTAAATGACGACAGCGATGTGACGGCCAATGCCGACGCAGCAGAGAATCTCCTCCAGGCACAGGACCCCGGTCGCGACGACCGCGACGAGGATCTCACTCCGGCCGAGGCAGCCGCAGAGCAGGCTGCAGCCCGGGAGCAGAAGCGTGCCGCAGCGAAAGACCGCGAGCGCACACGCGAGAAAATTGCAAAGAACACCCGGACAACCACCGGGATGTATAATTTTTCGAAACTTCAGAATCTGCTGGATTTTGCGGATGCCGCAGCACCGCTCTCCGTCGACAGTATTCTTCTGTACGACGACGTGGAGCACTGCTACCACCTCGGCCTCCAGCAAAAGGACGGCAACGCGGATGATTTCCGCCGCGCGGAGAGCCTGGCCGCCGAATTCGGTATGCGCGTCTCCGGCGTGACCTTCCGCTACTATCGCGAGCAATTCCCCTGCATCGCCGAACACGATGCGCTGGAGATGCTTCGAAGCCTGTGACGCTTGACAGCGCCGCGAAACTTCGTTATAATCAACCACGGTCACGGACGTGACCGCACTATCTTGACAGGAGGTTTACCAGAATGATCATCAATAAGGACATGAAAATCGGCGAGATCATTCGCTACGATATCGATGTTGTTCCGATTCTGATGGGTGCAGGAATGCACTGCGTGGGATGCCCGTCCGCACAGGGCGAGTCCCTTGAGCAGGCTTGCATGGTGCACGGCATCGATGTGGACATGCTTTTGGAGGAGATCAACACATTTCTCGCTTCCAAGTAAGACGTGATATTTAGCGGCCCGCGGCGAAATAGTAAAAAAAATTTACTTTTTCACTTGCATTCCGCGAAAATATGAAGTACACTGTATGCGGTGAGTGCGAAAGATGCACTCCGAAGATCTGGACAGGAGGATTTTACAATGGCATTTGTTATCAATGACGGTTGCGTTAAGTGCGGCGCTTGCGCCGGTGAGTGCCCTGTAGGCGCTATCAGCGAGGGTGAGGATAAGTACGAGATCGACGCGGATGCGTGCCTCGGCTGCGGTACCTGCGCTGCTACGTGCCCTACCGGTTCTATCGTAGAGGAGTAATTCCGGAAAGAACCCAAAGACAAAGGGGAGCTGCACATGCGGCTCCCCTTTCAGGTATTTTCCGTTTTTTCGACCACCCGGCTTTTTCTGCATACACTGCTTTCAGCCGCTGTCCTGTCCCGCAGACACCCCCCTTGAGCAGGAGGTCCTATGCAACTCAAGAAATCCCGCCGAAACACTTGGATCTTTCTCGCTTTTCTCATTTTCGCGGGGATACTGCACCTTTTTGACCCGATTCCGGGGCGTCCCTTCGGCTCCACGCTCCTCTTCTGCACCTATTCCATGATCTACGCGGGCCTTATTCTGTGCTGGCTCCTCTCCCTTCCCATGCGGCTTCTGCCCTCCCAGTCGCGGATTTACATTTACACCTCCGCGGCCTTCATGCTGACATTTCTCGCGATTCGCGTCTTTCGCTACCGGATTGCCGTCCCCGGCGCTTTCTCCGAGCGGTTCTGCTGGTATGCCTACTTTGTCCCGTTCATTTTTATACCGACGTTTTTCCTGATGAGCTCCGTCTGCTTTTACCGCCGGAATTCCGCCCATCCCGACGAGCGGTTTCTCGCCTTCCCTTCGACGGCTCTCGTCATTTTGATTCTCACCAACGACCTGCATCACCTCTGTTTCGCGCCGAAGCCCGGCATGGAAGCGGAGTTCGGAGCAACGGGAACCTACAGCCGCGGGCCGATTTTCTACGCCGCGTTCATCTGGTTCGGCGTGACGGTCATCTCCTCCGTCATCTTTCTTCTGCTGGCATCCTGGCGACTGCACGACCGGCGCCGCGCGGCCCGTCCGTTTTTCTATCTTCTGCTCTGGGCCGTCCTGATCATCACGGAGGACTGGCTTTCCTACAACGGCTACCGCGTCCTGTTCGAGCCGCCGGAGATTCACATTTTCTGCCTGCTCGGCATCTTTGAGGCATGCATCCGCAACCGGTTGATGCCGTGCAACGAGAATTATCCCGGATTTTTCGCGAAAATGCAGATTCCGGCTGTGATTACGGACAACAATTTCCAGCCGGTCTTCCGCACCGCGGTTCCGCTCACGGCGGACGGCGCCCAGCTGCGGGAGTCCCTGCTCCACCCCGTCCATCCGAATCCCGACACGCTCTTAAACGGCAGCCCCATCCCTGCGGGCTACGTCTTCTGGGAGACCGATGAGAGCACTCTCCGCCGCCTGCGGGACGATCTGGAGAGCGCCAACGAGACCATCGCCACGGAAAATGAGCTCCTTTATTACGAAAACGAACAGAAGAAGGAGCGGGCGCGCATCAGCACGAGAAACCGTCTGTATGCCCGTGCGGCTGAGGAGGTTTACCCTGCCCAGAAACGGATTGAAGCAATGCTCCAAGACGCGGTTCCGGGGACGCCCTCGTTCCGCGATATCATGGCGCGCACCTGCCTTTTGAATTCCTACGTGAAACGACGCGCCAACTTTGTCCTTCTCGCGCAGGAGCGGGATGTCATCACCGCGGAAGAGCTCTGCGCCGCCCTGCGGGAGTCCGCCCTGTGCCTCTCCTACTGCGGCATCGAGGCCACGGTTCTGTCCGACGCCACTGCGGACATCGCCTACGAGGAGGCCACCGGTCTTTTCGACACCCACGAAACGCTTGTGGAAGCGCTGATTCACCATGCGTCCTATCTCCTGACGGGCCTTTGTTCCGAGGCCCTTACTCTGGTTGTCGACAAAATCCCCGAGACGCTCCCGGAAACGCCGTTGCCCGTTACGGTCAAATCCTCCGCCGACGGCTACACGCTGGAGGTTTCACGGAAAGGAGGTGGCGCAGCATGAGAGCATTTGCCGAGATTGCCCATCATACCGGAGGCATGCTTCTTCTCTTGAACGGCCTTTTGCTTTTGTTCGGTCAGCTGTACACCTGCCTTCGCTCCGTCAGGATGCGGCTTCTTGGGTACGGCATCATCTTCCCGGTGATCCACTTTTTCTTCGGTTTCACAATCTACACCGTTATGCTCGACTGCGCCTACACGGCGTCCTACTGGGGCTACAGCCGCACCTTCGGCGACATTGTGCTTTTCGGCGGCCGCGTTCCGTGGATCATCTACCTGGTGCTTGAGCTTATCTCCGGTGCCCTTTTGTTCGTCTCGATGGGTCTGTTCCGCCATCACATCAAATCCCATGTGATGCCGATTTCCATCAAAGTCGCAATCGACCACCTTCCCACCGGCATCGCATTCGGCGACAGCGTGGGAATCGTGCTCTCGAACCAGTGCATCAACGATGTGGCCCACAATCTTGTCGGGGAGCCTTTGGTTGACGTTCGGCGGTTCCGGACATTGCTCCAGACCCACAGCGAGGATCATGGCGGCCGTAGGCTTGCGCGCACCGAGGACGGCTCCGTATGGCTTTTCGACCGCGCCGAGGTGTCCTTAGACGGCACCGACTACGAACAGATTACCGCGTCCGACGTGACGGAGCTTGTGCACACCACCGACGAGCTCACGGAGAAAAACAAACGTCTCCGCGCCGTGACCGTCCGTATGAACGCCTTCCGCGTGCGCGAGAACGACCTCTTCATCTCCCGTGAGATCCTCACGGCCCGCACGACGGTGCACGACCACATGGGCAACATCCTGCTGCTCGGCCGCTACTACTTAGACCATCCGGAGAGCACCGACGAGGCGTCGCTTCTGCACACCATGGAAGCCGCGAACCACTTCCTCGTGGGCGAGGTGGAATCGCCTGACGACATCCGCGACCCGTACGACTACTCCATGAAGATGGCCCGAAGCATCGGCGTCAACGTCACTGTGAACGGCCCGATTCCGACGGAACCGATGCCCCGCGGAATCATGGGACAGCTACTCGGCGAATGCGCCACCAACGCATACAAGCACGCCGAAGCCACCGAAGTTTTGTTGAACATCGAGCGGACCGAAGCCGGCTACTGCTACACGGCGACCAACAACGGTCAGCCCCCGGCGGGACCGGTCTCCGAGACCGGCGGTCTGGCAAGTTTACGACGCATTACGGAAAGCGTCGGCGGCTCCATGACGATCACCTGCAGCCCGTTCTTCGTGCTGAAACTCGTCCTGCCCGTAAAACCTTCGGAAAATTCTTCCGAAAAGGCATAAAAAAAACGCGGTATTTGTCGAAAAACCCTCCATTCGGAGGGGCGACATTTTCGCTTTTGAATGATACAATATAGTCCGTACTGCAGGTGACGGGGATCCGTGCTGCGTACAGGGGGACCTTGGGAGGTGTGTGATGAAAGAAACCGTTAAAGTAGTCGTCGCGGATGACGAGATGATTTCGCGTGGCTACATGGAACTGTTCATCAAGCCCTCTCTGCGCTACGAAATCGTAGCGTCGCTGCCCTCCGCGCAGATGGTACTGGAATATTGCCGGGAGTCCGAACCTCCGGATTTGGTCATCATGGACATCATGATGAAATCCGGGACAGACGGTTTAACCGTCGCGGAAATGTTGAAGAGAGAGTTTCCGCAGGTAAAGATTATCCTCGCGACATCCTCCCTGGAGACCACCTGGTTGGACAAAGCGCGTATATGCGGCGTAGAGAGCTTCTGGTATAAAGCGTATGCCAGAATGTCACTCCTGGAGATTATGGATCGCACAATGGCAGGCGAATCCGTCTACGCCAACGAGGAAAAAGGAACCATGCTGGGTAAGCTGCCCGCGGCCGATTTGACTGGGCAACAGCGCAATGTGCTGCGGGAGCTGACCAGGGGTAGAAACAACCGTGAGATCGGAGAACGCCTCGGCATCGAGGAAACCACGGTGCGCTACCACCTGGACGAGATCATGCGGAAGACG
>Ga0310691_10008578_pt1 | contig 10456 bp, 6 predicted proteins | sample 176DNAGHGlowgp2_FD_203887 | JGI IMG/M metagenome (GOLD analysis project Ga0310691, IMG submission 203887) | Sheep rumen microbial communities from Palmerston North, Manawatu-Wanganui, New Zealand - 1766 DNA GHGlow gp2 (v2) (version 2) | ecosystem: Host-associated > Mammals > Digestive system >... | reverse complement strand
GCGAATCGATCCAGACGCGCCGCTTTTCCTTTTTATCTCCCACACCGGCCATCCGGTCGACCAGCCGGTATATATACTCTCCCTCACGCCCGGAGTCCGTGCAGACATAAATGGTATCCACATCCTCCCGGTTCAGCAGTTTGCTGACAATGCCGAACTGCTTTTTTACCGACGGTATCACTTCATAGCGATAATCTTCCGGGATAAAGGGAAGCGTGTCGTAGCTCCACTTTTTGAGCGAAGCATCATATTCCTCCGGATAGCTCATTGTGACGAGATGCCCCACACACCAGGTCACTACGGCATCCTCGCTTTCCATGTATCCGTCCTTTGAATTCTTTACCCCCAGGACCTCCGCAAACTGCCGGGCCACCGAAGGTTTTTCTGCAATATAGAGTTTTTTATATGTCATATATATACTTGAGTCGGTAAACTCTTCCTTTCCGAATCCTGCTTCAAGCCCCTGTTTGCTTGTCTTTGCTTACTTGTCTTTTTTATCATACTCCATTTGATACATTTGTGAAAGAAGAAATTATAAAACGGAAGGAGGATATCCTGCAGCGGCGGCATGGTATGCAAAGAACGCAAAGGCCCTGTTTTCCGCCGGTTCCTCTTCTCTTTCGGAAATGCGTGGCAACGAACATAAACAGTGGAAAAACAGAAATGACTATGTTATAATATCGGGGCTGAGCCGGACAGGTGATCGCGGCCGGCGCTCTCCGGAGCGCCGGGTGAGGAAAGTCCGGGCTTCACAGGGCAGGGTGCCGGATAACGTCCGGTGGAGGCGACTCTAAGGAAAGTGCAACAGAAAATACACCGCCGGCTTCGGCCGGTAAGGGTGAAATGGCGAGGTAAGAGCTCACCGCCCGGCTGGTAACAGACGGGGCAGTGTAAACCCCACCCGAAGCAAGACCAAGTTCGAGTCATGGGCGGCCCGTCCGACGGCTCATGGTAGGTCGCTTGAGCGCCGGAGTAATCCGGCGTCTAGATAGATGATCACCCAACGACATAACCCGGCTTATCGTCCGACTCAGTTTTTTAAAGATAAACAGGCAGTCTGCCCCCGGCAGACTGCCTGTTTATCTTTGAATCTAAAAACACCCGCCTCCGATAAATTCCCGGAGCAGACTGTTCCGCGGAACCATCTCCGCATCAATGCCAAGGAAATAATCCAGGAACTTCAGAAGTCGCTTTGCCTCAAAGAACTCCTTCGTCCCCGGTTCAACCCGGTAAAGCAGCGGCTCCACATAAATCTTGAGCGCAGAAAGCTCATACAGAAGCGCCGAGTTGAACATAACATCCGCTTCCTCCTGGAAGGGGAAGATGTTCTTCTCTTCGCCGCGGCGTACGCCCTCCCACATCCGGATTGTATCTGTTGGACTGTGACCGCGGGTTCTTGCATCCCGCACCATCCGGCGGAGAAGCCGAGTATCCGAGGTGGATATTCTGTTATGCTCATCCAGATTCAGCTGTGTGAGAGCGCTGATATAAATCTTAAAAATGCTGTCCTTCGGAAGTCTCTCCGAGGAAGCCGGATTCAGAGCATGGATTCCCTCCACGATCAGAACATCCTCCGATCCCATCTGAAGAAAATCCCCCTTATATTTTTTCTGTCCGACCTGGAAATCGAAGGTCGGCAGTTCCGTGCGTTCACCCGCCAGAAGCTTCTCCATGGTATTGCCGAAAAGGTCCAGATCCACCGCCTCCAGACATTCAAAATCATAAGAACCGTCCGGGTTCTTCGGATTATCCTTCCGCTCCACAAAGAAATTATCCATTTCAATGGCATGCGGTTTCATACCAACCGCCATCAGCTGGATGCTGAGCCGTCGTGAAAACGTTGTTTTTCCGGAGGAGGATGGGCCGGCAATCAGCACGACCTTCTTATTCTCCTTGCGGATGGTCTCCGCAATATCCGCGATCTGCTTTTCCATCAGCGCTTCCTGCATCAGAATAATTTCATTCTGCCGCCCCGCACTGATCCGGTCATTCAGTTCTCCTACGCCCTCAATGCCGAGAGAGCTGCCCCAATCCTCACCACGCCTAAGTTCGCGGTAAAGCTTCTCCGGAGCATGGTAGGGTTCCGTTTTCATGGTTGCCCGGTTCGGAACACAGATCACAAAGCCATCATCGTAGGGAACGAGGTCAAACTCGGAGATATACCCCGCCGACGGCATAAGATAACCGTAAAAGTAGTCGGATAAGCCCTCCAGGCTGTAGAGATTCGCCCGGGATGCCCTGCGGTAACGCATGAGCTGCGCCTTATTCTTAAAGCCGCGGCGCTCAAACTCCTGAACCACATCCGAGGTACGTACCGTGCGCTTCTCAAAAGGCACATCCTTTTCACAAAGTTCCCGCATTCTGGCCTTGATCCGATCAATGATCTCCTGTGTCAAATGCACATCATCCTTCGGCTTGGCGAAAAAGCCCCTGCCGAGAGAATACATGATGCTGATGAGGTGGTTCCCCTGCGATTCCTCCATGATATCATGATAGGCCTTAATGGTCAGGAAGATCAGGCTGCGCTTATACATGTCAAAGCCGATCACGGAGTCCACCGGGATTAGCTCCACCTCACTGCTTTCCGTAATCCGGTCACTGAGTTCCTTCACCTTTTCCTCATGAAAAACAGCAGGATACCATCTCCGTTTATCCGGATAGGCAAGACGGATCAGTTCGGCCATGGTTGTGCCGGACATGACTGTCATTTCCTGCTCTTCTTCGGGTGTGATCACCTTAACTCTGATTCTGTCATCCATACGTTATCCCCCCAATATGATTCCCAAATTCTACTTTATTATTCTTCGTTCGATACAACACAGCTGACTGCCATACTTTGCTAAGAGATATGCTCGCCACTATCAATTTTCCTGCCGGAAACACCTCGCAGCTCTTTTGCCAGTAAAACGTCCTGCAGCTCCTGCTGAAGCTCAAAGATCCGCCGTTTCACACCTTCGGCCGATACTTGCTCCAATGGATCTCCGGCCTGCTCTTTTGCCGGAATTCCGCCGCATTCCGCCGAAGCCCCCAGCTTCTGCAAAAGCCCCCGGATTTCAGCCTCTTCCTTCTCCAAAAAACGGTCCACCAGCGGATCGGGATTCATGAGAAGCTTTTCTCCGTAGCGAAGGTGCACACGCAAAAGCGGTTCCTCACTCACCGGATGATCTGTATCCTTCACGGCCAGAATTACGGGATAGAACTTTCCTTCTTCCGTAACAATGGCTTCCCTTTCGATTACAAAACCATGCTCTGCAAGAAAGCCCCGCACACTTTCCGGCTCCGACTGCGGCGAAAGAATAAGCGTATATCCCTCAGCAAAGAGTTTTTCTCCCGCCAGAAGGAGTTTTTCCATCAGCGGTCCACCCATTCCGGCGAGAACTGCCGCCCCGGTCTCCCCGGGACGAAGCGCCGCAAAGCCGTCGGAAAGCCGAAGCTCGACAGAAGCCTCCGCCTCATACTTTTTTACATTTTCCTGCGCTCTCTCCAGCGGTCCCTTCCGCACATCCATGGCAAAAACTCTTCTTTCGGGATTCGCCTCCGAAAGAGCGATTGCGAGGTACGCATGGTCACAGCCGATATCGGCCACATCCCTGTCCGCCGGAACCATATCCAGAATCACCCGGAGTCTCGGCGAGAGCACTTTTTCTATTTCATGCATATAATTACCAAAAATGAAACAATTACTCGAGGAATTCTCTCAGCTTGTTTGCACGGCTGGGCTTCTTCAGCTTCCGAAGCGCCTTTGCCTCGATCTGACGGATACGCTCACGCGTTACATTGAAGGTCTTACCAACCTCTTCCAATGTTCTTGCGTGGCCGTCATCCAGACCGAACCGGAGCCGAAGAACCTTCTGTTCTCTTTCCGTCAGGGTATCCAGAACCTCATTGATCTGCTCCTTCAGAATCATGGAAGCCGCGGCCTCAGCCGGTGCGGGTACATCATCGTCCGGCAGGAAATCGCCCAAATGGCTGTCTTCCTCTTCACCGATCGGTGTTTCCAGAGATACCGGTTCCTGAGAAATCTTCTGAATCTCACGCACACGCTCTACGGAGATATCCATTTCCTCTGCAATCTCCTCCGGGGTGGGTTCACGGCCCAGCTCCTGCAGAAGTGACCGGGATACGCGGGTCAGCTTGTTGATGGTCTCAACCATATGTACCGGAATACGGATGGTTCTCGCCTGGTCCGCAATGGCACGAGTGATAGCCTGACGGATCCACCATGTCGCATAGGTAGAGAACTTGTAGCCCTTGCGATAATCGAATTTCTCGACAGCCTTGATGAGACCCATGTTACCTTCCTGAATCAGATCCAGGAAAAGCATGCCGCGGCCGACATAACGCTTTGCAATGCTGACAACCAGTCTGAGGTTCGCCTCAGCCAGCTTCTTTTTTGCATCCTCGTCGCCTTCCTCCATCTTCATGGCAAGCTCGATTTCTTCATCCGCCGTCAGCAGCGGAACCTTGCCGATTTCCTTAAGATACATCCGGACAGGATCTTCCAGACTGATTCCTTCCGGCACGGAAAGATCGATCTGGTCAAGATCGATATCCTCTTCATCATCCAGATCATCAAAGTCATCATCCGGAACGAAATCGTTGTCATCTTCCGTTACACTGAGGACATCCACCTTATTCTTCTCAAAGAATTCCAGTGCACGGGTCATGTACTCTTCATTCAAAAAGTCCGGCGTATCCCGAAAATAACGGATGATCTCATCGTCCTGGATAACATTCTTATTCTTTTTCGCTTCACCCAGGATTTCTTCCAGTTTCTTCTGGAATAATTCCTCCGCATTCTTACCGGCAGCCTCGCTCACTGCACCCTCAGCCGCCTTGGGAGTAACATCCTTCTTCTTTGCTGTCTTCTTTACCTTCTTTTCTTCCATGTTCCTGTTCCTTTCCGGATTTATAATACTTATTTTTTTATCTGGTGTACTAATCCAGGTTAATTCTCAAATTTCGGATCTGATTTTTCTTGCGCGCCAGTTGGATGGCATTTGCGCCCGGATTTTCCTTCTGCTCCTTCTCAATCCGCAGGATCTTCACCTTGATCACCATATCCGTGACCGCCTGCCGGTAGGCTTCATCGCCCATTTCAAAGGGAAGTTCCTTCGTCAGGAGTCTGCTCACCAGCTCCTGTTCATCCGCGCCATCAAACAGACTGACGATGGCGGCCGGAACGGCGGTTCCGGTCTCTTCCACCTGCCGGAAGATCCGTTTCGCAACAGAATGTAGCGGTTCACCGATAAAATCATCCGGCGTGATCACATCGCGAAGCTTTTGAAACAGCGTGGAATCCGCCACCATCATGGAAAGCAGATGTGCACCCGCCTCTGTTTCAGGCGGATCCAGCCTTTTCCTGCGGAGCTCGCCTCGTTCCGAAAGCTCCTCCGGCCTTCGGCTGGTTTCACCTCGTTCCGAAAGATCATCAGACCTTCGTCTGGTCAGCCCGGCCATTCCGGCACCGGTCACTTCCCGTTTCAGAACGTCCGGATCGAGCATATATTTCCGGGCAACCGCCTCCGTATAATTAATCCGGCCGACATTATCCTCGATTTCTGCAAGAATGACCGCAGCTTCTTTCATGAAGCGGGTCTTTTCCTCCGGATCGTTCATATTATGCGCTTCCACAAGCATATCGATTTCAAACATCCGCCCGGGGATGGCATCTTTGATCCGCTCTTCGTAGGCCTCCGTCCCCTCATTCCGGATGAATTCATCCGGATCCTTATAGGGTTTCAGATTGATGACCCGCTGGCGGACACCCGCCTCCCGCAGGATCCGTATTGCCTTCAGCGTGGCGTTCCTGCCTGCGCCGTCACTGTCGTAGGCCAGATAGACTTCATCCGTATATCGTTTCACCAAACCGGCATGCCCCGATGTCAGCGCCGTTCCGCAGGATGCGACGGCATTATCAAATCCCGCCTGATACTGGGAGATCACATCCATATAGCCCTCGCAGAGGATGAACCCCTTCCGCCGGGAACGCTTGGCCAGATTCAGATTAAAGAGCAGTCTGCTCTTATTATAGATTTCTGTTTCAACCGTATTGATATATTTGGGCTTTCCGTCCCCCAGGACGCGCCCGCCAAAGCCGATCACACGGCCGTTCTGGTCGGCAATGGGAACCATCACCCGGTTCCAAAAGCTGTCCGTCGGCCCTTTTTTTTCATCAAATTTCACCAGACCGGCATCCCGCATCAGTTCATCGCTGAAGCCTTTTTTCTTCAGATAGCGGTACAGATCATCCGAATAGATATCCGCAAAGCCGAGCCCGAACCTTTGAATGGTTTCCTGTGTAAAGCCCCGCTTTTCATAATACTTTCTGCCGAGTTCACCCCGTTCGGACTTCTGCAGCAGATAGTGGAAATAGCCTGCGGCGACCTTATTCACCTCATAGAGCCTTTCCCTGTGGCTGATCTTTTTCTTTTCCTCTGCCGAAAGCTCGGATTCCGGGAGCGAAACGCCTGCCCGGTCGGCGAGCATCTTCAGTGCTTCCGGGAAGGTCAGATTATCATATTTCATTAGAAAGGTAAAGACATTTCCGCCGGCCCCGCAGCCGAAGCAGTGATACATCTGCTTTTCTCTGCTCACGGTAAAAGACGGCGTCTTTTCCGTATGAAAGGGGCAGCAGCATTTATAAGTCCGGCCGGCCTTCTTCAGGCCCACGTAACCGGAGATCACGTCTACGATATCGTTCCGGCTGCGAACCTCTTCAATTGTCTCCTCCGGATAAAACAAAGCCTTTCCGCCTCCCTACTACTTGATTCCAATTTGTATATCCCGTGCAACCCCAAAATCAATAAAACACTATGTTACACGCGTGTCCAGAAATGCGGAACAAACAGCTCCTGAAATACTTGGGTTGCGTAATTATCCGTCATTCCGGCAATATAGTCCGTTACTGCCGTGATGCCGTCCTCTTCCATCGAAATCCGGCGGTATTCCTCCGGCAGTTCATGCGGACGCTCCAGATAGTGTTCATACAGAATCTCAACAATACGTTCCGCCTTTACTTCCTCTCCCTTTACAATGGGATTCCGGTAAAGGGTCGCAAACATGTATTTTCGCAGATCGATCAGCGCTTCCCAGACCTCATCGGAAGGGGATACCTCCGACTTCCCCATAGAATGCTCGATCACATCATGAATGATGGTATTGATCCTGTCCCGCGTAGAACGACCCAAAACATCGGTACAGGCTTTGGGAAGCTCCTCTTCGGTAAACACCCCTGCCCGGATACCATCGTCAATATCATGGTTAATATAGGCAATCTTATCGGAAATCCGGACCAGATTTCCCTCACAGGTTGCCGGATGCAGGCTGGTCTTATGGTTCATCATCCCATCCAGCACTTCTTTCGTCAGATTCAGGCCCTTCCCACTGTTTTCCAAGCGCTCCACCACTCTCACGCTCTGCATATTATGGCTGAATTTTCGTCCGGTCACGCGTTCCAAAGCACGTTCTCCGGCATGACCAAAGGGTGTATGTCCGATATCATGCCCCAGTGCGATGGCCTCCGTCAGTTCCTCATTGAGCCGGAGTGCCTTCGCCATAGACCGTGCGATCTGGGAAACCTCCAGCGTATGCGTGAGCCGCGTCCGGTAATGATCCCCGTATGGAGCCAGGAAAACCTGGGTTTTATGCTTCAAGCGCCGAAAAGATTTACAATGAATGATCCGGTCACGGTCCCGCTGGAAGCAGGTACGCATATCGCTTTCCTCTTCCTGCCTGTTTCTGCCCTTCGACATATCAGCAAACGCCGCATAAGGGCTGAGACGTTCATGTTCTTCCTTTTCAAACTGTTCTCTTAAGATCATGGAATACTCCCACACACGTCAGACTGTCCACGTACATAGTCCCCGGAGTCTCTGCTTTTGCACTTTTTCAAAGAAAAGAGAGCGCCGTACAATTCATTATACGACGCTTCCTCGGGAAATACTTTTTTATAATCTATTTTTTTACATTTTTATCCAATAGTCATCTGATTGGAAGCTTTCAGAATAAAATAAATGTCTGTGCTTCCCGTTTCCAAAACAAGTGCAGAACAGCTTACTGCTCGGTAGCCGCCTCGGTAACTGCCTCCGTCTGCTTTTCCGTAGCCGTAGCCGCATCTTTGTGGGAAAGCTCTTCTTCGGCCTGTACGTCCAGCGCCTGCATAACATCGGCGATGTACGGGATATTAATATCATCCCATGCCGTACCGATCATATCCCCTTCTTCATCAATCTCGATGGTCTGGAGCCATTTATTCTCCACCTTTTCAAACTCATCCTCCACATAGTTGGATGCAATGGTGTAAGCATAATAGTCGCGCATATCCGGATTATCCGGGTTTGTGATCACATAGAAGGTATAGCAATTTTCATTATCGTAAACTTTGGAAACCTCTCCCTCCTTCAGCGCAAGGAGTTCGCCGTTCAAAGGCTCCTTATAGGCACCGTCAAAACCGATTGTAGAAGTAGAAAATCCTTTCACTTCATATTTTTCGGCAACAGCGGACGCTTCAGCCCCCTCTTTTACCTCTTTGGCAGCCGCTTCGGCTTTTGCTTTGATTTCCGCCTTTTTGGTATCATCATAAACAACGTAGTTGCCGTCATCATCCTTAACCGGTTCACCGGACTCATCCACCTCTACATAGGGAAAAACCATCTGGTACATTTCAAAGAAGCGGACGTTTTCGTACTGTTTATTCACATCTTCCTGAATCGTCTGACCAAGCTGATTTTTGATATCATTCTCAAACTTGGTGACAACCATCTGTGTGTAAAAGCATTCATAGACCGCTTCAGCACTAACCCCGTACAGATCCATAAGCGGCTTAAATACACCCATGAAATTATCTGCATACTGCATGGATGTTGCTTTATCCTCGTCCGTAACTTCAACATTGTTGTGGCTCGCCACATCATAGATGATATAATTCGTCCGAATCTTGCTGAGCGTTTCCTTGCGGATGGTCGCCTCCAGTGCCTTCACCGTATCGGGCGTTGCACTGTACTGATACATCTCCTGGAACACATAGATCAGAATATCGTCCAGATGCACGATGGCATCACCGATCTTCATGATTTCCGTGGACTCCGCTTCTTCCTGCGTATAAACCACAGTTTCCGTCAGCTTCTCTTTTTCCGACTTTTTCTTCTTTCCGCAGGCTGCCAGGCTGAAAACCATCGATGCCGCCAGCACCCCCGCCAGTACTTTTTTCATTCGTTTCAATGAACCCATGGTTCAAAAACCTCCAAATACAAACAATTCTAATACCGGTACACAAACGAAATATCTACGCTTTCTTTATCCGCTTTATAAGAAAACATATCAATATTCTGTTTTTGGACAACGTATACAGTTTAGTCAAAATACGTCTTCAAGTCAACCCTTTTCGCCTATTTCTCCATCACTTTCACAGAAACTTCATTTCCTCCTCACAATAAGGTAGTAAGCCATTTTCTTTCACAGAAACATGAAGCTCGTATTCCCCGGATCTACGTTAAACAAACAAATCCAGATGACAAATTACGAACGAAATGGGCAGGAGAACGAAAACACCTACGAAGGACCGTAACGGGCCTCGGTGCCAAATCGCTTTGCGATTTGCAAGCCTTGCTACGCAAGTCTTGGTTCTGCGTTGCAGAACGCATCTGCCTTCGGCAGACACACAATTCTTCGAATTGTGCGCTTACGGCGCTTAGCGATTCACTTCGTATGTGTTCTGCTCATACGAAGTGAGAGCTTAGCAAGTGGAGCAACGCGGAACGGCTGCTAGGGGTGCCCGAGCGCGAGCGAAAGCGATGTCCTGAAGAGGTATTCTTGCTCGTACCTGTCAATTACAACACAGAAAGAACCGCCCCATTGCATCATATTTTATCGAGTAGGGAGGATTTAATCCCCCTACTCGATGATGCGGGCTCGTCAAACAGGATACCACATAAATGTGTATCCTGATGACTCGCCTTCGCACATTAAAAAAGAAGCCGCCGGGGAACCCGACGGCTTCGTAGATTCTTTTGAAAGAAAATGCTTACTCCTTAACACCACCCAGTGCAACACCGGCAATGATATACTTAGACAGAGCAAAGTATACAGCGATGAGCGGTACAACCGTAAGGAAGAGGCCCATGTAGATAACACCGTAGTCAGAACGGAACTGCTCTGAACGCAGTGACTGAATGAACATGGGAAGAGTCTTCTTCTTCGGGCTGATCAGGATCATGGAAGGTGTATACAGGTTGTTCCAGGATGCGATGAAAGCGAAGATCGCCTGAGTAGCCATAGCAGGCTTCATCAACGGAAGAACAATCGTATTGAAGGTGTAGAACTCGCCTGAACCATCGATACGTGCAGCCTCGATGATTTCCAGAGACAGAGCACTCGACATGTACTGCTTCATAAAGTAAACAGTTGACGGTGCGGCTGCTGCCGGAATGATCAGCGGCCAATAAGTATCGTACAG
>Ga0310691_10008577_pt1 | contig 10456 bp, 7 predicted proteins | sample 176DNAGHGlowgp2_FD_203887 | JGI IMG/M metagenome (GOLD analysis project Ga0310691, IMG submission 203887) | Sheep rumen microbial communities from Palmerston North, Manawatu-Wanganui, New Zealand - 1766 DNA GHGlow gp2 (v2) (version 2) | ecosystem: Host-associated > Mammals > Digestive system >... | reverse complement strand
AACAACATCTTACATAGATCAAAAAATGGGGACAGCCGGTTTAAGAAAAAAAACACGGATTGCCTGCCAGGAAAATTACATAGAAAACTTTTTACAAAGCATTTTTAATACTATTCCCAACCTTCATGAAAAATCTTTTTTAGTCGGGGGTGACGGTAGATATTACAACAAAGTAGCTATTCAAAAAATCATAAAAATTGCCGCCGCCAACGGTGTCAAAAAACTATATGTCGGCAAAGACTGTCTTGTTTCCACCCCTGCCGGCTCACACATTATCTTAGAAAACCACCTTGATGGCGGATTCGTTCTTTCCGCCTCTCACAACCCCGGTGGTATAGACGGTGACTTTGGCATTAAATATGCCACTTCCTCCGGCGGACAATGCCAACCTTCGGAAAGTGCGGCTATTTTTGAACAAACACAAAACATCAAGGAATACAAAATATCAGATTGTCCGGATTTTGATTTAACCAAACTCGGTACGTTTTTCTGCGAAAAGACGGAAATTGAAGTGATAGACCCTTATGCGGACTACATTAAATTGATGGAGAGCATTTTTGATTTTAACAAAATAAAAAAACTGCTGACATCAGACTTTCGCTTTATTTTTGACGCCATGAACGGTGTTACAGGACCTTATGCCAAAAAGATTTTTGAAGAAACATTAGGCGCCCCCAAAGGAACTGTTATACATGGCACACCTCTGGAAGATTTCGGCGGTCTGCATCCGGACCCGAATTTAATATATGCCAAACATTTGGTAGACATTATGTATTCTGACAATGCGCCGGATTTTGCCGCCGCCAATGATGGTGATGGTGACCGCAACATGATTTTAGGCAAAAAATTCTTTGTTTCTCCGAGTGATTGCTTAGCCGTCTTAACGGATAACTATAAATTGATACCGGCATATAAAAACGGCATTTACGGTGTCGCAAAATCGGCTGCCACATCTTTGGCGGTAAAACATGTCGCTGAAAAATTGGGCATCGGCTATTATGAAGTCCCGACCGGATGGAAATATTTTATCAACTTAATGAACTCCAACCGCATCACTTTTTGCGGTGAGGAAAGTTTCGGTGCCGGCGCATCATACATTCGCGAAAAAGACGGTATCTGGGCAACATTATTCTGGCTCAGTATTATTGCCGAAACAGGAAAATCCGTTAATGAAATCGTTTTACATCATTGGCAGAAATATGGGCGGAATTACTATTTAAGAAACGATTTTGAGGGTATTCCGCAAGATATTGCTGACAAGCTTATGGCAGATTTAGAAAACAACTTACCGAATTTAGTCGGTAAAACCTATAACGGTTACACTGTTTCAGAGGCATACCCTTTCATCTACCATGATCCGGTTGACAATACTGCCACCAAAAACGGTTTAGTCGTTCATTTCACTGATGGTTCACGTATCGTTTATCGTCTTTCCGGTACCGGTACAAACGGTGCCACACTAAGAACCTACATTGAGCGTTATGTAACTGATAAACTTGACGAAGAACCTAATGATATGCTGAAGGATTTAAGCCATATATCTCGCATTATTTCTGATGTAACGGCTCGCACCGGCAAACAGCAGCCGGATATTATAACTTAAAAAAAGACTAAGAGGTTGCAAATGTTTGGTAAAGACCATGACACCCGTCCGGACAAAGTTCTTGAAACACGTTTGATGCTACTCGTATTCATGCTGACAGCAACAATTGTCAGCATTGGTTTTTTATTTGCCTATCCGACATATTTGCGCCCGATTATCTTATCTGTATTTGTTTCTATTATCTTAAGCATATATATTGCCATAACCATTTTGCAATCCGGCGAAACAGCAATCTTATACGGCGGTTTGGCAAATGAAATCTTAAAAAACAAAAAAATATGCTACTTAATTACCAACACCACGGGAAAAGTTGTGCTGCAAAACGAGTTGGCACAAAATTTCTTAGAGAAAACACCGGTATTAGAGTTTATTGACCGACATATGCTCAAAGACGAACCTAATCTGCAAAAATTAAAGCAAATACAGTCTTCTGCCACTCACCTTAAAACCGACACCGTGGAAATAGCCTTAAAATTTGATACCACGATGGTTTTTTCCGGCGTTGAATGGTACAGAATTACCTTACGCCCAATCAGTTTAAAACCCAGTGTCAAAGAGCCGGAAGAAAGTTCTAAATTTGACCGTAAATATAACATCTATCTGTTGTGGAGCTTGGAAAACATTACTTCCGAAAAAACCATGAATACCATCTTTCAGGAAGAACGCCGTGCTTATTATAACTTCTTAAATTTCATGCCGATAGGTTTGTATCTGTTAAATTCCAAAGGCAAAGTAGAATACGTCAATAAAACCCTATGCCTAATGCTCAACAAAGATGAAAAAGACATTTTAGGCAAAGATATTTCTCTTCTCTTACCGATGACCGCCGCCGGTGAGCAACGCCTAAATTATGCCGTCACTCAATATACGACTTACATAAAAACCTCAAGCGGAGATTTAAAAGAATATCTGGTAAAAATAGATAAATACAAAGAAGGTAACGGCTTCCAAACCCGCGGTGCGGTAATCGGACAAATTCCGACCAACACCACCTTAAAACATGAGTACGAAAAAGCAATCTCAGAAGTAAACAGTATCTTTGATTTATCGCCGTTCGGCATGATGCTGTTGGATTCAGATTTAGTTATTAAGCGAACAAATCAGCGTTTTACGGATATTTTAGAAATTCCTTCCGCTTCGCAATTACTTAACAACTATCTGACCAACTATCTGGATGAAGAAAGTATCGCCAAAATAAGAAATCAACTTCAGATATTCAGAGATGAAAACGAAAATCTGCAACCTGTTTATTTTGATTTAAATCTCAAAAACAGGAAGAAATCCAAAATATTAAGGCTGTACATCTGCCCTCTGTTTTCTTCAACCATACCGCTTAAAGAAAACATTACCGGCATTGTTCTGTTTTGCTTAGATACAACCGAACAAAAGAATTTGGAAACACAATTTGCGCAAGCTCAAAAAATGCAAGCGTTAGGTCAACTTGCCGGCGGTATAGCGCATGACTTCAATAACCTGTTGACAGCGATGATTGGTTTCTGTGACCTCTTGCAACAACGACACAATGAAAAAGATTCTTCTTATGCTGATATTATTCAAATCAAACAAAATGCCGTCTGTGCTGCCGAGCTGGTTAAACAACTCCTGCAGTTTTCGCGTAAGCAACCGTTACTTCCGAAATTAAATGATATTACGGACATTTTGGTAACCTTTACCCCACTCTTAAAAAGAACAGTCGGCGAGCAGATAGAATTAAAGTTCAAACACGGGGAAAACCTTGATTTAATTAAGGTGGACAGTGTTCAATTTTTACAGGTGGTCTTAAATTTGTGTGTCAATGCTAAAGATGCCATGAACAAAAAAGGCACTCTAACCATTTCAACCCAAAAAGAAACTCTGTTGGAACCCTACCATTTCGGTGCCGAAGTGATAGAAAGCGGAACATTTATCCGCATGGATATCACGGATACCGGTTGTGGTATTCCTCTGGAAAATATGTCCCGCATTTTTGAACCTTTCTTCTCTACCAAACAAAACGTCGTCGGTTCGGGAACCGGCTTAGGACTGGCAACCGTTTATGGTATTGTACGCCAAATGGAAGGTTTCATCAAAGTTAAAAGTACCGTTAATGTCGGCACGACATTTTCAATTTATTTGCCGGCATATCCGGCAGAATCCTTAACCAAAAAGGAGGAAAATGCCGAAACAAACCGCAAATTGCATGACAAACGCGGACACGTTGTTCTAACACCGGATACCCTAAAATCACCGCAAAAGAGCGAAGATAAGGTTGTGTTGGGGCTAAGTCTGTCTGCTCCGGATAATTTAACTAAGACACCGGAAAACGTTGCAAACACGCGCATACTCTTTGTTGATGATGAAAATTCGGTGCGCACGTTTGCCCTACGCGCTTTGCGCAAAAAAGGTTATGATGTAACCGGCGCTTCTTCTGCCGAAAATGCTTTGGAAATATTAGAAAATGATAAAAATTTCCAACTTTTGATAACCGATATGGTTATGCCCGGTCAAAACGGTATAGAATTATCTAAGCAGGTTCTTGAAATAATTCCGGACATAAAAATTATCTTGGCTTCAGGTTATTCCGAGGATATTCTTAAAGGCGAATTTGATGACATAGACGGTCTGTCTTTTATTCCCAAACCGTTTAGTTTAATAGATTTAACGCAGAAAGTCTATGAGGTACTAAACAGCTGATGCAGTCATTTTTTAACGATAAAACCAAGCAATATATGATGAAGTTTACTTCCAAAGCCTATTTGGGAGAAGAAGATTTTTTAGTGACTGCCTGTAATGAATTAGCTTACAAAACAATAAAGCTCTGGCCGAATTGGCAACACTTTGCTTTGTGTCTGTTCGGACCGAAAAGCTCAGGCAAATCTCACCTGGCACATATTTGGATAAACCACGTACAAAAAAGCTTATCGCAACCGATAGACATCCCCATATTGCAAGCCCAACAAATCAACATGAAAAATGTAAACAAATTCATCAACAGCCACAACTTTCTGGTTATTGAGAATATAAACGGTGACATTAACGAAGAAGCCCTGTTTCATCTGTATAATGCCTATAACACACCGGAACACTTTGTCTTATTTACATCAGAAAAGCCTTTGGCAAAATTACCCTTAAAGTTGCCGGATTTGCGTTCAAGATTAAATACTATTCCCACCGCAGAAATTTATATGCCTGATGATGAAATGCTAACAGCCCTGATTGCCAAGCTCTTTAACGACAGGCAGATTATCATATCACAAGAGATATTAAACTACATTTTAGTAAATGCCGAGCGCTCCTTTGACTATATTGCCCGATTGGTTGCCGAAATTGATGATATATCATGGGTATACGGACGAGCTGTTTCTATTCCCATTGTCAAAGAAGCCATTAAAAACATAGAAAAAAATCAACAACTGGATTTATTTATATGAATTCGCACTACAATCAAGATATCAACGGTTGGATTATTTTAGATAAGCCGAAAGATATAAGCTCCAACCAAGCTTTACGCAAAATTCAATATCTCTTACATGCCAAAAAAGCCGGACATATCGGCACTTTAGATCCTTTTGCAACCGGAGTTTTGCCATTGGCTTTTGGCGAAGCAACAAAGCTTATTCCCTATCTGGAAGGAACCGAAAAAACTTATGAATTTACCTTAAAGTTTGGTGTAGCCACTTCAACGGATGATACCGAGGGAGAAATTATAAAAACTTCCGATATTATCCCGACAGAAGATGATATTAAAAAGATTTTACCCCGTTTTTTAGGTGAAATAAGCCAAATTCCCCCCAAATATTCCGCTATTCATATTGACGGCAAAAGAGCTTACGAGCTTGCAAGAAACGGTGCTGATTTTGACATCCCTGCCCGCAAAATAATCATCAAAGAACTGATGATGACAGCTTATAGAAAAGATGAAAATTCGGCGGATTTTAAGGTAACCTGTTCTAAAGGAACGTATGTCCGTACCCTGGGACATGATATTGCTGAATTCCTAAATACCTGTGGTCATTTAACCGCTCTCCGACGGACTAAAAACGGCTTTTTTGACCTTTCACATACGATTTTACTGGATAATTTAAAAAATATGATGTATAAGAGCGACGGAATTTCTCCCCTCTTACCGGTTGAAACATTTCTGTGCGACATCACGGTTATCGCTTTAACCAAAGAGGAAATGCTTAAGCTAAAAAGCGGACAAGCTATTGATTCTGAAAGATTTAATCTGAGAGAAGAAATTGCCGCCGCCTGCTTTGAAGGTAAGCTTATCGCCCTTGTCGGAAACAAAGATAATACTTTAAAACCGATTCGGGTATTTAATCTGTAATTTATAAAAAAAGGAAAATGAGATGTCGATTACAAATGAAAAAAAGCAAGAAATTATTGCTCAATACGGTAATAAAAAAGGTGACACAGGTTCACCGGAAGTTCAAATTGCTATCTGGACATACAGAATTAACGGCTTAATTGAACACTTTAACACACATAAGAAGGACCTTCACTCTCGTTTAGGTCTGATGAAGATGGTTAGCCGCCGTCGTCACTTGTTAGACCACTTAAAGGCTACAAGCGAAGAGCGGTATCAAACATTAATTAAGAAATTAGATTTACGTAAGTAATGTTTGAAACAAATAGCGGGGCAATGGGGCTCCGCTATTTGCAAAATCCTAATCTGTTCCGATTAGGTGAGGTTTATTAGAAGGAAAGGTAAAAAATATGGTCAATTGGAACGTGTGCCGCAAAGAGATAGAATGGGGCGGCAGAAAATTAGTTTTAGAAACAGGTAAAATCGCAAAACAGGCAACAGGTGCCGTTTATGCAAGTTACGGAGATACCGTTGTTATTGCAACGGTTGTTGCCGCAAAAGAAGTTAAAGCTGACCAGGATTTTTTCCCTTTAACTGTTAACTATCAGGAAAAATACTATGCCACCGGTAAAATTCCGGGCGGTTTTATGAAGCGTGAAGGTAAGCCTTCCGAACACGAAGTATTGGTTTCTCGTTTAATAGACAGACCGATTCGTCCTTTATTCCCTGATGCTTTCAAAAACGAAGTACAAGTTGTTTGCACAACTTTAGCCCATGATAAGAAAACAGATTCCGATATTTTGGCGATGATAGCCGCATCTGCAGCCTTAGCCGTATCCGGAATTCCGTTCTTAGGCCCGATTGGCGCTGCTAAGGTTGGCTATATCAATGGCGAATACGTTTTGAACCCGACAGTTGAAGAGATTAAAAATTCTGAATTGGAATTAACCGTCGCCGGAACCAAAGAAGGCGTTTTAATGGTTGAATCCGAAGCCAACGAGCTCTCGGAAGAAACAATGTTAAACGCTGTGATGTTTGGTTTTGACAGTTTCCAAAAAGTTATTGATTTAATCAACGAATTAAAGAAAGAAGCCGGCAAAGAAGCATGGGAAACCCCTGCTTTTCCGCCTGAGTTTGATACTCTTTACAACCGCATTGAAAAAGATTTCAGAGCCAAATACGAAGAGGCATTCAATGAAGTTGATAAGCAAAAGCGTTCTACCCGTTTAGGCGAATTAGCCGCTGAAGTTAACGCAACAATTGATCCGGAAAATGAACTTGAAGTTCGCTATTCCTTAGATGCAATTGAAAAATTGATGCATTCGGTTATGCGTGAAAAGGTATTAACCACCGGTAAGCGTATTGACGGACGTGATACAAAGACTGTCCGCCCGATTACTTGTGAAGTTAACGTATTGCCGACCACACACGGTTCTGCATTATTTACCCGCGGTGAAACACAGGCCTTGGTTGTAACCACCTTAGGTACAGCTGATGATGCTCAGATTATTGACGGTTTAATGGATGAAAGTCGTCAAGACTTTATGTTAAACTACAATTTCCCGCCGTTCTCGGTTGGTGAATGTGGCAGATTAGGTTCTCCGGGGCGTCGTGAAATCGGTCATGGTAAATTAGCATGGCGTGCTATTCACCCGATGATGCCGAAAGACAAGGCCGAATTCCCGTACACCGTACGTATTGTTTCCGATATTATGGAATCTAACGGTTCATCTTCCATGGCAACCGTATGCGGTTCCGTATTGTCTTTGATGGATGCCGGTGTGCCGTTGAAAAAGCCCGTTGCCGGTATCGCCATGGGCTTAATTAAAGAAGATGACGGTCGTGTTGCTATCTTAACGGATATCTTAGGTGATGAAGATCACTTGGGCGATATGGATTTTAAGGTAGCCGGTACTAAAGACGGTGTTACCGCCTTACAAATGGACATTAAAATTACATCCATCACCAAAGAGATTATGAAGAACGCACTTGCTCAAGCACATGAAGGTCGTATTCATATCTTAGGCGAGATGGCAAAAGCCTTACCGGCACCGAGAGAAGAAATTTCTCCGCGTGCACCGCGTATCATTACTATCAAAATTCCGGTAGATAAGATTCGTGAAGTTATCGGTACCGGCGGTAAAGTTATCCGCGAAATCATTGAAAAAACCAATACTAAGATTGATATTGATGATGATGGAACGGTTAATGTTGCTGCCGTTGATAAGAAAGATGCGGATGCCGCTTTAGAAATCATCAATGGTATTGTTGCCGTACCTGAAGAAGGTAAAAACTACCATGGTACCATTACCAAGATTATGGATTTCGGTGCATTTGTTCGTTTCTTAGGCTCAACCGAAGGTTTGGTTCACATTTCTGAAATCAAAAACGAGAGAATTGCCTCTGTTTGTGATTTTTACAAAGAAGGTGACCAGATTTGGGTTAAATGCATGGGTGCAGACAATCGCGGTAAAATCCGCCTTTCTGCAAAACGTGTTAACCAAGAAACCGGTGAAGATGCCTAAGATTAAGGCAACACAGAAAAAATTAAGCCTCCCTCAGCGGAGGCTTTTTTATTGACCTCAATTAAAATTTATGCTAAACTATCTCTATATCTAACGACTAGGGAGAGAGATTATGAGTACAAAAGAAGACTTGAAAGAACAGTCAGATTCCATGCTTAATAAAATTAGAGCTTTCTTTGGTAATAGAACTGCAAAAGAAGCTTTGCAAAAACGTGAAGAAGATAGAATCATAAAAAAATATTTTGGAGCTATTGTTGTTGCAAATGCCAATAAAAATTACAGAAAAGACTCCGTTATGTCAGATAAAGAGCTAAGGCAACATGCACAAAGAATAATACAATTAGAAAACCAAAAAAACTTAGAAGGTATCCAAAACTACGTTAAAGGTGTTTGCTCATTAGCCAATAAGAAAGAATTGGACGAAAAAATCTTGCTCAGCGAGCGCTCCGGTTTTTTGGCTTTTTGCCATGAAAATGATAGAGATTTTAAGAAATATGACAAACTGCAAGAATATGCCAGTTTTGGACATTATGCTGCAGTTGCCAGCCTTGGAAAAGATTACTTAGAAAAATTTGACAACATGTTAGAAACTACACTAAATGCCAAAGACCTAAAAGAATTCCGCAAACAATACGGGGGTAAATCTTTTTCAGAAATTTACAAAATATATCGTAATGACAAAAATGCTAACACTCAAAAGAAACAAATGGATAATCAAAGAGGTGAGGATTGGGCTGGTGTTTATCGCTAACTGTAATTCTAATCATTTAAGAGCCTCCCTCAGTGGAGGCTTTTTTATTAACTTTACTTTTAAGATTCGTCAATTATAATCAGCGGTGCTGCTAGAGGTAGCAGTAGGGCGTCAGAACCCCTTATCAAAGCGGTCTTGCATTAGACCATAAAAAATGCCGACTTCGTCGTGGACGGATGTCGGCGAATAAGGCTCTGCCAAATAAGCCGAGCCGTTTGCTTTGATACGGTTTCTGAACATCCGCCCGCTTCTTTGAAGTGGGTTTTTATTTTAGGAGAAAACCGTATGCCAAAGAAGAACATCAGCAAAGCAGAAAGACAATTAGCAGAACTCAAAAAAGAAATCCCCCAAAAAGCATGGCAATATGTCATCTTAAAAGAATTTATCCGGCTTTTCAGCCAAAACAATCGGGTTTTGAACTTTATTTATAATAAATTTCGCACAGCAGAAATTAGTGTCATTGATGACAGATTCCCCTTAACCGAAAAAGAGCTAGCCTTATATGAACAGGACAAAGAACTAACTTTAGAAGAAACCATAAACGAACTTTTAGATAGCAAATAAAATCTGAATAGCACCTATAAACAAATAAGCAATGGGCTTGGGGAGTGCGTATGCTAAGAGTGACGCCGCGAACGCGGTGTACGCACTATAGTACATAAGTAAGCGCCGGCGCTCTTATGATACGCGCTAGACGAGCCCCTATATCTTAGATTTCGCCGACGTACATACCCATCTCTATAGCCGCTTTCACATACACACTGTCTTTATTGAGCGGCGTAGTACCGGCAGACACAACCTTTTCCAAAGGATATGACTGTATTTTATCCCCCTCTAAAGCAACCATAACATCTGTATGACCTTCTTTGAGGAGCTCAACCGCACGAGCACCGAACGCACAAGCAAGCGCACGGTCAAAAGCAGTCGGGTCACCGGCACGTTGAACGTGACCGAGTTTGGTAACACGAGTCTGGAAACCGGAATATTTGGCATTTAATGCGGCACTTAAATATTCACCGATACCGCCGTTAATTTTTTCGCCGATAAGATTTTTCGTACTGGAAACCATTTCGCCTGTTTCGGTATGAACACCCTCAGAAACGACGATAACCGCATGGTTACGACCGCGAGCCTTAATACTTTTTAATTTTTTAACAATACCGTCAATAGAATAAGGAATTTCCGGAACAAGACAAACATCTGCAAAACCGGCAACGGCGGAGTGCATAGCTAAGTGACCGGCATCACGTCCCATAACTTCCAAAATAAGAGCACGTTGGTGAGAACGA
>Ga0310691_10008572_pt1 | contig 10458 bp, 10 predicted proteins | sample 176DNAGHGlowgp2_FD_203887 | JGI IMG/M metagenome (GOLD analysis project Ga0310691, IMG submission 203887) | Sheep rumen microbial communities from Palmerston North, Manawatu-Wanganui, New Zealand - 1766 DNA GHGlow gp2 (v2) (version 2) | ecosystem: Host-associated > Mammals > Digestive system >... | reverse complement strand
GCTGGTCGCCCTTATTGCGGCGCACCTTCTCCAGACGAAACTCCTTGATCAGTTCCTCCAGCTTCTGTCGCTGATAGTCGCGCGGCTTGCCCGTCATCTCGAGCACCGAGAGAATGTTGTCCTCGACACTCATCTTGCGGAACACCGAGGCCTCCTGCGCCAGATAGCCAATGCCGGCACGGGCACGCTTGTAGACCGGGAAGGTCGTCACCTCCTCGTCGCCCAGGAAGATATGTCCGCCGTTGGGCACTATCAGTCCCGTCGTCATGTAGAACGATGTCGTCTTGCCGGCACCGTTAGGGCCCAGTAGTCCCACGATTTCTCCCTGCCTCACGTTGAAGCTGACATCGTTCACCACCGTGCGCTTGCCATAGCGTTTGATTAGTCCCTCCGACCTGAGTACAATGCTTTCTTGTTCCATCTTTTTAGCAATTTGTATGCAAAGGTACTGCTTTTAGGTTAAAACCATGGTCCTTTAACTCCCTTTAACTCCCTTTTACGTCTTAACTCCTTAAAAAATCGTACCTTTGCCGCCGAAAACAGGCAAAAGAAAGATGTTAATCCATAAATGGCTGACCACCTTCGGCCGCTACCTGATTCTCATGGGACGAACATTCTCCATGCCCGAGCGCTTGAGGATGTTCTGGAAACAGTATGTCAAGGAGATGGCACAGCTGGGCGTCAACTCCATCGGCATCGTCCTGCTTATCTCGTTCTTCATCGGTGCCGTCATCTGCATCCAGATGAAGATGAACATCGAGTCGCCATGGATGCCGCGCTGGGTGGCCGGCTACACCACCCGCGAGATTATGCTGCTGGAGTTCTCCAGCTCCATCATGTGTCTCATCCTTGCCGGCAAGGTGGGTTCGAACATCGCCTCGGAGCTGGGCACCATGCGTGTCACACAGCAGATTGACGCTCTGGAGATTATGGGTGTCAACAGCGCCAGCTACCTTATCCTGCCAAAGATATTGGGAATGCTCACCATCATGCCCTTCCTCGTCATCTTCTCTTCAGGCATGGGCATCCTTGGTGCCTACGGCACGGCTTATATCGGCCATATCATGCCGCCCGACGACCTCACTGCGGGCCTCCAGCACGACTTCGTTCCCTGGTTCATGTGGATGTCCATCATCAAGAGCCAGTTCTTCGCCTTTATCATCGCCAGCGTGTCGAGCTTCTTCGGCTATACCGTCGAAGGCGGCTCCGTCAACGTCGGCAAGGCCTCTACCGACGCTGTCGTCTCGTCCAGCGCCTTGATTCTCTTCTCCGATATCTTCCTAACGCAGTTACTGTCATGATTGAAGTCAAAGACCTCTATAAACGATTCGACGACAAGGAGGTGCTGAAGGGCATCTCCACGGTCTTTGAGGACGGTAAGACGAACCTCATCATCGGACAGTCGGGCTCGGGCAAAACCGTGCTCATGAAGAACCTCGTTGGTCTGCTCGATCCGACGAGCGGCGAGGTGCTCTACGACGGCCGCGACTTCGTCAGGATGTCCAAGCACGAGAAAGTGCTGATGCGCCGCGAAATGGGCATGATCTTCCAGTCGGCAGCGCTCTTCGACTCGCTCACCGTCCTTGAGAACGTCATGTTCCCGCTCGATATGTTTTCGTCGATGACCTTGCGCGAGCGCACCAAGCGCGCCATGGATTGTCTGGACCGCGTCAACCTCGTCGGTGCCGAACAGAAGTTCCCGAGCGAGATCTCGGGCGGTATGCAGAAGCGCGTCGCCATAGCCCGCGCCATAGCCCTGAACCCGAAGTACCTCTTTTGCGACGAGCCCAACAGCGGTCTCGACCCGAAGACCAGCCTCGTCATCGACGAATTGCTGCACAGCATCACACGGGAGTTCCAGATGACAACCATCATCAACACCCACGACATGAACTCCGTCATGGGCATCGGCGAGAACATCATCTTTATCTACGAAGGTCACAAGGAATGGCAGGGCGTCTCGGCCGATATCATGCACTCGACGAACAAGCGTCTCACTGACTTCATCTTCGCATCCGACCTGCTGAAAGAGATGCGCACCGCCGTTCTCAACAAATAGCCAACAGCTACTTCATCTGCCAGCGCCCCTTCACCTCCACCATCGGGACAACAATTTCTTCTTCCGTACTGTCGCCATAGTGCAGCAGCAGGAACACCTGCATCTGCTGCGTTGTGGTATCCATCAGGGCATTGGTCGTCTCAATGGCGCCAATGCCCTGATGGGATGTCTGTTGCTGAGCCATAAACTGCTTATAGCCCGTAATCAATTGCTCACGATAGTCTTCCGGCAGACTGTCAGCTCCTACTCTGCCCTCCAGAAACTTCTCGTACTCGCCGGCAGCCAGATGGCGGTAATAGCCCTCGGCAGCCAGCGACGCCAGTTCCTCGGGCGTCGCCTCGCCACAACCCATGAGCGTCAGGACTCCCAGCACTCCCATTATTCCCAACCACCTCAGACACCTCATCACTTCTGACGGATAAAGATGTTGATTGGCGAGCCGGTGAGTGTCCAGTTCTCACGGATCTTGTTTTCCAAGAAGCGTTTGTAGGGCTCCTTGATATACTGCGGTAAGTTCGCGTAGAAGACAAAGGTAGGAATCTGCGTGTCGGGCACCTGCGAGACGTACTTGATCTTGATGTACTTGCCCTTGATCGAGGGCGGTGGCGTGGCCTCGACGATGGGCAGCATCACCTCGTTGAGCTTCGAGGTGCCTATCTTCACCTTACGGTTCAGGTAGACTTCCTTTGCCGTTTCCAGCACCTTGAAGATACGCTGCTTCGTCAGCGCCGAGGCAAAGATGATGGGAAAGTCCCTAAAGGGAGCCATACGTTCGCGGATGGCATTCTCGAAGGTGTCGATAACCACCTGCGACTTCTCCTCCACCAAGTCCCACTTGTTCACGACAACGACCAGACTCTTGTTGTTCTTCTGGATGAGCTGGAAGATGTTCATGTCCTGTGCCTCGATGCCACGGGTGGCGTCAATCATCAGGATGCAGACGTCGGAGTTCTCGATGGCACGGATGGAGCGCATGACGCTGTAGAACTCCAGGTCTTCCGACACTTTGTTCTTGCGGCGGATGCCAGCAGTATCAACGAGGTAGAAGTCGAAGCCGAACTTATCATAGCGTGTGTAGATGCTGTCGCGCGTCGTACCGGCGATGTCGGTGACGATGTGGCGATCCTCGCCGATGAAGGCGTTGATCAGGCTCGACTTACCGGCGTTCGGACGGCCCACCACGGCAAAGCGGGGTATACCGTCGTCAAGGTCGTCCTGCGACTTCTCGGGCAGCACCTCCAGCACCTTGTCCAGCAGGTCGCCGGTGCCGCTGCCCGTGGCAGCGCTAATGCACCAGGGATCGCCCAGGCCGAGCTTGTAGAAGTCGTACTGTCCGTACAGGTCCTTGCCGTCGTCGGCTTTGTTGGCCACGAGCAGCGTGGGCAGCTTCGCACGGCGCAGAATCTGCGCCACGTCCATGTCCCAGTCGGTCACGCCGTTCTTGATGTCACAGAGGAACAGCACCAGATCGGCCTCCTCGGTGGCGATGATGACCTGCTTGCGAATCTCCTCCTCGAAGATGTCGTCAGACTTGACCACCCAGCCGCCGGTATCAACGACCGAGAACTCACGGCCGTTCCACTCGCACTTGCCGTATTGGCGGTCGCGTGTCGTGCCGGCCTCGTCGCTCACGATGGCATGGCGGGTCTTGGTCAAACGGTTAAACAGTGTCGACTTGCCCACGTTCGGGCGTCCTACGATGGCTACTAAATTTCCCATAATCTTGCAAATTCCTTACTTTCGGGTGCAAAGTTACGCATTTTTTCGCAAAACGCGTTGTCAATCAGCGAAAAAACGTCACAGTTCCAGGGGCACCAGGAGCTTAAGGCCCACGGAACGCCCCATGTTGCAGATGCCGGGAGCCTCTGCATACTTCAGACGGCTGAGGTGCGACTGGTACGAGCGGTTCGTCAGGTTATCGACCGTCATGAAGAGCGAGGCGCAGCGGTGGCCGTGCCACAACACGTCGGTGCCCGCCGAGAGACTGAGCAGCGTGTACGACGGGGTCGGCGTCTCAGTATCGTAGGCGGTATGGGCGTGACTCTGGCGCAGATAGCAGGCCAGGCCCACTGACACGTAGGTATTGTTCAGCAGCTTACCGTCGCGAATGAACTCATAGCGCAGGTCCGACGTCCAGCGGGGTGCCGGTGTGAACGGCAGCCAGCGGCTGTCGGCCGACTGGTGCAGCTGACGGGCATTGACAAAAGAAAAGGTGTTCTCGAAGTGCAGCGCCTCCACGGGATGCAGGTCGAGCAGGGCCTCGCCGCCCCACAGACGCGCCGTACCCGCCTGATACTGATAGCGGTCTTCGCCCTCCGGCAGTTTCTGCAGGAACACGAAGTTGTCTATCTGGTTGGCAAAGAGCGTCAGCTGTGCCGAGAAGATCTTCGTCGAATAGTCCAAACCGGCATCGCCCTGCCAGCTACCCTCGGCCTTGAGCTGCGCGTTGCCTATCTCGTAGCGGAACGTGCCTTCGTGCTCGCCGTTAGAGCCCAGTTCGCTGAGGTTGGGCGCACGGAAGCCACGCGAGGCGTTCAGTCTGACATGAGTCTTCGGCGAGAGGCTCCAGATGAGTCCCACGCTGCCCGTCACGCCACGGAAGTTGCGGCTGAAGGCGGCAAAGCGCTCCTCACCGTCGTCCTCAAGGGCATAGCTGTGCAGGTGGCGGTTGTCAAAACGCAGGCCGCCGCTGACGGTCACGGTTCCCAAGGTGCGGGTGGCCGAGGCGAAGGCGCCGATATCAAACAGGCGGTACGACGGGATAAGGAACTCCTCACCCAGATTCTCGGAGTGCTGATACATGCCCGAAACGCCAGCGGCCCACTTCCACAGCTCGTCGGCGGCCGACAGGTAGTGGACATCGTAGTTCAGGGTGTGCAGGCGGAAGTCGAGTCCCACCTCGCCGGGCTCCTCATACTCGCGGCGACGGTTCTGCTGGTAGCCCACGAGGGCTTTTACCGACCCGCTGCCCACGAGGAACGAGTTGTCGAGGACAGCCTTGTAGTGATAGATTTTCTGACTGGCCTCCGACGGTTCCAGCCGTCCGGTCTCTTCATTGCGTTCACCCTCGATGAGTCCGGGGTTCAGGTTGTAGTACGACAGCTTCAGGTGCGAATAGCCCCAGTTGCGGTTCACACCCGTCATGCCTGTCAGGGCACGCTCGTGGTACTGCGACCCCGGCACGCGGCCGTCGCGGGCATTCTTATACTCGTCGGCATCCTTCTCGCTCCATCGCCAGTTCCACACCAGTCCGCCCTCGTTGCCGGCGAAGTTGGCGGTATAGGCAAAGAGGCGGTTGTTCGTCTGGTACTCGCTGCCGACGTTCAGCAGACGCTTGCCCTGGGGCATCACAGGCGCCTCGTGGAACACCAGCACGCCGGCCATGGCGTCGGAACCATACATCAGCGTAGCAGGGCCTTTCAGGATTTCCACCGAGTGGACGGCCTGACCGTCGACCTCGATGCCGTGCTCGTCGCCCCACTGCTGGCCCTCCTGGCGGATGCCATCGTTGACGACGACGACGCGGTTATAGCCCAGTCCGCGGATGACGGGTTTCGAGATGCCGCCGCCGGTGGTGATCTGCGACACACCGGGCTGATGAGCCACGGCGTCGATGATGTTCTGCGACGACGTCTCCTGCAGCACACGGGCAGGCACCACGGAGACGGGCGACGGCGAACGGTCGGCCAGCGACACACCGGTCAGTCCTGTGACGGTGACCTCGCTGAGCATGGCGTTGCTCTCGCTCAGCACGAAGTCCATGGTGTGCTGCGACAGCAGGTCCACGCTAGTCACGATGGTCTGGTGGCCGACATAACTCACCTGCACCAGCGTCTTCACGGTTGGCAGGTGGTCTATCTTGTAACGGCCGTCGGCATTGGTGACGGCACCTTGTTTCAGTTCGGGGAGGTAGATGCTGACACCTACCAGCGGTTCGTTGTCGACGGCATCGGTGACGCGTCCCGTCAGCGTCACACTCTTCATTGATGCGCCCTCAGCAGACGCAACGGCTTGCTGACACAGCAATGCCAGCAAGACAAACAATATCTTTTGCATATCTTTGTCTGATTAGTTGATTAATAAAAAGGTGGAAGGCTTGCAGCAGCAAGCCCATGACGTACTAATCAGACAGTGGGAGGACCGCGGGTGGTGGCCGTCAGCGAGAAGACTGACGGACAGAAAGCCGAACAGTCGGCCTGTGGGGTGCGCCAGACAGGCGCAAGGATGGAAAGTAACGTGGCGGCACCGGCAACATACACCAGTGCCACGAACTGACAGAGCAGACAGTCGCAGGAATGGGCTGTCAGCAGGGAGACATGGCCGGAGTGAGGAACGTGGTTGACGCACTCCGTACAGCTGTCCTCCACGCCGACCGTCGGGTGAACGTGCAGCGACGACAGCAGCATTGGCACAAAGACCAATAGCAGCAGCCATGCGGAAAGACGGCGTTTCGTCCTGACGTTCATATTCATTGTTCCTGACGTTCTTGATTACTCTGGGTTATAGCCGAAGGAGTCCAGTTCGCGCTGTGACGAGCGCCAGTCCTTGTCGACCTTCACAAACAGCTCCAGGAAGACCGTCTTGCCGAAGAATTTCTCCAGCGACTTGCGGGCCTCCGTGCCGACCTTCTTCAGGGCGATGCCCTGATGGCCGATGATAATACCCTTCTGGGAGTCGCGCTCCACGTAGATGACGGCATTGATGGCTATCTTGCGCTCGTCTTCCTTGAATCGCTCGACGCGCACCTCCACCGAGTAGGGAATCTCCTTGTCGTAGTAGAGCAGGATCTTCTCGCGCACAATCTCCGACACGAAGAAGCGTGCCGGCTTGTCCGTCAGCTGGTCCTTGTCGAAGTAGGCAGGACTCTCGGGCAACAGCTCCTCGATGCGCTTCAGCAGAATGTCGACACCAAACTTGTTCTTGGCCGAGATAGGCAGGATCTCCGCGTTGGGCAGCAGCGTGTGCCACTTCTCGACGATATCGGACAGCTGTTCTGTATTGCTTTTTCGAGGAAGGAGGAAGGAGGAAGGAGGAAGGAGATTACTTTTAGAGCTCGAACTATTCTCGTTTTTCGTTCCTCGTTCCTCATTCCTCGAACCTAACTCATCAATCTTATTAATCAGCAGAATCACCGGTGTCTTCATCTTCTGCACCTTCTCGAGGAACTCCATGTTCTTCTCGGGATTCTCCACAACATCGGTGACGTAGAGCAGCACGTCGGCATCCTGAAGGGCCGACTCCGAGAAGGCGAGCATCGACTCCTGAAGCTTGTAGTTCGGCTTCAGCACGCCCGGTGTGTCAGAGAAGACAATCTGCATCGTGGGCGTGTTGACGATGCCCATGATGCGGTGGCGCGTGGTCTGCGCCTTGAACGTGGCAATAGAAATACGCTCACCAACCAGCTGGTTCATGAGCGTACTTTTACCTACATTGGGATTCCCAACGATGTTTACAAATCCTGCTTTGTGCATGAATTATCAATTGTCCATTGTCAATTATCTGGCTGCGCCATCATACGCCCACTTGATGTAGCTGGCTCCATGGACGAAACCGGCACCAAAAGCGGTCAGGATGAGGTTGTCACCCTTCTTGAAGCGATGCTCGTTCTCCCATATTGCCAGGGGGATGGTAGCGGCCGACGTATTACCGAAATGCTCGATGTTGACGATGACCTGATCCATGGGGACTTCCAGGCGCTTGGCCACGGCCTCGATGATGCGCATGTTGGCCTGATGGGGAATGACCCACTGGATGTTATCCTTCGTCAGACCGTTGCGCTCGGCAATGAGGGCGCAGTCGTCGCTCATGTTCGTCACCGCATAGCGGAACACCGTGCGGCCCTCCTGATAGAGGTAGTGCAGACGGTGGTCGACGGTGAAGTGACTGGGCGGACAGACAGAGCCACCGGCCTTCAGATGCAGGAAGGGCAGACCCTTGCCGTCACAGCGGAAGTAGCTGTCGCGGCAGCCCATGCCCTCTTCCTCAGAAGCTTCCACCAGCACGGCGGCAGCGCCGTCGCCGAAGAGCGGACAGGTCTGACGGTCCTTGTAGTCGACGATGGACGACATCTTGTCGGCACCGATGACGATGACCTTCTTCAAACGACCGCTCTCAATCATCATAGCAGCCTGATCGAGCGAATAGAGGAATCCGCAACAGGCAGCCCAGAAGTCGAACGCATAGGCATTCTTCAAACCGAGCTTGCCGACAACGATGCTGGCGGTCGATGGAAACTTGTAGTCAGCGGTCGAGGTGGAGACGATGAGGGCATCGATGGTGTCGGGGTCTACACCCGTCTTCTGTATCAGCTGCTTGGCAGCCTTACGAGCCATATAGCTCGTGCCGAGACCTTCCTCGCTCAGGATGCGACGCTCCTTGATGCCCACACGCGTCATAATCCACTCGTCGTTGGTGTCTACCATGCGCGACAGTTCCTCGTTCGTGAGGACATAGTCAGGCACGTAGCCACCGACGCCGGTGATTATCGCGCTAATCTTACCCATGTGCTTATTCAGCTACTTCGTCTTCCTTCTTGATAGCAACCTTACCACGGTAGTAGCCGCAGGTGGGGCATACAGTGTGGTATACATAGTAAGCGCCACAGTTGGGGCATACTGCCAGTGCGGGAGCTACGGCCTTGTCGTGCGTACGACGCTTGGCCTGACGAGTACTTGACTGTCTTCTTTTAGGATGTGCCATAATTCTTTTTGTTTTTATTGAAGATTGAAAATTGAAGATTGAAGATTGCTCTTCACCCCCCAAGTTCTCTCTTCATTGTTAATAATTCATTTTCTTCACGGATCTCCAATTTTCAATCTTCAATTTTCAATCTTCAATCCTTTCAACTTTTCCCATCGGGGGTCTACCGCTTGGCTGGACGCCTCATCACCGCTTCGGTCGGCTGACAGTTCTTCCAGAACCTTCGTCATAGCAGCGTTGCACTTACCAGTCTCGTGAACGTGCTGGATGGGTATGGCCAATACAATAAACTCATAGATGAGCCACGACGTGTCCAGGATTCCTTCATCCTCGTCCACGACAATGGTGTCATCTTCCTCACGGGCTGTGCTGCCGAGTTTCACAACCAGACGGTTGTCAGTCTCTATAGGCTGTTCCATCAGGTCAAGGCATCGGTCGCACGGTATGTCTACGCTTCCGACGGTGTGAAACAGGAGCTCAAAAAAGCCGGATGCCTTGCGTATAGACACCGACACATGCAACACTCCACTCTGCACGTCCGTCTCGTCAAGAGCGTCGAAGAAGTCCTTGTCCAGGTCGAACTCCAGCTGTGTCAGCTCGTCCGTCAAACCCTTCAGATCTATCTTAAACTGCTCTAAACTACACATATACACACTTAACGGGCTGCAAAGGTACGAAGTTTTTAGCAAATAGCCAAACTTTTCTTTCATTTTTTCGTCTATCGCCGTCACACACACATACTTATATCTCTGTCAGAAGAGGAAATAGTACTATACGAAAGAAGCCCTGTCTCATTGCTGAAACAGGGCTTCTCGTGAAAAATGGCGGCCTCCTACTCTCCCGCATTGCATTGCAGTACCATCGGCGCAGGCGGGCTTAACTTCTCTGTTCGGAATGGGAAGAGGTGGGACCCCGCTGCAATAACCACCTGATTATGGGGTGACATCTTGCACACAAGACTTTAAGCGTCTGAAGGACTTGCGAAGCAGAGGAAAAAGAATTCTCTCTCATGCTACATCTGAAAGTATCGCATACCGCTCAATCTTCAATTTTCAATCTTCAATCTTCAATCTTCAATTTGAGCAAAGCGAAAGCTATCGGGCAATTAGTAGTGCTCGGCTTTGACGTCGCCGTCTTTACACCTGCACCCTATCAACGTCGTAGTCTACGACGACCCTCAATGGAGCCCTCATCTTGCGGCTGGCTTCGCGCTTAGATGCTTTCAGCGCTTATCCACACCCGACGCGGATACCCGGCGGTGCACCTGGCGGCACAACCGGTAAACCGGAGGTCGGTCAACCACGGTCCTCTCGTACTAGTGGCCGGCCCACTCAAGACTCCTACGCCCACGATAGATAGAGACCGAACTGTCTCACGACGTTCTGAACCCAGCTCGCGTGCCACTTTAATGGGCGAACAGCCCAACCCTTGGGACCTTCTCCAGCCCCAGGATGTGACGAGCCGACATCGAGGTGCCAAACCACCCCGTCGATATGAGCTCTTGGGGGGGATCAGCCTGTTATCCCCGGAGTACCTTTTATCCTTTGAGCGATGCAGTTTCCATACACTTGCACCGGATCACTATGCCCCAGTTTCCTGCCTGCTCGGCATGTCTGCCTCCCAGTCAAGCGCCCTTATGCCATTGCACTCTATAAGGCCGGTTACCAATCGGCCCGAGGGCACCTTTGGAAGCCTCCGTT
>Ga0310691_10008571_pt1 | contig 10459 bp, 8 predicted proteins | sample 176DNAGHGlowgp2_FD_203887 | JGI IMG/M metagenome (GOLD analysis project Ga0310691, IMG submission 203887) | Sheep rumen microbial communities from Palmerston North, Manawatu-Wanganui, New Zealand - 1766 DNA GHGlow gp2 (v2) (version 2) | ecosystem: Host-associated > Mammals > Digestive system >... | reverse complement strand
ATCGGTTTCGCTCACGGTGAAATTAAATCCGTCCACGCCCGCAGGCGGATTTAGTTGAAAAAAGCAAGCCATCCGACTTGCTTTGTTATGTGCTGCCTCGTTTTGAGGAGAAAAACCCGGTTGACTGAGCTTATGAAGAATTAAAGATTCAACTATGAAAGGTTAAATGAAAATGACATCATTTTTAAGCCATATTGCCGCGCTGCTGCTGAGCGTATGCACGGCTTTGTCGTTCCTCTTTGTTTTTCCGCCGTCGCCGCAGACTGAGTCGGTTAAATTCGCCTCATCGCTCGGAGCGGGCTGGAATCTCGGCAACACGTTCGATGCGTGGCGTGTTCCCGAGCCGGATGACACGGAAACCTGCTGGGGCAACCCCAAAACCACGAAGGAACTTATCTCGTTAATAAAGCAAAGCGGCTTTGAAACAGTGAGAATACCCGTCACATGGTTTCAGCATCTCGACAGTGACGGCAACATTGACAGCGAATGGCTCGAAAGGGTAAACGAGGTTGTCGGCTGGGTGCTCGATTGCGGAATGAACGCCGTTCTGAATGTTCAGCACGACGATCAGGACTGGCTTATTGCGAACAGCGAAAACGAGGAGCGCGCATGTAAAACGCTCGCCTCAATCTGGGCGCAGATCGCCGGAAGATTCAAAGATTATGACGAGCGCCTCATATTTGAAACTATGAACGAACCGCGCGTTGTCGGCGCGCAGGATGAATGGGAAGGAAACGACGAGGGCAGAGCAGTTGTAAACCGCCTGAATCTTGCCGCGCTCAGAGCCATAAGAGAATCGGGCGGAAAGAATGCCGACCGCTATGTATTTATCACCGGTTACGCCGCAAGCGACCTTGAGGAAAACTTCACGGCGATTGAAATACCCGACGACAGCCGCGTTATGGTGTCGCTTCATTACTATCCAGGCACGGCGCACCGCTCGGAATTTGCCGACTGCGAGAAAAAACTCACCTTTGAACAGCGCCGCGACATCTACAAAAAACTGCGCGCTTTTTACAACACGTTTTCGAAAAATGGTGTCGGCGTTTGCATAACGGAATTCGGCTGGACAGACAGGGAGCACATTGACAACCTCGTCGAAAAAGCAGATTATCTCGTGAGTACGGCAAAGAGATTCGGCTTTTGCTGTTTCGTATGGGACAACGGTCTTGATTTCGGTGTGATTGACAGGGAAAACCTCACCGTCGCCTACCCAGCCTACGCAGAGGCAATAACGGGGAAATAGAATGATGCCGCTGCCTACGGCAGCTGATGATACTTCTCCGCTTATATTCCGAAATGATGCTGCTCGCTTTGCTCGCAATGATGCAATGTTTGCCTTCATATGCCGAAGGCACACATCATCAGCGAAGCGACATCATTGCCGCAGGCAACATCATTTGCCCGACAGGGCAAACATCATTGAAAAAAGCACTTGCATCTGCAAGTGCTCTTTTCTTTGCCACATATATTATTTATTGATTTTCCCTTATTGTAAAGTCTCTTCGGCTGTGTCGGTAATTTCTTCCATAACGGTGCCTTTGGTTTCTTTGACTTTTATCGTCACGCCGATAATCGCAACCGCAACGCAGGGCACCGTGACAATCAGGCAGGAGAAAGCGACACCGACAATGCCTATACCGGCAATGCAGAGCAGGTATCCTACCGCCATTCCCACCGTGACAATGAGCCCGTCCGCGCCCATAACGGAAGCGCGTATTTCCGTGGGAACTTTTTCCGTGACCATTATGTCCATATAGTCGCGGCCTATCCAGTAGCCGCCCTGGTATATTCCGCACAGCAGACCCAGAACCGTGGGCGTGAAATTATATCTGAGACCGTAAACAAAAGCGCAGAAAGCAATAATATGCAGAGTTCCGAAAAGAAGGATTGTCCTCTTGCGTCCGAGAATATCCGCCACAAAGCCGCTTAGGAAGACGCAGGCCGCATACAAGATCGGCACGAAAAACAGCGCCGAGGTAGCTTCGGCAGTAGAGTATCCGGCATCCTTGAGCATGGATTCGTGATAAAGGCCCACACAGGCGAGGCCCACATCAAAAACAACATGGAAAATCATGAGAGAGCGCAGATCGCGGTGTTTCATAAGATATTTCACGCCGGCAAATACGCCCTGCCTGTTGGCGTCGGATTTCTTTTCACGTTTGAGCCTTTCGGCCTCTTCTTTTCTCTCGGCGTAAGGGCGGCGGAGATACGCGGTGCGCCCTTCGATATATACTTTTGTTTCACGGGCAAACAGCATCACGCAGACAGCTGCCGTGAGGGCGGCGATTGCGGGCGCGAGATAGACGACACGCCAGCGCGTGGGGTCATTGTTCATCAGCAGTTTGCGCATCGTGGGGATTGCGACAACGCCGACAATTCCGATGGATTTGAGGATGCTGTAAATCTTCGCGCGGTGTTCCGCAGGCGCCACTTCCAGAATATATATAATCTGAATGTCATGAGCGATGAAAAAGCTCATGATTGAGGAACCGAGCAGATAAATCCAGTAGTTGGGAGCGGCTGACGCGATAAACATTCCGACGCTCATGCCGAGGGTGGAAAGAAAAAACAGAGGCTTGCGGCCTATTTTATCGGCCAGCGCCTTGTAAAACGGTGTGAAAATACCGAGCACATAGCTGATGATACTCACCGTGCCGTGCAGCGCCAGCGCATCGGAATAGCTGCGTCCGTTGATGGCAAGGAACTCCGTGACATAGCAGGATTGCAGATTTGACGGAAGACTCGAGGTTATTTCGTCAATTATATTGACCGCGGCAACCAGAAGCATTATCACGGCAAAATAACCGAAATACGGTTTCCTGCTGTCAAGCTTTTCGAGCTTCGTAAGCTGTTTTTGTTCACGCTCAATGATTTTGCTTTCGTTTTTCATGCATTGCCTCCCGGGATTAATTCTCTTTCTGTTATTTTAACACAAAGATAAACTTTTGAGAAGCATATATTTAATTTTTTATGTTATTTACTTTTAACGGCAGTCAATATATAATTGAAACGGAGGCGATAAAATGAAATTTGCCGTAGCAGGCGCAGGCCTTGCCGGATTGGTATTCGGCGCTATGGCCGTAAAAGACGGTCATGAAGTGATTATATATGATAAAAATTCAACTCCCGGCGGAGTGCTGGCGCTCTGTGAGGCCGGTGATTTCCGCTTTGAGCAGGGACCTCTTCTTATGTGCGATCTTCTGCCGGACGAGCCGATGAGCAATCTTCTGGCGGAATTCGGCATTCATCTTGATCTGATGCGGGCCGACCGCAACGTGGAGATGCCGGATTACTCGATGCACAGACCGGAAAAGTATGAAGGCCCGTACTGGCGGCGCGAGAGGCTCAAAGAGCTGTTTCCGGATGACGCCGCCGGTCTTGATGAATACTACCGGTTTTACGATAAAATGATGAGGGTGCGTTATAATCTGAACCGCAAGCAGTCGGTTGGCAGTGTTATCTCGCTGATTGCTTCATTTTTACCCGTGGCGCGCTATTCGCGTATGACGGCGCAGGAGCTGGTTGAGCACTTCTTTCACGATGAAAAGCTTCAGGCGCTTTACACCGGTATTCTCGCGGATTACTGTGCCGACCCGCGGGAGGTCTGGGGGCTTGCCGTGCCGATGACAAACCTTGAAACCGGATTTGACGACAGGATTCCTCTTGAAAAGAACGGAAAACATTATCTGGGAGGTTTCGGATATGTCCGGGGCGGATGCCAGAAAATAGCCGAAGCGCTTTCGGATTATATAACGGAAAACGGCGGGGTCATTAAACTGAATACGGTTGTTGACAAAGTGCTGATTGAAAACGGGAAAGCCGCAGGTGTCCTGCTCGCCGACGGCACCCGGGAACTGGCGGATGTTGTTGCCGGAAGCGGGAGCGCCGCGGATTTCTTCGGAAAGACCGTAGGGTTGGAGCATCTGAATTCCGCTTACAGAAAAATACTTGAAACATACCGCCCGATGGAAGCGGTGTTTATGGTACACGTAGGCGTTGATTTTGACCCTGCGGAAGTGCTGGGCACAGCGCTCTGCTACTGTTACGGCTCCTATAATCTGTCAAAAGCCACCGAGCGCCTGCGTTCCGGCAGATATCATGACGGCGAAGACGGCTTTCTGCTTTTTGTTCCTTCGTATCACGCGCCGGAATTCGCTCCGCCCGGTATGCACTGTCTGACTGTATATACCGTCGCCCCGGATACTCTTCTCGACGGCGACTGGGAGAGAGAAAAGGAGAAATATGCCGACCATCTGCTTGAGAGAGCGGAGCGTTATTTACCCGGTCTCAGGCAGCATATCATAGTCAAAAAAATAATGACAGCCGCCGATTACAGGGAAATGACACACATGAGCAAAAGCTCTTTCGGCGGCACGGTACCTGTCTGGCATCAGAAAAATCCGCCTCACAAAACCCCGGTCAGGGATTTATGGTTTATAGGTCAGCAGAGTGAAAATGGCGGGGGACTGTGGGCCGTATCGGGCGGCGCGGCGGCGGCATACCGCAAATGTATGCGGAATAAGCGGTGAAATCTTCGGCTTCGCCTCAGGTGAAATCGGATGCTGACGCATCCGATGAAATTAAATCCGTCCTTAACCCGCCGGAGGTGGATTTTTATAAGTGAGGTTTGTGCTGCGCACAAATGAAGTTATGCCTTCGGCATAATGAAGTTTTCTGCTTCGCAGAAAGTGAAGTTAAGTGTGCTACCCACGCCCGCAGGCGCTTCACGAGTCATAGGCTCGCTTTACGCGTGAAGCGCACTTATTGTGCCGAAAGGCACACTTAGTTGAAAAGAGCACTTGCAACGGCAAGTGCTCTTTTCTGGTCGGAGTGCAGAGATTCGAACTCTGGGCCTCGTGGTCCCAAAGCACAATATAATCAGTGCTCAAACCCCTTGATATATAAGGCTTCCAACGACTCCTTTCATCAAAAATATCCTTTAAAACAGCCGTTTATTCGCCAAAGCGGCTGTTTTTCGTTCTTTTTGAATCGCTTTACGAAACCGAGTTTTGGGTTTCTTTCAGAAAGCTTCCGAGTCGTTTTACATCCTGGTCAGTGCTTAGTTTTTGGTAATCAATATAATACTTATCAGCCGTCTCTGAGCCGGAGTGCCCAGCAAGGGCGGTTGTTTTTCTGACCGGCGTATCAATGTCTGCAAGCAGAGTGATATATGCATGCCTCAAATCATACATACAAAACTTATCAATGGTCATCTTATACTTATTATTTGGGTTATGCTTATTTTTTGAATTAACCCAACAGTCAAGATCTTTGAGATAAGTTTCAAATCTTCCTCTGATTGCCGTTTTTGATAAAGGTTTGCCATCTCTGTTCGGGAAAATAAGATCCTTCTTCTTGTGAGCATCAATATTATCCTGAATCCAGTCAGAAAGCGGATAAGGTATTGCGATTGTTCTCAAACGGAATTCTGTTTTTGCGGTATCGGGTCTAACTTCGGCTCCGCCTGTATTAAGTAATAAGGCTGTTTTATTAATATCAACCTTATAGCTGTCCGATTTTTCATCATAGAGAATATCGGACCATCTCAGCGGGACAACCTCTTCCGGCATCAATCCGCAAAAGAGCATAAACCAGAATATAGGAGCGTATTTGTGCTCAAAATTCAGAATCAAACGAACCTCTTCCAGCGTGAGACCTCTTCTTGAGCCTGAGTTTTTGTTTGTTTTCTTTGATTTTACTGAAATGTCTTCAGCATAATTGTAGTCAAAATAACGTTCCTTTCTCGCCTGCTTAAATATGAGTTTCAACACACTAACTATCTGATTTATGTATTTCTGTGAAGGGTAATCCTTTGTCTTTTCGAGTTTAGTGCAGGAAAACTCTTCAACAGCATCTTCAAGAATCATCGGTGTGATATCTTTGAGTTTATAGTTGCCTATTAACTCAATAATGGTTTTTGAACGGTAATAATATTCTTCGGCACAATGAGCACCTACTTTCTCCTTATGGCGTTCATACCATCTCAACACATATGCTGCAACAGAAATGTCCGGGTCGAAAACATCGCGTTCTTTCAGTTTTCTGTATTCCTCAGCTCGTGCATCACACTCAGCCTGAGATACAGTAGAGTAGAATTTTTTACCGCAGGCTACACGGGTGTAATATCCTTTCCCGTCTGCGCGGCCTGACTTCTTTTTAGCCATTATGTCACCTCTTTCTATTCCTTATGCAGTTTCCTCCTTTGGTATTAGATTTTGTTTTCGGCGACTGAAATCATAGTGAATATCATTCCAGTCAAAGGGTTTATTAAAAGAAATGTTTTTTTCGTTTGGAAGCGAACAGATTGAAATGTTTTTAAGATATTCAACCACCGCTTTTGCATAGGGCATAGTTCTTGAAAAGTCTTTATCTGCCAACCTGCAGATAATGTAAGAACCTCTTTCGGGGAAGTAAGTTATAATTCCCCAGTTGTCATCCGGTTCCGAAACATCGGGGAGATAGTAGTATGTCAGAGCATCGGAACCTGCGTTTTCTTTCATTCTGCGAATATATACCTGAAGGCATTCGCCCATATCGGCAAGTGTGTCACCCATCTTATCAAGCGCATTGTGATAAGATTTGATCGCAGAGTTCTCTCTCATCTTGTAATCGGATGCAAGAGCGGAAAACTTCGTTTTATATGGCGTGGCAGTAACAGAATTCCAGCAGTTGACACAGATTCCCAGCCTTGAAACCACGAAATCTTTTTCCATACGGTTAAGCCGTTTGAATGCTTTCCACACAGGTCTTGTCTGTAAAGCCGGTGCTGAATTGGAATTGAAGTCGATTGATTTGTCTACTACATTTGATAATTCATAATCTGCCGTATTGTCTTCTTCATAGTAATTGTATATGGCATAATCGTTTTCTTCATAGTTTTCCTCTTCTTTATTCCGGCCGTAAAAATCATCCCGTCCGAAAAACTCAAGAGATGTCTGCAAGTATCTTTTAGCTGTTTCGTATGAACAATTGAATTCAAGCTGAATGTCAAGAATTGCCAACTCGTTCTCTTTATTGAAGCCGCCGTATTCACAGGAATACTTGGCGGCTGTTCTTTTGAGCCGCTTGAATGTTCCCAGCGACGGTGCCGGTTTCATATATCTTTCAAGTTCACAAAGACGGAACACATCTTTCAAAAACCAGAAAGCAAAGGTATCAAAACTTGCTTCCATCCTTGGGTCATATTTCAGAATCAATCTCTGCAATACATAATAGCACATTGATTTTATCTCTGCAATATCGCCGGGAGGAACATTGCTGTCGGAATTCTGTTTTCTGAGAAATCCTTTTATCCGTTTGTTAAGCCTGTCTTCGTAAAAGTGCAAAAAGTAGTGAAAATAGGTCAGGTCTTTTTCCTGACAGGCTATACGCATCAGATTTGAAAGATGATCTTCCCATATTTCGGGTGGAGCAGGTTTCAGGGTGAATTGATGCATACAGGACAGTCTTATAAATGTTTCATTGGGAAGCTTCTTTAAATCATAGCCTTCAAAATTAGGCCCCATTTTGTAGTAGTCTGAAAGCGGCTTGAACTCGGAAAACAGTTTTTTCTCTTCATCCGTCATAGTCATCATCTCAAAAAGCTTTTCCTGCGGGGAAAAGTCACGCGTATTCGTCAATGTTTTCCGTAGCCTCCTTAATCAGTATATCTGCATTCATTTCGGTAATATATTCGCTTTTAGCATATTTAGAATCGGTTTTTGCCATAATATAGTTATCTTTGGCAATCCTTTTTGCTATTGAACATATTTCTTCCGAAATCTTATTTCTGTTTTTCTTATGGTTCAATGAATCAGTAACCCTGTAATAAATATTTGCTATAGATGTTTCTCTGCTTTTTGCCTTGATACCTTCGGCTTCTGCTTTGGCGGCGCACTCTTCGCTGCAATACCTCTTTTCAAGTCTGTTTACGGCAAGGAAGTATTTGCCGCAGACTTCACATTTACGGATGGAATGACCGACAGAAAGCCCTTCAAAAAAGTCTGCGAAGAGCATATGAGAGTATCGTTCATATGTATTTTGTTTTCCGATATATTCACTGGAGATGTAGGTTATGCAAGTTGTGATGCTGTTATCTCCCAGGAAACTCGGAAGATATGGTTCTCCGTAAACTTTTCCGAATACTTTAGCCAGATTTGACTTTGAAGGTTTCAGTTCACAAATATTAAGAATATCATTGAATTGTTCTACAACTTTACTCAATTCCTTTATGCCATAAACAAGATCATAAGCATTCAGCATAAGCGCATAAATCCTGTCTGTGAAAGACTGGGTTACTATTCCATCATAATGATAGGTGAATGAGTCAGATTCGGTGTATTCGCATATTGCTGTGATTTCACTGTATGGAACAAAAATAAACGGTTCATACTTCCAAAACAGTTCATGAACTTTCTTTGCAAAGGACAAGCATTCTGTTATTTCATCCGGCTCGGCATCGTGGTTATTGCACTGAGCACATTGGGCAATTTCCATTAAACGATAAGCGGTGTCGCAATATTTTTCAAGATTATCAATAGAATTGATTGCATTTATTGCCATACAAGCGAGAGCGCCTGCATTAAACTCTTTTCCGCAGAAACAAACGCGATTATTAATAATCGTAGTTGTTTTCCACTTTTTCAATGTGTTTCTTATAGATTCGTAACAGTTTTTATCATATTCATATGTGTGGGGTATAAAAACATCTTTCATATCAAGTTCCATGCAGTCACCTCCTTGTCGGAATGATTTCTGATGTCATTAAAAAGTGAGCAAAAAACGAAATTTAAACATAATAATATTGTAAGATGTTATTAATCCATATTCCGAATAACGCTCTTTACTATTCCCAGACAGACAAATTCATCAAGCGAAATAGTCTTGCCGGGATAAACGCTTTCGTTCATATATGAAAGGGTTGCTTTGCCATTAATTACACCGTCATATCTCTTTATTGTGGTTTCGTTGTCAATCATAGCAACAACAATATCGCCTTTTACCGGTTTGGATGATGTTTCAACCACAAGAAGATCTCCGGTGAAGATATGAGCATCTTCCATAGAGTCACCGCTTGCTGTTATGATATAGAAGTTACCTCTTCCGAATATCTCAACCGGCAGCATACACTTGCCCTTGATATCCTGCTCCTGTATGTCTGGCTTGCCGCATGATCCGGAATTGTTGAGTATGATTACACTCGACCCTTCGGTATTGAATTTATTCATATAGTTTGTGCCTATATGATATCCGTCATATGATATCAATCCTCTTTCGGCCATAGCGATAAGATAATTTGAAGCGCTTGCTCTGGTCATACCGACTGCATCGCCAATCATTGCTTTGGAAGGAGACATACCATTGTTCTCTCTCTGATAGCCTTCAACATATTCAATTATCTTTTTCATCGTTGCAGGATCTTTTGAACGCATAGCAAAAACCTCTCAATATAATCTATCGTTTACAGTTGTCAACGATAATATATCACACCGTGGATATGATGTCAATAAGATTTTTCCAAAGTCCAATTTGGTGTCGCTTAAAACGGACAGCAAATTTCAGAATCTGGTCAGAAATTGGTTATAGTTGTTTTTTATGTTTCAAAACTATTTATAGTTAATTCGGATAGATATTAATACAAAACCAGGTTGAATACCGCCTTTTGATATGTTATTATTTATATGGAAAATATTTTGAAATATATTGCCAGAATTGGTCCAAAAATTGACCTAGATTGTTCCAGTCCGGTTTTTTGGACTATATGTGTGAGATAATACTAATACAGAAATACAGTAAAATTGAGGGAGGGTTGTTATGTCACCAAGACTAATCAAACCTATTGAAAGCAACACCGATAAGGCTTTGACTTACCGTCAGATGAAAAGCCGTTATAACAAGGCAATGAAAGAAAGCTTTTATTTCGAAGCCATTGCAATTGACTATGCTATGATAGAGGACAGACTAAGGTCATTCATATATCATATAGGTGGTCTCAACACAAGGAACTCGCTTAAACTTGACAATCAGACCTCAAAGAAATTTCTGATTCCTCTGTTCAACGATTACACAAGCAATAAATACCAAGGGATTAATGTAGGTAATATAAGCACAAAATATAATCTGATCAGAGCTGTTTTGAACTGGGTAATAAATACCGAGGGAGCGAAAGACAATTATCAGGCAAAACTGAAATTTGCCTGCGATAGCCTTGATGCCGAAGATGTTTTCAATTGCCTCGATGAGCTTGAGCAGTGGTGCAAATATCGCAATGAGATAACACACGCACTGATGAATAAAAATCTGAGTAGTCTTTACACGGAACTGGCCGATAAAGCCGAAGACGGAATGAAACTGGCAACAAAAATTGACTCTTATGTCAAAGCAGTAAAAAACGGGCATGTTGTCCGTAAATCAATAAACCTTAAAACAGAATGAGGAGGATTATATGAGCAATATCAATGATTTTCAAATTGAAAAT
>Ga0310691_10008569_pt1 | contig 10460 bp, 16 predicted proteins | sample 176DNAGHGlowgp2_FD_203887 | JGI IMG/M metagenome (GOLD analysis project Ga0310691, IMG submission 203887) | Sheep rumen microbial communities from Palmerston North, Manawatu-Wanganui, New Zealand - 1766 DNA GHGlow gp2 (v2) (version 2) | ecosystem: Host-associated > Mammals > Digestive system >... | reverse complement strand
TCAAAAATTACACCAGCCACCCAAGAACAGCGTGACCTCTTATTCCAAAAAATGAAAGAAGCAGGATATGAGTGGGATACCGAAAAGAAAGAGTTGAGGAAAATAGAAGAGGATTTAACTGAATTTGAAAATGCTCTTGCTGATGTTTGTAGAGGGTGGATAGGCGAAGAATTAGGATGGAAAGATTACATAATCAAAAACTCCTTGCCACTTCTTGAACTTGCAAAGGAACAGTTTGATAAATATGAACAGAAGCTTGCGTCTTGGAGTGAAGAGGATGAAGCTAAATTGAAGTCTATCTTGTTTCATATTGAAGATGTTGAAAATAAAGATGTAATTGATTGGTTCAAATCCCTTAAAGACAGAGTACAACAAAAGCAAGAGTGGAGTGAAGAGGATATAAAAATGTTTGTCAACATAAAAGCTTGTCTTCGCAATGCCAATAAAGATTATAGTACTGAATTAGACTGGCTTAAATCCCTCAAAGAAAGATACGCTTGGAAGCCTAGTGAAGAACAGATGAAGGCTTTGGAACATTTTGTACGTTCTATAGGCGAAAGTGGCTATGCTTCTCCTTATGACAATGATACTAAGTTGATTTATTCTTTGTATGAACAACTTAAACAGCTTTGAATATGACACAAGAAGATAAAGAACTACTGTTTAAAGACCTTTGCGCAAGATTGCCTTATCATGTAAAGTGTAAGATATGGCTTAAAGACGGAACAACAGAAGAAGGTTTATTGGATTTACAGCATAATTACGGCAACGTATTACAAGATGCCTTTTATTATGATAAAATAAAAGATATAAAACCATATCTTCGTCCAATGTCTTCAATGACCGATGAAGAAAGAAAAGAGATAGGAATCTTAATTAAAGAAAATAGACCAAATCCTTATGGGATTATAAATAACAAAGGAATTGATAATTTACTCTTTTCTGTATCTATAACATCTGGAGTTTTAATTGATTGGATTAATGCTCGTCATTTTGACTATCGTGGTCTAATCGAGAAAGATCTTGCTATTGAAGCACCAAAAGGAATGTATAATTTAAATAAGTAAGATTATGAAATATTATCCACATCCACTCACAGTAGTACCTGCATTAGGAGTATCAATAGGCTTTGTTATATTTAATACTGCCTTACATAATACAATAGGTATCGTTATAATGTCTATACTATCTACTTTTTGGATTGGTATGTTATTATTCTTATGGTATAAACATAAAAACAATTAAGAATATGATTAAAGAAGCATATTGTTCTTTTGAAGTAGCAAAGCTACTGAAAGAAAAAGAGTTTGATGAAGAATGTTATACATTTTATGAATACGACAGTAAAGAGTTTTATCGTGAAGAAAGAATTTCTTGTTGCAATTCGCGTAGTGATGATTATGTTGCTCCAACTCAGCAAATGGCTATGCGTTGGTTAAGGGAATTACATGAAATATTTATCGCAATTAACAATGATGATTTAGATTTTAATTGGCAATGTTACGACTTGATAAATAGAGATAATACTTTAGACCCAAAAATATTATCTGAATCTTATGCAGGTTATAAAACCTACGAACAAGCAGTTGAAGCAGCTATCAAATATTGTCTTGAAAACTTAATTTGATTATGAAGAATCTACCAGAAAAAATCTACCTCAACCTCAATATGACACCACAAGAGGTTGTAGAGACCAAGGATAAGGATTTTCATGAAGCTACAAAAACATGGGAAATAACTTGGTCGGAAGAAAAACTTAGTGAGCATGACCCAGAGTATGTCCGCAAGGATGTTTTTATTGAGAAGGCTTGCGAAAAACTTGAAAAGTGCATGTACGATAATCTCATGTTTCAAGGAAGATTACATCGTAAAGAGGTTATAGAAACGTTTATTGAAAATTTCAAAAAATATATGAAAGAGTAAAAATAGTAGGGAATTTCTTGGTGACTAACGAGAACTGAATCAACAGAAGTATATGGATGTTACCAGCAGAAGCACTCTCTTTCTAAAAGTTCTGTTGTAGTGAAGGTGCTTATATCTTGTTATGTGAAGTTCGATTCTTCAGATTCCCGCATAATTAAAACATTAAAATTATGAAACTGATAGACAAAGACGTTGTAGTAGCGGAGATAGAGAGAAGAATTAAATTCTTTATAGAAGGGTCAGGAAATTCTAATTCTGATATTGTGATAGCCTTATTCGGATTAAAATCTTTCATCGATACCCTTGAAGTGAAAGAGGTAGACTTAAAATAAAAATAAAGATAAGGAAGTTATTATGACTCCCTTATCTTTATTTGAATGTATAGACTAAACTACTTATATAAACCTGTCATCTTTAGAAGGACACCGAAGTGACTGCCTTTTGTATCTACTTATTACAATAAGTATATTTACTCTATTACTACAATACTAAAGAACTCTTTTGTACCATCTCCAGACTGAACACATGCCGTTGCCTCACCAACAGCTACACCAGTAACAACACCATTATTTATCGTTGCAGTTACGGTTGGTGTACCCACTGGAGTTCCTTCAACACCACCTACAATAGGAACATAATATCCTCGTGATACACTATAGATGCTCCAACTTCCAGCCAACATATTGTTCAATTCGACTGTTTCACCAATACGTACAGTGTATACATCAGGATATATAATTCGATCTCCACGACTTTTACCACTTTCTTTTGCACCGAATCTGTATAGATACAGATAATCATATTTTCCAAGAATTACCGTATCCCAACAATATTCACTTACTTCACCGATTACTCTTGGTAATGGTAGCGTAGAACCTATTGGCATATCTTCTGTGTCATCAGGATGAGCCGCAGCCGTTGAGATATGAGGAATGCCAAAATTGAAAATCACCCTATCCCTGTGTGTATGACCGTAGAACACAGCACTACACCTTATAGCACCTTGACTTGTAAAATCAGCGGTAAAGGTGAAAGCAGGAACAGCAGGTTTGCTTTCTCTTGAATAATATCCGCTATAGCTTGTACCAGTATTGAAAGCATTAAGAATACAATCAATCTGATAACCATCATCAAGATAGTCATCATCAAGAATAAATCCGTCATGAGAGAATACAAACACCCTCCAATTTGATTTGTCAGAACCTTTATCTGTAAAATTGAGAGCCTTATTGATAAGCCATTCTATTTGAGATTGTGTAATACAAGCACGATGATACATAGCATTATATACTCCATCTTCATCATTGCCGTCCCAATCGTAAGGATTAAGTATAATCATTCTAACTTTTTCAAACTCATAATCTTTATAGAAATATCCTCCCATTGGATTGTCACTATCTTTTATGATACCATTTAATCTGCTAACCATCATATTATACCAATCCTTGTTTGACACAATATCAGCTTCTGTAGGGATTCCACCACCATCAACAACAGCTTTCCATGAATAATGACCTCCATCATGATTACCTCGTACAATAAAGGTATCAAGAGCGAAATTATCACTTAGTGCTTCCTTGCCATTCTGCATAAGTTTCATATCACTTGCGACTGTTGGTTGACCTGATACTATATCACCACCGAAAACAATACTCTTTATAGATGAAGATTTTCCATACTTCGCTAACGTATAAAGTCTATTTAGGCTTGGAATAGTACCTCCCAAATGAACATCAGTAATCCAACCGAAAGAAAACAAATTAGTTGGGGCTTCTTTAGAAACTCTCTGTCTTTCATTTTCTATTGCAGTCAATATTGTTGATGGTAAAATCTGATATGTAAGCGTTCCTTCAATTTTTGTAGTTCTTTCATTAACATTGTCTATATCAGAACGAAGACTGTTTGCCCTTCTCCAAATCTCAATATTGTCTGTTGAATCATATATTGTTGCTTCCTCAACACCAAGACCATAGGATATTCTGAGATAGGCACTACCAGTCATAGGACCACCTGAACCAGAGTCCACTAATACCTTATCCGCATTATACGAACATACCTTCGCATTAGCATTATATACTACATACCTCATATTATAAGTATATAGATGTCCTGATTTTACAGGTATAAAATCACTAACACCCCATAAATTATCTGCAATTTCCTCACCAAGAGAATTGAGATAATATCCATCTTTGTATCTACCGCCATTAACAGCAAATGGTAGATTGCTTAGATTGAGAATATTTTCCTTATTTGTCTCAGAAACATCTTCTACATCTTCTAACCGATTCTTGATTCCATCTTCTCTAATCCACACCTCTTTGTTATCTGTAATATCAAAAAGTGTTGCTTTTTCTGTTCCAAGACCATAGGACAATCTTACATAACCATTATCAGTGATATTAAACGTAGTTCCGTCTGCTCCATAATCACTATAATAATTTACCTGTACTTTACTTATATTATAAATACAAAGTTTGGCATCATTATCAAAGTTTGTTGCCTTACTCTTCCAATTATATTGATGTCCTGCTAAAACGGGGATGAAATCCGAAACACCATAGTAAGGACTTGACACTTCAACACCGCTGCTGTTAATATAGTAGCCATCCTTGTATCTTGTACCATTAATATCATCATTAATAGTCAGCAATTCCATAGCTACCCCACCACTCTTAACAAGATTATCACTTCCTGCTGTAGGCTCAACGTCAACAAAGCCCTTCGTACTGTTTTTCAGAGTCTGGTAAATATCTCCACTGGTCATGTGGTTGCCACTGTTCTCAGTAGGCACTTCATCAGTTTGTACAGCACCCACTTCAAGCTGCTTGGCATTGATGGTAGCCTGCATCTGAGCCATACGCTAATCTACATCAGACCATTCTTCTTTTGTTTCGTCTATATAATTATAAATTTCTTGTTCGGCCCCTTCTGCCCTTACTCTCTCAGCATTAATATTTTCTATTGTTTCCTAATTAATGACATTCTATTCTTTTCCAAGAACATCATCAATTATATCATCTGCTCCTGCAACATGACCTCCAACAGCCATATTTTTTAATCTAGCAGGTATTGATTGTTTTATTTCTGTCATAAATTAATTTATTATTTAGTAAACATATCTTCTTAAAGATTAAATTCCAAAGAGTTATGTTATTAGTATACTTTATATGTATCTTTTAAATTAAAATTATCTATTAGATTTTTAAAAATTAACTATATACATTATACTTTCTTAATTTATCTAAAATTTTTTAATTTCAAAAATTAAAATAATACAATAAGTTATGTGAATATTAATTATAAACTATGTTATATAAACGATATGAATATTGGTCTAAAGAAGGCAAAAAATGGACAAATTGGTTTCTTTGGGATTCTAATCTAAAACCAGAACTTCAAATGGAAGATAAGAGAATATTTTGTAGATTAAAAAATGAATATAAAGAAATATGAAACTGTACGTACAAGTAATTAATACTAAAACTAATATGTATCAACACGGTATGATTGAAGAACCTGTCGCAAAAGGTTCTGAAATACCTAATGCTTTAAAACATTTTGGAATAATTTATGGTGAAGTAGAATGGTATAATAAGATAGTTGATGAGAATTTAAATGTACATTTACTATCTGGAAATGTTAAAGGTACTACTAAAGTTGTAAATATAATCGCTGTATAATTAATAAAGGTTGTGTCCGACCAACCTTCAGATTAATTTCTATAAACCGATCGGTGATTGGGTCCACTCTTAACAAAATTGAGCGGGGAGTACTGCCTTCTCTGGCATAAGGTAAGGGTATTTGGATTGGAGACAACCTCCATTCCATTTTAAACTTAACAATATGAAAAATAAAATTAAATTATGGCAGCAATAGATAAGATTTATGTAAATTCTTATAAAGAGTATAAAGAATTTGAAGAATGGTTATTAAAACAACCTAAATTAAAGGATAAATACGGAAAAGAAGTTTCTATATATAGTTATTTCTTTACATGGTGGGATAATCCAGAATATTGGAATAGATCACATCCTATATTTTCTGCTCCTTATTATGTTGATGCCTATATTATTAGAAATTGTCCTTTAGATTATATTCAAAAGAGTCTAATGTTAAGTTATGGACATAAAACTCAGGAAGATATTAATGAAATGTATGATATAGTAATTAATAGGTCTCCTGAAGATCAGAAACTTATTGATGTTGCTAAAGGAGATTATCCAAATAAACCTATAAGTTATTGGTGGCTTAATAAAGATGATTTTAAAGTAATTGATGGAGTAATTACAATGCCTAATGCTGAAAAATCATCTTATCAGAGTATCTTAGATGGAGAACTTTATACTTTACCATCTTTAGAAGGAACTTATGAAGTAGGTAAACATTTTAAAATAATAAAAAAGCCATTTTATCAAAATAAATGTAACTATCCCATGTCATATACTAGAAATGGAGTAAAAAGAACTCCAAATTGGGATGTTAATATATCCAATTTAAATCTATGGTGGCACTCTAGAAATAAAATAGGTACTTGGGATTTTATAGAAGAATTTGTAGAATCGGAATATTCAAGTTCAAATACATATTGTCCTTCTTTAAAATCTATTAAAAGAAGAATCCTAAAATGGAAACTTCCAGTTGGAACTATAGTTACACTAAGTGGAATGTATGTTGGGGAAACTTATAAAATTATTGTAAAGAAATGAAACATTTTGTATGTGAACTAAAATTACATTGGGTAGGATATTATGGAAATTTATTAGAATGGATTCCTAGAATTTATGTTTTTATATCTAGGAATCCGTCTATAAAATTTAAATGGATGTGTTTAGAATTATCTTTATGGTGTGGAGTATTAGATAAAGTAGGTAAAGGATTTTATTTAACTCCTTCTATTACATTAAATGTCCTTAATAAAAAATATAAAGAAAAGTATGATTTTCAATTCTCTTGGTTTAATATAAATTATAGAAAATTCATAGGTAAGAGGATTAAATATGAAATATCATTAGAAGAAAAGTTAAAAGAAGAATCAAAAATTCCATTTAGCTCTAATGAAATATTATTTTTAGAAGATTATTATCAATTTTTAGCTGAACAAGATGAAAAAGAAGATGAGTTTTGGAAAGAAATTTACAAAGATTTGGAAGCCGACTCAATTATAAGTTCAGAAAAAGAAAATTTTTGGTTTTGAAAAAATTAAAAATAAAATTAGTTATTAACTAAAAAATATATAATTATGGGACAAATAACAGTAAGTGGAATTAATTATGATGAACTTGGAGATATAGCATTTTAGACTAATTCTCCAACAAGGACTCCCCTCGTAAATCAAAATAGACCCTAGAGACCTTAGAGATTCCAGAGACCTTAGAGAATAAAAGTGACTTCTTTCTATGGAACAACTCCTGGAGGAAAAGTTTTTGATGGCCTACCTAGAATTAGTGAAGAACAAAAAACATTACTTCTTGCTACAGGATTTAATGATGATCCAGAAGCTTTTTCTGATGTTTCCGAATTTCAGTAGAGTTTAAATGACTATTTTGCAAGTTTAGGAGACTATAATAATTAGATAAAAGTAGATGGAAAATATGGAAGACAAACTGATAGGGCTTTTAGAATGGCAATTTTAGCTGCAAAATCTTAGATGCCAGAAAATTCCTATGAAAATAATATTCCACAAATAAATAATCAAATTAAAATAGTTGATAAACCAATTTTATTAAAGCGAAACAATTCTTACAATAGAAGTAATATCAGAGATATTATTAGATCTAATGGATATAATCCATATAATTTTACTGGGGATTAGAGAAGAGCATTACGTTTATATCTAAATGGAGAAAGTAATGATACATCTTTATTAAATTCCTCCGAATTACAAAATATAATAAATAAATATTATGCCAATTAAATATAAAAATTTAAATACTCCTATAGACTCTACTCATTCTCCTAAATATAATTTCACCTATTCTAATGGATAGGTATATGTTGCATTAAAAGATTCTGATGATTGGAGAGTAGTAAATAATCCTCCTGAACAATTAGTTACTGATTTAAAACGGTTAAAAGGAGATATTATTACCAGAAATTAGGAAATTGAATAGCAAAGATTTAGAAGAAATGTTGCAAAACTTAGAAAAATCATTCATGAAGGAATGCCTGAAGTAAAGGAAATTATTAATAATAATGATATTTTTCCTTCAGAAACAAAACCTTCGTCCAGGATATTATTGTTTAATGAACTTAAAAAAATTGCTAATGATAGATTAGAAAGATGGAGTAAAAGTACTGGATATCCTATACAAGGTATAATAACAGATCCAAATGGAATTGCTATTCATTATGTTCCTTACCAAGAAGTACAAAAGAAACAAAAAGGGGGAACAGTAGGAACAGGATTAATACCTACTCCCATAATGAAAACATTATATAATTATTATTCCTCAACTAGTCCTTCAATAGCAGAAGCTGTACAAGTAGGAATGGATGTTCTTAATCAAAGAAGAAAATAGAGAGAAAATTTAGATAAATTAAATAGAATGGGTAGTGAAACATCACGTAAGGTATCTAAGCTTGTAACAGAGTACTCAAAAAAAATAGCAGAAAAATAGCAAAAAGAAGCAACTTCAGCAAAAAAAGCTACTACAGAATCTCTTTCACAATCTCTTCCAGAATCTTGGGGTAATATAACACTTGATTAGGCTAGAGCTGAATTACAAGATTATTATAATCAAGTAGGAGAATAGAGAGATGTTTCTAAAATGTCTAATGAAGATTTTATTAATGAATTTAATAAATATTTAGAATATCAAAATTCTAAATTAAATGATTAGTATTATTAGACTAAACCCTTAGTTATTCAGTAGTAGGAATAGCCTAGATAGGAATAGCCTAAATATGCTAATGTAGATTTATCAAGAAAAGAAGTCAGAGACATTTTAAACTTATATGGATATAATCCATATCGTGATTTTACTGCAAGTCAAAGACGTGCTATAAGAAAACGTGCTGCTGGAAATAGGGATTTGGACATGGAATGGTTAAGAAATTTTGACCATACACTTAATGGAGAATCATTGTATGATTTTTTTGTAACTTATAGAAAAAGAGGAGGTAAACTCATTTCTAATAATATTGTTGAAAGATTTAAAAATAGATATAAACTATGAAAAAAATTCTAATTACATTAGTATGTTTATGTAGTTTTCTTAGTGTTCAATCTCAAACTATTATTTATCAAGCAAGTTATTTTGCATATAAATATATAGATAATGAAAGATGGACTGATTGGACTAAATGGTATCCAAGTAAAATAACTATTTCAATTAACTTAAGCGATGATATAATTAAAATTTATTCAGAAGAACCTCAAACTTATGTAGTAACAAAATATACTAGGACATTTTCAGATAAAGATGGAGGAAAACAGTCTGAATATAGAGTAATAGACCAAGATTACGATAAAGGAATAATTCGTTTAAGAATAGAATCTAATGGAACTATTCAACTTTATGTTGACTTTTCTAATGTAATGTGGGTTTATAGTGGATTAAAAAGAATATAATCCTTTTCGGGTAAGGTTAAGCAGAACCTGCGAGTTGAATTTTATTCAGAAGCACCTATTGCTTTAGTATAGGTAAACCTTTAGTTCTCCAGTGGGTACCCAAGGAGTTTTAAACATAAAAACGAGAATCTGCAAAGCTAGGTAGAGGAAGTCCTAGTGTATAGGTATCCAGAATTCCCCGTAGAATCTGGCTGCCTAAAATTCTGATATAGCTTAGTGGGTTAAAGCGCCATCCTTACAAGATGGAGATCCCTAGTCCGAATCTAGGTGTCAGAACTATGGAGCTGTCGGCTAAAGGTTAGGCTCGATGTCTTATACACATCCAATCTAGGTTCAAGTCCTAGCGGCTCTACTATAATAATCCTAAACACTTAGCAGTTATGTAGAGAATACATTAGGAAGAGTGCTCAATTACAGCATCTATAGACTGTCAAACTGCTCGTGGAATATATTGAGAGGATTATTTAATAGGGGTGTAACCGGTAATTGGTTTCCGACTTGGCCTGGGACCAAGAAACTTTAATAGAGTGTATGCGCGTTCGAGTCGCGTCGCCCCTACTATCAATAGATAATTTTAAATAATTTATATTAGTAATTATTATGGGAACAGATGCTTGAGAATAACTTAGAGTTATTCATAATTGATACTTTTTGAATTGTAGGAGCTACGAGTTAGCTCCTTTTATTCCGAGGTGGCACAGTGATCGACTGCACGGGATTTGTAATCCTGATCCGTAAGGACACGTGGGTTTGAACCCCACCCTCGGATCTTAGTTGGCTTATATATAGTTGCAAATGTATATAAGACGTAAGGCTTAGTACTTTGTCTACTAAGGGTAATCGTAAGTCCACTATCCTGTACGACAGGAGATAGTCTGTAGTTCAGTAGTTTCCTTATGAATCGAGGAATTTTAAAATACGAGCTGTCGTGAAAACTGAAAAAAGGTTTATAGTAGGCATGAGA
>Ga0310691_10008568_pt1 | contig 10460 bp, 13 predicted proteins | sample 176DNAGHGlowgp2_FD_203887 | JGI IMG/M metagenome (GOLD analysis project Ga0310691, IMG submission 203887) | Sheep rumen microbial communities from Palmerston North, Manawatu-Wanganui, New Zealand - 1766 DNA GHGlow gp2 (v2) (version 2) | ecosystem: Host-associated > Mammals > Digestive system >... | reverse complement strand
TGCAACTCGTACGAATAGAACGGTTTGTCTTCCGGCGAGACAATATCATAGATTACCATTCTATCAACAATGCGATTGCAAAGTAACTCCACGACTTGCCTCCTGAATACTTATTGTATTCAAAATAGCAAATAGAATTACTGATTAGAATGGGGGTGGCAAAAACACCTTCATTTTTGGCAAAAAAACTAATTTGGAAGAAGAATTCTTACCTCAAACCACCGGTTTTGATCTGAAAACTCTATCTCACCATCAATCGCATGTACTGTATCAATCATATTACGGATACCATATCCGTGTATATCTGAATCCTTTTTGGTTGACAGGAAAACCTCACCTTTCTTCTTGAGTTCTCCATCAAAAGTGTTGGAGAAAACTATAATAGTTGTCTCTCCAATATTCAGGATCTTGATTTTGATAAATCTGTCTTTCTCGAGTTTTTTGCATGCTTCGATTGCATTGTTAAACAGATTCGACAATATGATCAGCCAGGTATTATCATCTATTGAAGACTTGCTGAAACGGTAGGAGCCGCTTTCTACAATTACGGTGAATATGGCAGCAGTTTATGGGATGAGTTCTATGGGAGCCACGGCGGTCAAGTTGAGGAATGGACTGATCTTGTTAGCGCCCAGCGATTTTAGCCACTCCAGCGCTCATCGATTTTAACCAATTTCAGCTCATAAAAAAGAACCAACACATCAGCTGATAATTGTTTTTGTTTATTTGTTTCTGTTTGCCGTTGTTGCTATAGAGTAAGTCTCAAGGTTCTTACCGCGATAGCTTTCTCCCTGGATCATGTAGACAACAGCGTCATCGAAGATCCTGTCCAATGCACATTTAAGTGATTCATCCTCGTTGAAGAATTCACACCACTTATCCGGCATCAGATTGCTCGTGAAAACCATTGAGTTTGGACCTTCTTTAACCAAGTCCAATGAAGTCTAATTTGGTACAACTGGACCTGATTGGACATATCCATAAGTATCCCATTGATCTCAGGTTGTTTAAAGGCACCATGTTATTAAGCGCTTACGGTGGAGGAGGAAGAAAGGATGGCTTAGGAAAGATATAGAAGTATGCCGTTCTCTAGAATAGGAACGTTTTCTATGCTAATTGAGTATTGTCCCAATACACATGCAGATAGTAGATTATTCCTCCTTCTACGGCAGGATGTTTTGTCCACACTGATTTATACTAAAAATGATATGTATGCAAATGAAGTGATGAGGTATTAATAGGACTGTTGCAAACGAATGTTTACAATTGCGTAATTCTGTGATACAGTAATAGAGGCATCTCTGCCAAGATGCCTCAAAATCACCTGATGGTAACTAGCATGCCGATACATGCAAACATATATTACAATGTTTGCTCCGTCTTTACAAGTGCTAGTTGCTACAGAGAAAGGAGCTTGTTATGAAAAGAAACCAATGGGTTTTGCCACGTCCTAATGGGATGTGGGCTGTTCATGGAGAGGGTAATTCCAAGGATACGAAGCATTTAAGGAAACAGCAAGATGCAGTTTCCTTGGCAATATCAATTGCCAAGAATAAGCGGAGCGAAGTTATAATTAAAGGCCGTAATGGCCGAATTCGTTCTAAGGACAGCTATGGTAATGATCCATGCCCACCTAGAGATAGGGAACATTGATTGTTGGGATGGTTATCATAGTAGTTATGATAACCATCTCTTATGTTTAATACTGAATATTTATTCGTTTAGGAAGGAATAATGAATGCATGCTAGTATTTTTGTTAGGATTGATCTGGTAGCTTTTGCTGATGATGAGGTGTGTACTTATATAACAGATCATTATGAAGGGTGCAGTGTTAACCCACCGCAAACGATTGAACCACTTCTTAAGATAAGAGGAGAGATCATACATCTTGATGTGACACAAGAAATAACATTAGCTGAGTTTGATAAAGAACTTAAAAATATAATTTGGAAGGGAATACCAGAGTTCTTTATTAACTGTGACTTGCCTTGTTTTATGTGTGGTAGGAGAAGGTATAGAATACTAGATCCTGATGCGAGCCTCATGAATGTTGTAACAAAGTATTTGAACACAGATAATACTGGTATTATTGATGTCGTTTATCTTATAGATGAAAATGCCGGACAAATTTGGAGCGAAAACAACCTTAGGTTTTATGTGAATTCAAAAGAGCGGGGAAAGCATAATATACCTCATGTTCATGTTGATGATATAAACAGTGACAAATCTGCTTCAATAAGCATAATTGACGGCGAACCGTTGGTTGGAAAACTGAACAAGAGAGACCTTCGGAAAGCAAAGAATATTATCCTCGAGAACCAATTATTCTTTGCAAAGTGTTGGAACACAAAGACTGACGGAATAGTGATTGATATAAACCATGAATTAGGTTTGATTGGGTATTAATCAGTAAGCGCTTAATAATATGGTGCCTACAACTCACTGCTTAAGGGTGAGATAAGAAGTTTATATATTTTCGGATAGTTGTTGTCTAATAGTTCTTCTGGTTTATTTATACAAAAGTGGTATGTAATCCCACCATACCATTCGTCATCCTTAACTAGTATATCGTTCACATTATAATGCTCGTTATCTTCAGGTTTGAGGTAAATCTGAATACTTACAGTAGGCACATAACTCATGAACTTTTCTATAGATATCGATCCGTTGATAATAGAGTCTCGATTATTCGCTAGGAAATCATAATACTGATTCTTGGCTTTCTTGTTGATATCATACCAAGATAGGCGTTTAGTATTTCCAGAATCATCTGATGTAAGTGGAATAGAAAGTGCTCGAAGGAAATTGGACTTTCCACTGTTATTTTCACCTATAAGAACTACTATGCTGTCTAACTCAATATCTATGTGCTCAAGATTTCTGTAGTTTTTTATTTTGACTCGAACAATTCTCATACAGCTTTTCCTTTCTCAGTCTTAAGACTTCCGTTGCATTCATTGATTCAATCCAAAAAACACCCTTTTCCATACTATATGATTGATTTCTGAATTATAATGCTGTTCTTTTGTCATCTAAATCAACTCCTTCGCGAAGAGCATAATTCTGTATAATTTGATTTTTACTGATTTAGTATCAACACATTCTTTGAATCTTGCTTACTCTCCGCCGCATACCGTATTTTCCCCTCAGCGATCAATTCATCTATGCAACTCCTAAAGGTTTTAGAGGCGTTTCCGGAATACCCAAGCTTATTATTCAACTCGTTGGCCGATATGCTTTCAACTGACAACGCATCCAGTATTAAGGCCTTTATCTGTTCTTTAGTTCTACGCTTAGGTGACGCTTTGTCAATATCTGAAGCAGAAATGTTTTTAATATTATTATCATTCAAGAAGGCTTCATGTATTGGAATGATAACAGAAAAATATGAGCGGTCTTCATCTGTAAGAAGTAATGGCAGCGGAGAACCATTCTCTTTTATTGCCCTTATTGCGGTTGGGATGCCGGTGTTTCTTCCCTCAACAAGGTGCAATTCTTTAAGGAAATCGCCTATCCTTCTATTTCTGTATCTCCTCGTCCTCATCTGATAATTCTTTATATCATCATCGGATATTGATCGATCAGGACCAGGAGTGCTGGTTATCTCTATTTTGTCAGATTCGATTCTAACTGTAATCGGTTCATGAAGCTGATAAGACTTATGATAAATAGCATTCGATAAGAATTCTTCTATTGCCTCATAGCTATAGTTTTTTACCCTTACAGCTTCTGCTTGTCCAGGAACTTTAAAGACTCTCTCGGCAATTATATTATTCTTAATATAGTTAAGGGCATTTCGTAACTGGTCATCAATTGGGCCTGCGAAAACTCGCTCCTCCATTCCCTGACCTGTTGGATCAGGGATATTGACAACCTCAATCTGACTATATGGAAAAAACGTTTCCGGGTGATCATTAAAGAACAACAGACCAACATTCAGCGGTTTATAGTATTCCGTTGGTCCATCTGCGATTCTTAGATCCTTTGCAATTTGCACTGTATCCAAGTTATCAATGTCGATAATCAAACTGCTATTTACACTCTGCAGGTAATTCTTGATGATAGGATACTTAAGATCCTTCATTTCCGCTTTGGGATTGATCCTGTCGTCAAACGGAACATTATGTGTTAACGACATTAATTCCTTTACATCTAAGTCAGTAGCTTCTATAGTGCTGGATAACTTGCGGATATAGTATATCTTTTCACTGTTCTTTGCATCAGGAGACTTGGGACATGCATATGGTCTGTCGTATCCACCAGGACACCATATCAAGAGAAGCATCTTTCCATCAAACCAGACAGGCTCAGTTTGTGGAATGTAAACAGGCCTCAGATACTTACAATATCTAAGAATTTCCTTTTGTATTTTATCCGCTGATTCCGCGGATATTCCCTTAACAGGCCTGACAACTTTCCCGTCTTTCTCCTTTGCCCCTATAACAATATAGCCACCACCCCAATTGTCTATATCGTTAGCAAATGCACTTATGGTCTTCAATGTTGTATCAGGATTCCAGCCTTCTTTAAACTCTATCCTCGCCCATTCAACTATATTATCTGTTAACAATTTTTCTATTGTAATAGGAATCGCCATTTCTTGTCTCCTGCAAACTTACGATTTCACTTACGACTTAGCTTACGACTAAATTATATAGTCGTAAGTAGTTACCGTCAATTAATTAATATAATGTCTTGCGCAAGGCATCATTCTTATATTATTAATTATGACACCAAGCTTATTCACTCGCGGGGATCCTCATTGATAGAAACAAACGTAATCATACTAACTCACAGTTTTATCTTTTCCACTATTTTTGTTAATTCCGGACCTTTACTAATACCCAACGCAAGATAGTATTCTAGTTTTAGATTATTCTTATCCGCAATTCGTTCATCATCATCAGACATATTAATAACACATGGTGTACATAAAACTCTATTTCTATCCAATCTGGCAATCCCCTCATCAATTTGATTTACTTGCGTTACTATTCCTTTACCGTTAATGATACTTATACAAGCATAATACTTTTGGTTACCAAACAACTTTGCCATATCACTATAGTAACCACATATTAATGAAGAAATACAATTCCAAATTTCATCCTTATTCAGCGATAATTCTCTGCTACTCGTCGATAAACTGGTGTATTCCTCAAAAGGCATTACATACTCCAAAACCCCATTATTGAAAAGATACGCTCTTTCCCGGCTTCTTTCGTTAACGTAATACAAACCGTCTACGCATGGTATTGAAATATAATTGCGTATTCCAGTCCCAGCAAAAACAGCTCCTAAGTATAACCCTGTTTTACGTTCATTAAGAAACAGACTTCTTTCTGTATCTTGAAATGATTGAGGAATAATATGAAACATAACAATACCACGATCATCAATCTTATCATCGAACAAAAAATAATCTATCCTGTTCTTTCTAAAACTCAGGATTGATTCTGAAAGAGTTCTTGATTGCATAAACATTTTACGCATTTCAGTATATCCAATCACCATTTTCCCGTTACCATATCTCTTATATACTCTGTACGATTGCTCATCAACCAGATGAATATAGGGCGTATAATCATCGTGAATAATGTGCAACACTACTATATCTCTCGTATCATCAATACTAATATAATAGAATTCCAACAAGGGTGCCTTTGGCTGTATACGGTTCAGTTTATTTCGAATCTCCAATTCAAAACGATCTCTATTGTCAATAGAAATACCTAGTAATTCACTTGCAATTCCATCTTTTTCTTTAATTCCAAAGAATATATATCCACCTTCCGAATTAGCGAACGCACAAACATCACTACATAATTCTGCTATTTCAGAACTCCTCTTAGGTTTATCGACAACCATAAATGATACCGCCGACTTGTACTCAATTAGTTGTGATTCCCTATAATCAGGGTTATCAATCAGTTCTTTTAGATCTTCGGAATGGCATTCATTTATTTGTTTATTGTTAATTAACAACATTGCAACTGCACCTCTATACTTCGATTACAATCAATTCCTTTTACTCATCTCCTCTACTACTGCAGCAACACAGGCATCAAAAGCCATCTGCTGATACTCTGGAGCAATGTTGCGAAATGCGTCAAAATAGTCATGAATAGCACGAACCGCCTTTATTATTACTTGACGCTGCTCTGAATCATACTGATGCAATTGCAACTGACGTAGGTACTCATTGTTGGCATATTGCGGATTAAACATCTGATAGTATAACGGATTCATAACCGTCTCCTCCTGAAAATAAAACTTTTGTTCTAATTATATCAGACTTAATACAATTAAGCCAGTGTCTACCTCATAAAAAAGATACAATTAAGAATTCTATCATCCAACATTGGAATAACAGTATTTGTGATTGCGTCAATAGATAATTGGCTTCCCTTTCAAAATCGTTTCAAACGATGTTCACATGTAATTATCATCAAAAAGCTTTATCCTACTGGTCATAGATATCTTCATTTTACAAGCATCCCGAAAGACACAAAGAAAAACATCATCAGGTGTAATCCCCTATCACAGATCATTCTCCTTTATATACAGCATCAGCCTTGACCTCAAAGATACAGCAATCTCCTTAGGATCTTTCCCCTGCAGATAATATGAATTAAGTTCATCGGTCAGGATGTTAAAGATTGCAAAATCCACATACATTACCTTGTTGATAGAATTGACAGCTCGTTCAAGATCATCAAAGAACACATCCGGAATCTGTCTGTATACGGCTTTATCTCCCCTGAGTTCCAGCAGCTCCGATGCGAGAAAGATCATCATGTGATCATCAGACGGAATCCCGTCCGGATCACACATCATTGTCTTATACTCTTCAAATACATCATCGCAAACCGGGAAATAACGGTCAGACAATACCATCCTCTGTGCATCATATGTATACAGGTATTCCAGGAAATCAAAAGCAGCCTGCGGATGCTTGCTTCCCGAGGATATTGCAGTAAGTCCCATAGGCACAACACAATATGTGTTTCCGCCATATGTCGGAAACCCGTAGAACTTGAACGATCCGTTATCTGATTTCTTCAACAGACCCGGAACAGTTCCGTATGTACCATAGCTGACACTCCCCGAATCATTAGGAAAGTAAACCGCATCTTTCTGTTCAAGCGGTGATGTTCCCAGTGTTGTCGCCAGGCTGACCGCATCAGTCACCTGACTGTCGCTTACAAAGTCCCCGTCCGCACTAAGTTGTTCAAGCGGATATCCTAACATAAAGTTCAGGAAATCCACAGATGTATACTGATACTTAACAGAATCCCTGACCGAAGTATCAGAATAGAAACCGAGATCTCCGTTAAGATCTGCATTATCCTTGCCGCAAAACCCGTTAAACGCATATCCGTTGAACAGCTGATAACAATGCCCGTCCTTAGTCATCAGATCGTACATGTGATCATTAAGCTTATCTCTTGTTATCACCTTGCTTTGGCTGATATATGGCATCATATCTTCGACGATCCCCATCTTGCCGAGACTGTTGTAATCGAGTGAATAACCGTAAAGTATGTCGGGTGCATCACCATTCTGCATCCGCTGTATCAGGCGGAGATTACGCGCCTCTGCGTCTTTAGACGTATTCCACTGATAGTCATCTCCCCAATTCTCTATAGAGACATAGTAATCATTTTGGGACAGGTTATACTGATATGCAGCCATGGCAAGACTCTTGTCATTATTAACATAATCACCTGCGACCGTGATAATATCCCTGTCCTTCATATTAAGCGTGTTATCACGGCTGATGATCACTATCTCCTGCATATTCCCGCTGTAGAAATAATTAACAGCAAAAAGGTCTTTATTCAGTATATAGAAGTGTTCGCTTGCACCTGACATAGGTTTTATAAGCATGTTCTTAGCATATGCACATACTACTTTATCCGAGTGATCGATATCAAGTTCATAGATCACACCGTTAAGGTCATCGTAACTGTATCTTCCATATTGAAATACACTCCACGGATCCACATCGAAAGTCTTATCCGTCGCTGCAAGCTCCGCCCGGTGAGTATCAGGATCGATCTTATAATAATTGGCAAATGCAGAACCGTCTTCGGTCGTTACCAGGTATTCATGACCATTCTGGACAAAATAGTCATTTCTTAAGGACAGAGTCCCATCAACATCAATGTCTGTTGAATCAACTATCTTCCCTTCACCTGACACTTTGTAGATCTTCTCGGAAGTAATAAAGACGAACCCGTCTCCGCATGAAGCGACGGATGGACATTCGTCAGACAGCAAATCCGCTATAGTCTCTTCGGCACATATCTCACCCGTTACAGGATCGATGATACTGTATCCTCCGGATTTGGTGAAGACAAGTCTGTCAGCAGATGTCTTACAGAACGAGCTTGAAGCATTATTCAATGTAACATCACATACAGATGAGATTTCCCGTTTATCTTTGTCGATCATTGTCAGCCGATATGTATATTCTGACGCATCTTTTGTTTCCATATCTCCGACAACGCAGATATGAGTCTCCATATCAATAACGTCACTTATATGATCAGCGCTTACCGGAAGAGAATATGAACTGTAGTACGTATCAGCAGCGTCAGCATTGCCGGGCATATCCTCTGCAGGTTCATCACGCTTACTGCAGCCGCATATTAATACGGCAGTCAGCAATACTACGGGAATAATATGTCTCCTGTTCATAGTGCCTACTCCACCACTATTGTGATCTTGGCAACACTGTCACCTCTGTATACCAGGCCGGCCATGTAATACTTCTGATCATCTTCGGCATATTGCTCCATAAGAGCGTAAAGATCATTAATACTCTGCGCCGGCTGTTCAGAATTCTCCACGACAAAGATCACTTTGCAGTCATCGCTAACCCTGACCCATTTACAGGAGTCGTAAGAAGTAACAGCATTCGGTGTACCGCCGTCATCAAAGCCTCCGTCATACCGGCACAGCACCCATTTATCGGGATCTGACTCCGCATTGACTGTACCGTCGGCATACACGATCCTTGACGGGTGTACAAAACAGTACTCCTTACTGAGCCTGACCTTCCCTTTATTACGATAGAAAGTCGTTCCTTCTATTGTCAATCCGGCTTCCGGACAAGACGGATCATCCCATTCCGCAATATATTCCGGTTTATCGAACGTTATCGTAAGATCCCTGTCGACCCGGAATTGCTCTCCTTCTGATAATAAACCGGGTGCATCATCAATAACGATCTGACCTGTACTCTCATTTACTGCAATATACTTCTGGCCGCCATCTTCACGATAATATGAAGGATCTAAGTATATCCTTCCCTGTTGCGGCATAGATCCGTCCTCAGCGAGAACTTCTAACGCATACGTTCCATCGAAAGGATCTTCCTTGCTTTCCTGTGTTATTTCTGACTGAGTTACAGCAGATGTGTCGATCGCAGTATCAGATGTCTCTTTACCATCACCGGCGTTTTTACACGAAGACAACAGATTACACATAACTACGATCAGCGCACAACATTTGATTATTCTATGTGACATCAATTCATTTCCCCAATTTATTAGAACGTTTTTATAGACACCCTTCCGGAATAACCGGCAGGGTGTCTATAAAAAACGATTAGTACCAATGCTGAGTTATAGTTGATCCGATACTTGCAGTTGTCTTGCCTCCAACACGATATGCAGTACTATATGAATATGATCCCAGCATTTCTGAAGGTTTGGGCTGATTCATGGCAGTAAAATCTGCCCAAGCGGAGACTCGCGTAGTACCATTAAACAAAGCAGACTTAATATGTGCTCCAGATGGCCATGTGTTTGATGGAACGCCAATAAAATTAACAGACGTTATATATGCGTGTGGCCAATGTTGCCCCGGGGTCACCTTTGTCGTACTATATCCTACGACGTTGTTGGCAGGGAAAGAATAAGTAACGATTGTCACCGAATTATTTGCTGCTTCTGATGCACTTACAGAGAACGCTAATCCGGCAAAACATGACATCATAATTGCCATAGTGGTAATCCTCTTTAATAATCCTTTTTTCATCTTTAACCTCCGGAAATCTTTATTCTTGCTCCACTCATCATTCCATGCTACATTCTGACCGGGAGCAACTGGTCAGAATGAGCATGTCGACGTGTTCTCCAAGTATCACCTACTTCTTCGGTCTCTTCGGCTGATGGAAGTAGATTGGTGATCTTACTCCGTCACCGTCAGATTCAACTCTTCTCTTCAGTGTCTTACCTACAACACCCAAGATCTTACGTTCTGTCTTCTTCATAACAAGGCCCTCCTTTCTCAGTTGTTTTTGCCAGAATCATTGATGACGCACATATCACAAAACCCATTTCCAGAAATGAAATGTAATAAGATGTGTCACTCAACAATCTCAACAAGACTAAAACTACAAATGCAGTAAGCAACCATTTCCGTGATGCCTTGACAGTAGCTGTATACT
>Ga0310691_10008566_pt1 | contig 10462 bp, 10 predicted proteins | sample 176DNAGHGlowgp2_FD_203887 | JGI IMG/M metagenome (GOLD analysis project Ga0310691, IMG submission 203887) | Sheep rumen microbial communities from Palmerston North, Manawatu-Wanganui, New Zealand - 1766 DNA GHGlow gp2 (v2) (version 2) | ecosystem: Host-associated > Mammals > Digestive system >... | reverse complement strand
ACAAGCGTTGGTGATTACAAGGCTTACATTTTGGCTAATGGCGCAAATGGAGTAGGCTTCTATCCTTTGGCAAGCTATACGGAAGACAATCAGCTGGCTCCCCACAAGGCTTTCCTGGCTGTTCGGAAGAATCAGTCAGCTCCTGATTTCATCGGCTTCGGTGATACCACAGGCATCAACAACGTTGAGCGTGGTGCGTTGAACGTTGAGGGATGTTACACGCTGGACGGCCGCCGCGTTGAGAATCCGACTAAGGGTCTGTACATCATTAACGGAAAGAAGGTTCTTGTAAAATGAAGAATGAAGAGTGAAGAATGAAGAATTAGCTGCCGCCTGGCAGATGTTGGGCGGCAGTAATCTAAAATAAATAAGAAAGGAAAAGATTATGAAGAAAGAATATATTAGCCCGGAAATGCTGACGGTAGCGTTTGATACTGCCAGTCTTATGCAGATAGCATTTACGTCAGACCCAGACCAGTCTGTTGGTGCTGGAAGTTCTTTGGCTCCGAGTTATGACGGCGACGAGGACGATGAGGAATGGGAGGACGAGGAAGACGTCGTCGGCGGTCGCCGCAAGGTGTATTAATTGTTTTCGCGTTATAATAACTATAGTAGAGGAGGGCTGCAGACTGTTGTCTGTGGCTCTCCTTCTTAGTTTCGTTTTTTGTAAAAAATGATTTATTGTTTGGCAGTTTGAATATTAATGTTTAACTTTGCAAACGAAAAAGACTGAGTGCTTATGAACTTTGAGAACAAATACATCCGTTTTGACTGGGCCGTGAAGCGCATGCTTCGCGACAAGGCAAACTTTGGTGTGCTGGAGGGTCTCATCACGGTATTGCTGGGTGAACCGGTACATATCGTGGAACTGCTGGAGAGTGAAGTTCCGATGGCATTTGAAGACGATAAGTTCAAGCGCTTAGATGTGTTAGCAACTAATAAAGGTGGAGAAAAGATTATTGTAGAACTGCATTTAACTCGCTATCTTTATTATCTTGAATGTATTTTGTTTGGTTTGGGAAGAACACTAAGTAAATATCTGCAGCATGACACAGAAAGGGACGCTATTAGAAAAGTTTATTCAATCAGTGTTGTCTTCTTTGATATCGGAAGAGGCTGTGATTACTTATATATTAGCTCAAAAAACAAGTTTGAAGGTGTAAATACACATGATACACTATATTTAAATAGTAAGGAGTATAATTCCATATATCTTAAGACCCCTGAAGAGGTGTTCCCAGAATATTATATCATTAGGGTCAATGAGTTTAACGACGTTGCCAAGACTCCGCTTGAGGAGTGGATGGACTATCTGAAGAATGGGCACATCAAGGACGACACTACTGCGCCAGGCCTTTGTGAAGCGAAGGAGAAGTTGCAATATCTGTCAATGGATAAGAAGGACCGCATAGCTTACGAGCGCCACCTGGATGCTATCATGGTACAGGAAGATGTGCTGAGTACTGCCAAATTAGAAGGTCATGCCGAAGGTCATGCCGAAGGTCATGCCGAAGGTCATGCCGAAGGTCTTGCTGAAGGTCGTGCTGAAGGTCGTGCTGAAGGTCGTGCGGATGTGGCTTGTAACCTTAAAAAAATGGGGCTGCCAATAGAAAAGATTGTTCAAGCTACTGGCTTGACTCCAGAGGAGATTGAGAAATTGTAATCATATAAAAAATGCCCGCAGCAGAAACTGGCGGGCACTTTTTGTGACTGTTATTGTTTCTTCATGTCGAAGCCGATGCGGATGCCGTCGTAGTTCTTGCTCAGGTCGCTGAACTTACGGGTGGTCTCGTCGCTGCTGAAGGAGGTGATGGTGCGCAGCACGGTGAGCAGCACCTTTGACTCGAAGAGCAGGGCAATGCCGCCATACTCGCGCTTGGCATAGCAGTTAATGTCGATGAGCATGGTCTTGAGGGTAATCTTGGCATTCTCCTCGTCGAAGGTGTATTTGCCCGTAAACTTATGGCCGTCCAGACAGATGCAGTAGTTCTTGTCAGCATCGAAGATGGCGTAGGTGTTCTGGGCGGTGAGCCCCACCTTATTATAATAGGGCTCCACTTCCTTCTCAATCTTCGTGGCAGCCACTTCGCCGCCAGCCTTTGAGAGGAGGTCCTTGCTGGTGAAGGCGATGCCCGGTCCGTTGTAGTTCCATGTGCCGACAAGTCCGCGTGCTGTCACCTTGTCGAGTCCGATAACGCTGGTGAAGGCGTTGGCAATGGTGCCTCCGCTGAAGATGGTCTGTAGGGTGGAAGAGTTGCAGGCCGTGATGAGGCCCGTCATTGTCAGCAGGGCAACGCCTGCTATGAGTGTCATAACTTTTTTCATACGTCTAATTTTGTTTAATCGGGCGCAAAAGTACTGGAAAAAATGAAGAGTGAAGAATGAAGAACGAAGAATTTGCTGCCGCTTAACCTTTTTTACCTATTTCCCTTTTATCCTTTTTGCCTTTTTTTGTATTTTTGCAGCGTTTTTAGACAAATGGTATGCGTATGAAAGCGTTTTATTATATATTGTTCCTGTTGCTGCTGCCCCTCGGGGCTGGGGGACAGGTGCGTCCGTACGAGGTGAACGACCACGGCAAGAAGGCCATCCGTGCAGAGCAGGATGTCAGGATTTCGCGTCCGGACCTGGTGAAGAAGAAGCGCAACTGCTTTATCTTGATGTCGAAGAAGGATTTTTATCTTTATGTGTATGAGGCCCAGGGCCGTGACACGGTGCTGGTGGCCCGCTACGATGCGTGCTTCTCGCTGAAGAAGGGACAGAAGGCGCGCAAGGGTGACATGAAGACGCCGCACTGCACGTTTAAGAACCCGTTTAAGATAACGCAGATAGTCGATGCGTCGAAGTGGAAGCACGACTTCGGCGACGGGCGCGGCCAGATACTGAGCTACGGCCACTGGTTTATGCGGCTGCAGACACCCGGCAGCAAGGGCATAGGCATTCACGGCAGCACGAACAACCGCGAGAGTGTGCCCGGGCGTGCCAGCGAGGGCTGCATCCGGTTGTTGGATGAGGACATCATCGACCTGTATAAGAACTTTGCCTTTGTGGGCATGAAGGTGGTGATTAAGGCCGAGGACCAGGATGACCTGCCGTTTGAGCGTCGGGCCTTTGAACGGCAGGGAATCAAAAGGAAGAGGCAATTCTAATTGTAGATTGTAAATTGTCAAATTGTAAATTAGATAGATGGCACTTAACTATATTTGGATAGCACTGTTTACGATAGGCGTCATAGTGGGCGTGGTTAAACTGGTGTTTTTGCAGGACTACGACGCCCTGCCTGAGATGATGGACTCAACGTTCAAGATGTCGAACACGGCATTCGAGATGACGCTGGGCCTGACGGGTACGCTGACGCTGTGGATGGGTATTCTGAAGATTGGTGAGGACAGCGGACTGGTAAACCGGCTGGCGCGCCTGCTGAGCCCGGTGCTGACAAAGCTGTTCCCAGAGATTCCTGCTAACCACCCTGCGTTAGGCTCCATCTTCATGAACATCTCTGCCAACATGCTCGGACTGGACAATGCGGCGACGCCCGTCGGTCTGAAGGCCATGCAGGAGTTGCAGAGCATCAACGAGAAGAAGGACACGGCGAGCAACTCGATGATCATGTTCTTAGTGCTGAACACCAGCGGACTGACCATTATTCCCGTAAGCATCATGGCCTACCGCTCGAAGTTTGGAGCGGCTGACCCTGCCGATGTGTTCATCCCGCTGCTACTGACCACGATGTGCTCCACGCTGGTGGGCCTGCTGGCGGTGAGTATCTACCAGCGCATCAACCTGTTCCAGAAGAACATTCTCATCATGCTGGGCGTAATAGCCGGCTTGGTGGCAGCGCTGTTTACTGCCATATCGGGCATGGATACGGAGCAGATGCAGCACTTCTGCCGTCTGCTGACGGCCTGCCTCATTCTGGGCACCATCCTGCTGTTCATCTACAGCGGCGTGTATAAGAAGCTGAACGTGTATAACTCGTTCATCGAGGGAGCCAAAGGCGGTTTCCATGTGGCCGTGAGCCTGATACCTTACTGCGTAGCCATTCTGGCGGCGGTGGGTGTGTTCCGTGCATCGGGAGCGTTGCAGATGGTGCAGGACGGGGTGACCTGGTGTGTGGAGCTGTGCGGACTGAACAGCGACTTTGTGGGTGCCGTGCCAGTGGCACTGATGAAACCGCTGAACGGAGCAGGAGCGCGTGGCATGATGCTGGAGTGCTTTGAGTCGTTCGGTCCTGACTCCTTCGTGGGTCATCTGGCCAGCGTGCTGCAGGGCAGTACCGACACCACGTTCTATATACTTGCCATCTACTTTGGCAGTGTGGGTATTAAGAAGTACCGCTACTCGGTGGCCTGCGGTCTGATGGCTGACTGTGCCGGTATGGTGGCGGCGGTGTTCTTCAGTTACTTCTTCTTTGGGTGATGTTTTTTATCCCAGCGGGAAACCGCTGGGCGGGGTGATATATGCAGTGGACAGATAGGATTCGGCAGGTAAAGATTCTGTTGGTGGTGATGGCTGTGGTGATAGCCGTTGCCTCACTGCTCATTTCGCACATGCTCGTGCAGGACTTGTTAGACGAGGAACGCTCGAAGATGCAGGTGTGGGCAGACGCCATGCACGCCATCAACGAGGCTGGCCCCGACGAGGACATGTCGCTTGCCTTAAGCGTCATCAGCAGTAACAGTACCATTCCCGTAGTGGTGATGAACAGCAGCGGTGAGGTGAACGACTATAGCAACATTGACATTTCCCAAGAAGACACGCTCGCTTTCCTTGCCGACTTCGGCCGACGTATGCAGCGTGCCGACAACTTTGTCCGCATAGCATACGGCGATTCCACCGACTACGAGCTGGTGTGCTACGACGAGAGCATCATGCTGAAACGTCTGTCGGCATGGCCTTACGTGCAGTTAGGCATTGTGCTCATCTTCGTGGTGGTAGCCATCTTTGCCCTGCTGTCGTCGAAGCGGGCCGAGCAGAACAAGGTGTGGGTAGGGCTGTCGAAGGAAACGGCGCACCAGCTGGGCACGCCCATCTCCAGCCTGATGGCCTGGACGGAGATGTTGAAAGAGACTTATCCTGACGACGAGATGATACCCGAGATGTCGCAGGACGTGAAACGCTTGGAGCGCATAGCCGAACGCTTCTCAAAGATAGGCTCACTGCCGGAACCCGTGGAGTCGAGCATGAACGAGGTGCTGGAGCATGTCATCAGCTACATGGAGCGCCGAACGTCGAACAAGGTGCAGATATTGCGCCATTTCCCAGACCACGAAGTCATTGTCCGTATGAATGCGTCGCTCTTTGAATGGGTGATAGAGAACCTCTGCAAGAATGCCGTTGACGCTATGGAAGGCAGCGGCACCATTACGCTGACGCTGATGGACGAGGGCAAGCTGGCCGTCATAGAAGTACAGGATACGGGCAAGGGCATCAAGAAGAAAGATGTGAAGAGCGTGTTTACGCCCGGCTTCACCACCAAGAAGCGCGGCTGGGGCCTTGGTTTGTCGCTGGCCCGGAGAATTGTGGAGGAATATCATAAGGGACGAATCTTCGTCAAGCAGTCGGAATTGGGCAAGGGGACTACGTTCAGGATTGAAATGAGGAAATAGTTGAGTGTTGAGTGTTGAGCGTTGAGGGTTGAGGGTTGAGCGTTGAGTGTTGAGTGTTGGATTTCTGCACATCAAAACGCTGAGTGTGCAAAGAATGAGCTGAAAATCAACAAAAAACAAAAAAATTGTCAATTATCAATTGTCAATTGTCAATAATTTTGTAACTTTGCACCCCAAATGAGCAAGTTGGAGACGTTTAATATTGACTTGAAGAATCTGAAAGAGGTGGAAACGCACCTTGAATACGATTTGGACGACAGCTATTTTGCGGCTCTCGACGGTGCCCAGTTGGAGCATGGGGCGTTGCACGTGTCGGTGTCTATACGCAAGATGGCCGGCTTATTTGAACTCCATTTCCATACTGAGGGCGACGTGACGGTGACCTGTGACCTTTGTCTTGACGACATGCAGCAGCCTATTAATACTGATAACCAGTTGACGGTGAAGCTTGAGAAAGACTATGGTCAGCGGCCAGTGAGCGCAGCCCCTGAGGGTACAGTCGATGACGAACTCGTTACAGTGCCGGAGAACGACGGTGTTCTCGACCTGTCGTGGTTCATCTACGAATTTATAGCGTTGGCTATCCCCATTAAGCATGTGCATGCACCTGGAAAATGCAACCATGCGATGACAGAAAAGCTCGAAGAGCTGTCAGCTGCCCGAAGCAGTGATGAAGCCGGCGAAATAGATCCACGGTGGAGCGCGTTGAAAGATTTAAAGATTTAAAAATAAAAGAATTAACAAAATAAAAAACATTTAAAAATTATGGCACATCCTAAAAGAAGACAGTCGAATACCCGTACTGCAAAACGTCGTACTCACGACAAGGCCGTAGCTCCTACGCTGGCCGTATGCCCTAACTGTGGCGCTTACTATGTATATCACACCGTATGTCCTACCTGCGGATACTATCGTGGTAAGGTGGCTATCGTCAAGGACGAGGTAGCAGAGTAATAGAAAATTGATAATTGAAAATTGATAATTGACAATTGGAAAATAAAATCAATGCGATAATCACTGGCGTTGGCGGCTATGTGCCTGACTATGTCCTTAATAATGAGGAACTGTCGCGCATGGTGGACACCAACGACGAGTGGATTATGACGCGTGTAGGTATCAAGGAACGCCGCATCCTTACCGAGGAAGGTCTGGGCACCAGCTACATGGCGCGTAAGGCAGCCAAACAGCTGATGCAGAAGACCGGCGTCGATCCAGACACCATTGATGCACTCATCGTAACCACTTCTACGGCTGATTATAAGTTTCCTTCTACGGCAAGCATCGTAGTAGGCAAGCTGGGGCTGAAAAATGCCTTTGCCTTCGACCTGTGGGGTGCCTGCTGTGGCTTTCTCTATACACTGGACATTGCTGCAAGCATGGTCGAGTGTGGGCGCTACAAAAAAATTATTGTGATTGGTGCCGACAAGATGTCATCGGTGGTTGACTATAAGGACCGCGCTACTTGTCCGCTCTTTGGCGACGGCGCAGCAGCTGTCCTCGTTGAAGGCACTGAGGAAGAAAACATCGGTTGCCGTGACAATTACTTCCGCTGCGACGGTAAGGGACTCCCGTTCCTGCACCTGAAGGCTGGCGGCTCAGTAAGTCCTGCCAGTCACTTCACGGTTGACCACCGTCTGCACTACCTCTATCAGGAGGGCCGCACGGTGTTCCGCTATGCAGTGACCAACATGAGTGACGACTGTGCCTTGATAGCAGAGCGTAACGGACTGAACAAGGATAACATCCAGTGGGTGGTTCCCCATCAGGCCAATATGCGCATCATTGAGGCAGTGGCCAAGCGTCTTGAGCTGCCGATAGAACAGGTAATGGTGAACATTGAGCACTATGGTAACACCAGTGCGGCCACCATCCCCCTGGCACTCTGGGATAACGAGCATCTGCTGAAGAAGGGCGACAACATGCTGTTCACTGCGTTTGGCGCCGGTTTCGTGCATGGTGCAAGCTATTACATTTGGGCGTATGACGGCTCAACGGTTAAATGAGAAATGAGTAATTAGAAATGAGAAATGACTCATAAAGCCGGATTTGTAAACATAGTTGGAAACCCCAACGTAGGAAAAAGTACGCTCATGAACCAGTTGGTTGGTGAGCGTATTTCAATTGCGACGTTTAAGGCCCAGACGACGCGTCACCGCATCATGGGCATAGTGAACACCCCCGAGATGCAGATTGTGTTCTCTGACACGCCAGGCGTGCTGAAGCCGAACTACAAACTGCAGGAGTCGATGCTGGCATTTTCGGAGTCAGCCCTTCAGGATGCCGACGTGCTGCTCTACGTGACTGACGTGGTGGAGAACCCCGAGAAGAACATGGACTTCTTAGAGAAGGTGCAGAAGATGGAGATTCCCGTGATTCTGCTGATTAATAAGATTGATGAGCTTACCAGTGATACTAGCACGACTAGTCAGGCTAGATTAACTGGCATCGTTGAGAAGTGGCATGGGCTGCTGCCCAAGGCAGAGATTCTGCCTATTTCGGCTAAGAACAAGTTTGGCACCGACATGCTCTTGAAACGTATTCAGGAACTGCTGCCCGAGAGTCCAGCCTACTTCGACAAGGACCAACTGACCGACAAGCCCGCCCGCTTCTTCGTCAGCGAGATTATCCGCGAGAAGATATTGTTGTACTACGACAAGGAGATACCCTACGCAGTAGAGGTGAGGGTGGAGCAGTTCAAGGAGACCCAGAAAAGCATCCACATCAATGCCGTTATCTACGTGGAGCGTGAGAGTCAGAAGGGCATCGTCATCGGCCATCAGGGCGTGGCGCTGAAGAAGGTCAGCACCGAAGCCCGCAAGGCACTTGAGAAGTTCTTTGGCAAGACCGTTTATCTGGAGACCTTCGTCAAGGTGGATAAGGACTGGCGCTCCAGTCAGCGTGAATTGGATTCATTTGGCTATAACCCAGAATAATATAAAAAGATGAGAAAGATTGTTCTTTTCCTGTTAGTGCTGGTAGGATTCCAGCAGATGGGCATTGCTGCCGTTCATGATGACTGGCAGCCCGTGAGTGACGAGCAGGCTGTGGCTTTTGTAGAGAACTTCTATTCCTGCATGTCAATGGATAATGGCCGTTGGGATGACGCAGTGCTGGAGCAGTATCTGGCCCCTTCGGTACTCAAGATGCTTCAAGAAGCGGCTGCTGACAATGAGTCGAAATATGCCTCGTGGCTATTGTCAGCTACTGACGACATGGAGATGATTAAACCGTCAATCCATTCGGAGAGTCCGGTAATGACTGCCGACGGCCGGGTAGCAAAGGTACAATCAGTTTTTTACTGGGGTGATACATGGCTTCGTGACACACAGACCATATACTTTACCGTAAAGAGCAAGGGCGGCCGGCTGATGATTACGCAGGTTGACGGTGCTGACGGAACGGCAGCGGCCAGTATATGGCAGCAGTTGGAATCGCGCGATGAAGGACGGGAGATGGCTGCAGAAGAAGCCGCCGAAGAAAAACCTCAACCGCAGTTTGAGGGTAACATTGGTCCGTTCCCTGTCACACTCTTTATGGACCCCACTGTTTTTGAGGAGGGTGCAGAAGTAGGAAGTTATTATTATAATGAGCGCCCCAACTCCGTGTTTACACTGGTGTTAGTGACCAATGAGGCTGTCAATGCCAGCGGCTCTATGCACATTGTGCTCAAAGAATATACTGCCAACGGAAATCATACCGGTACGTTTGACGGTCAGTATGAGTGTCGTGGTGGAGGATATGAAGGAACCTTCACTACATCGAAGGGCAAGAAGTACCAATTTGAATTGATGGAGAAATAAAGATGGCAAACTTAGTAGCAATAGTAGGACGCCCGAACGTGGGTAAATCGACCTTGTTTAACCGTTTGACGAACAGTCGTCAGGCCATAGTGAGCGATGAGGCCGGCACCACGCGTGACCGTCAGTACGGCAAGTGTGAGTGGAATGGCCGCGAGTTTTCGGTCGTCGATACTGGCGGCTGGGTGGTTAACTCAGATGACATCTTCGAGGAAGAAATCCGTAAACAGGTTATTGTGGCCACAGAAGAGGCAGACCTCGTGCTGTTCCTGGTAGATATCAAGAACGGTGTTACCGATCTGGATATTGACGTGGCACAGATACTGCGCCGCTCGAAGCTGCCCGTAGTACTGGTGGCAAACAAGGCTGACGACGGCAAAGACCTGTATGGTCAGTATGAGTTCTACAAGCTGGGGCTGGGTGACCCGTTCTGTGTCAGTGCAGCTACCGGTTCTGGAACTGGCGACCTGTTGGACTATGTGCTGGAGAAACTCCCCGTTGCCCAGGCTGACGATGTGGAGGACGGAACGCCTCGCTTTGCTGTGGTGGGTCGTCCGAATGCTGGCAAGTCGAGCATTATCAATGCCTTTATCGGTGAAGACCGTAATATAGTGACCGAGATAGCGGGTACCACCCGCGACTCTATCTATACCAAGTACGACAAGTTCGGCTTTGACTTCTATTTGGTCGATACTGCGGGTATTCGCCGTAAGAACAAGGTCACAGAAGACTTGGAGTTCTATAGCGTCATGCGTAGCATTCGTGCCATTGAGAACTCTGACGTCTGCATACTGATGCTGGATGCCACCCGTGGCATTGAGGCGCAGGATATGAACATCTTCCAGCTTATACAGAAGAACAATAAGTCGCTTGTGGTGGTCGTCAACAAATGGGACTTGGTGGAAGATAAGTCGCAGGAAGCCATCAAGACCTTTGAATCAGCCATTCGCAACCGCATGGCGCCATTTGTGGATTTCCCCATCATCTTTGCTTCGGCGCTGACCAAACAGCGCATCTTCAAAGTGCTTGAAACGGCCAAGCAGGTCTATCTGAACC
>Ga0310691_10008565_pt1 | contig 10462 bp, 12 predicted proteins | sample 176DNAGHGlowgp2_FD_203887 | JGI IMG/M metagenome (GOLD analysis project Ga0310691, IMG submission 203887) | Sheep rumen microbial communities from Palmerston North, Manawatu-Wanganui, New Zealand - 1766 DNA GHGlow gp2 (v2) (version 2) | ecosystem: Host-associated > Mammals > Digestive system >... | reverse complement strand
TGAAGGGCAGTCACTGGCATCAGGGTGAATATCTCTGCCTTTCCGGAACCGTCCGGGACGAAACCGCACACCCCCCGGTAAAGAGCCGAAGCGTGGTAGCCTGTCAACTCCTGTCCGCTGATATCATACTGAGTGCCGTCGTCAGTGACCATCTGGGTCATCGTCCCATCACGATCAGTATAGAGACACACCATCTCCGTGACGAGAGACGGGTAAGACTCATTCTCCTTGCCGCACGCTACAAGCAAGAGCGCAACGGCAAGAAGCGCCACAATAGTCCTCGGCAAAGATCTTTCTGTTCCCATTCTTTCGGAAGTTAAAGAAGTTAATGAAGTTAAAGAAGTTAAGCCAAATGTCAAAACTGCGAGATTAGCCGCACCAGTAACGGCTTAACTACAGCCCGAAGGGCGAGCGAAGCGATAACTACTTAACTTCATAACTTCAAAGAAGACTCTTGATTAAACACTGGATTCGCATACATGGTCAATATGCGCTCCGTAAGGAATTCCGTGTCGGGATTCGGGAGGTCGATGAGTGAGAGGCGTTGTGCCAAATACTTCTCAAAGGCCTCAACATCGGCTGCCGTGTATCTATCCGAGCGGGCAGATGTTCCTTCAAGTCGGTCGGCAGCGATGTAATTAAACGGATAGAGGCGGTAAGAGCGGTGTATTTCTCGGTCAATATGACGTGCAACAGCGGAGTAGATTTCGCCGCGCGGCATATCGTCAGGCAGGGTATCAATCCACTCGTCTATACACGGAGCGGCCTCGAAGTGGATGCGGCCCTTGGCGCCGAAGATACCAGTCTGCATATTCACCAAATCGTCCTCACGGCTCTTTTTGAAGCCTTCGATGTCACGCTTCTGCTGAAACTCCTTGGCTTTGAGGAAATCGCAAGGGTCTAACTCGTAACTGAGGGCCATCGGCACAATGTGCATGTCTTTCAGACGTTCTTTTATACTGCCTTCAGCACCCATAGCCATCATCTTCAGAATTGCATCCTGTGTACAGTCGTTGCTGTCCTTGGCACGTCCCTCGCGCTGGGCTATCCAGATATTCTCGTGCTTCTCGTTAATGGCAAAATGCATATAACGGCTCATAACGGCACTGGCGGCAAAGGCCTGACGTGGCGGCAGTGAGCGCTGCACAATGAAGCTCTTGTTGATGCGAACCAGTTTCTTTATCCACGGGTAAATGAGCAGGTTATCGCCGATGGCAATCTCCACTGTGGTCTGAAAGCCGTTCTCAATAAGCAAGCAACTGAGGAAAGCCGAGTCCAAGACGATGTCCCGATGATTCGTCACAAATGTGTAATTACGCTGACGGTCAAAACCTTCCGGCAACGTAAGGTCTATCCCCTGACTGCACTTCTGGATGATATTCTTCAGAAGCGGATAGAAGAATGTTTTCTGAACATCCAGCGATGTCAACCCGGGCGCAGCAGATGAGGCAGACTGGGCAAGGAAGGCAGGCAGCTGCTTTGCCATTTCAGGGGCCACCTTCTGAACAATTTGTACAAACTGCTCGTCTGCCATCAGTTCATTAAATACCTGAGGTAACTCGTCAGGTGCATAAGGCCGTATGTCCTTAAACTCTTCGGGAATCTGTGAACTCAACATAACCATAAGTCTATGACCAATGTAAAATGTAGAATGTAAAATGTAGGCTGCGCGCAGCTATAAATCGTAAATTGTAAATCGTAAAATCGTAAAATTAACGTAGTTTGTCCTCAATTATATCAGTCAGAACATCCTTGATGTCCAGACCGGCGGCACGCACCTGCTGAGGGATAAAGCTTGTGGCCGTCATCCCGGGAGTTGTATTGATTTCCAGCATATTGATACGGTCATGTTCTTTGCCGTCCTCGCCCTGCACTTTGGTGATGATATAATCTATGCGGATTATGCCATAGCAACCAAGAATGTCATAGATTGTGCTCGTTATTAGGCTTACACGTTCGGCCAGATCATCGCTGATGCGAGCAGGCGTAATCTCCTCCACCTGACCCTTATATTTGGCATCGTAATCGAAGAACTCATTGTGGGTTACTACCTCTGTGATGGGGAATACGACACTCTTCTTTGAAGTCTTGTAACAGCCGCAAGTGATCTCTGTACCAGGCATAAAAGCCTCGACCATCACTTCCGAGCTCTCGTCCATAGCCTTGCGGATAGCAGGACGCAGCTGATCCAAAGTCTTCACTTTTGTGACACCGAAGCTGGAACCGCCTGCATTAGGCTTCACGAAGCAAGGCAGACCGATGTGATTAACAATCTCATCGTCCGTCACCATGTCCTCGTGCCCCTGACGAACCACGAGACTCTCGGAAACGCTCACTCCGAATCCCTTCAGATATTGGTTCAGTGTGAACTTATTGAATGTCATTGCCTCGATGAGTACGCTGCTGGTGCTATACGGCATCTTTATGAGGTCGAAATAGCCTTGCAGGATACCGTTTTCACCCGGAGTGCCGTGTATTGTGATATAGGCGAAATCGGGACGTATGCGACGGCCATCTAACTCGAAGGAGAAGTCTTCGCGGCTGACTTTCGTCTTACTGCCGTCTGCCAGATGAGCCTCCCATACGAGGCCTTTAATCTCCACGATATAAGCTTCATAGCGTTCCTTGTCAATAAAGGACATTATTCCTGCAGCCGAGCGCAAACTTACATCATGTTCAGAGCTGTCGCCGCCACAGACTATGGCTATAATGGGGGAGGACCCTCCCCCCTGCCCCTCCCTTGTAGGGCGGGGAGTAGAATGAGTATGAATGGATGAGTCCATATTATATTATTCAGTTATACATTATACATTTTACATTGTACGTACGTACATTGTACATTTTACATTATGATCTGTTTTTCCACTTTTCAATCAGTTGGGTCAAATCTGCGGGCAATTTGCTGGTAAAGTCCATTTCCTCGCCTGTTCGCGGGTGGCGGAAGCCGAGAGTGCGGGCGTGTAAGGCCTGACGGGGACAGATTTCAAAGCAGTTATGGATAAACTGACGGTAGGTGCCAGTGGGCTGTCCGCGCAATATCTCCATCCCTCCATAACGCTCGTCGGCGAAAAGCGGATGTCCGATATGCTTCATGTGAGCACGAATCTGATGTGTGCGACCTGTCTCCAGCACACATTCAACCCACGTGACATAACCAAAGCGTTCCAGAACGCGCCAGTGGGTCACGGCGGGCTTACCCACCTCGCTGTCCGGCGGGAACACCGCCATACGCTGACGGTCGCGCGGATCACGCCCGATGTTGCCCTCAATTCGCCCCTCGTCCTGTTCGAAGGGCCCCCAGACCAGGGCGTTATATCTGCGGCGGGTGCTCTTCACGAAGAACTGATGGCAGAGGTCGGTCTTTGCCTCCGGTGTCTTAGCGATAAGCAGCAGGCCGCTCGTGTCCTTGTCTATGCGATGAACCAGCCCCACGCTTGGGTCGTTTGGGTCATACGATGGCATATCTCTCAGATGCCAGGCTATGGCATTCACCAGAGTACCGTGGTAATTACCGCAGCCCGGATGCACAACCAAGCCAGCCGGTTTATTTATGACCATAAGGTCGTTGTCCTCATATACCACATCAAGCGGAATATCCTCCGGCTCAACCTCGGACTCAATACGAGGGTGGTCAAGCATGAGAGTCACAACGTCAAGCGGTTTCACTTTGTAGTTGCTCTTCACCGGACGGTCGTTCACGAAGATACAGCCGGCCTCAGCTGCCCGTTGGATACGGTTACGACTGGTATCGCGCAGATGATCCAGCAGGAACTTGTCCACACGCAACGGCTCTTGCCCCTTGTCCGCCACTACGCGGCGGTGTTCATAAAGAGCAGACGACGGCTCCAGCTCGTCGCCCAAGTCGTCGTCAAGGTCGGCATAAAGCTCCGTATCAGCGCCGTCAGCCGGTGCTGCGCCAAGCTTTATGTCAAATCTCTCGTCCATTGTGTGTTGTCAGAAGTCGAACTCGTCGTTCACATCTATTGAATCCTCGTCCATCTCCGTATCGCCAGGGTCGTTGCCGACCTGCAACACGAGCGGTACATCAAGCGGGATACGGTCTCCCGTGCTTACGTTCTGCCCACGGCATTTGACGCCATAGACCCAGTCCTTGTCACCGCTCACATATTCGACAGGTCCAAGTTTGAACCCCATTGCCAACAACTTGGCCTGCGCTTCGCGAAGGCTGCTGTTGTCGGATATGTCGGGCAGAATTCTTGTGGGCGACTTTCCGGAGTTAATGGTCACGTATATGACGCGTCCGGCTTTGACCTTTGTGCCTGCTGCCGGGGTCTGGTCTATAATTGACCCCCTGGGCTTGTCCTTCGTGTAGGCAGAGTCGGCCACCTCCATCTCAAGATCGCTGCGACCCAAGGCATAGCGGGCATCGCTCTCCAGCATACCCGAAACATCGGGCACTTCAATACCTTGGCCATGCAGGGTGTAGTGGTCCAGTCCGATCCACGCACCTACAATAACCAAAATCAGCACAACGGCCATGGCAATCAGATTGCCTACGACCATGGTGCTGAATAACTTGCCAAAGAATCCTTTCGGTGTCACTGCTTACTTCTTCCCATGTACCTCATCAGAAACAGTCAGTTTCTTACGACCTTTGGCACGACGGGAGGCCAGCACGCGGCGGCCGTTTGCTGTGAGCATTCTCTGACGGAAGCCGTGCTTGTTGTGGCGACGGCGATTGTGGGGCTGAAATGTTCTTTTCATTGCTATATTTTGTTTTGTTAATTACGCTCGATTTGCGAAAAGCGGGTGCAAAGGTACGGCGATTTAGGCTAACTTCCAAACAAAAGGCAAAAAAAATCATTAATCAGCGTCGTTAATTCGCAAATTATCATTACCTTTGCGCCCGAAAAGCGAAAAAGTGTACAACATTAAACTAATAAGAATAAAAGAATGATTAAATCACAGGACATCAAAAAGGGCACCTGCATCCGCATGGATGGCAAGCTCTATTTCTGCATCGACTTTCTGCATGTAAAGCCCGGAAAGGGAAACACCATCATGCGCACCACCCTGAAGGACGTTGTTTCCGGCAACGTGCTGGAGCGCCGCTTCAATATCGGCGAGGCTCTGGAAGATGTGCGCGTGGAGCGTCGCAGCTACCAGTATCTCTACATGGAGGGCGAGGATTACATCTTCATGAACAACGAGACCTTCGAGCAGATTCCCATCGCCAAGGATCAGATTAACGGCGTAGCATTTATGAAAGAGGGCGAGAACGTTGAAGTCGTTGTTGACGCTTCTTCTGAGACAGTGCTCTATGCTGACGTACCCGTGAAGGTTAAGCTGGCCATCACATGGACAGAACCCGGTCTGAAGGGCGACACCGCTACAAACACCCTCAAGCCCGCTCGCGTGGAGACCGGTGCCGAGATCCGCGTGCCTCTCTTCATCAACGAAGGCGAGATTGTCGAGGTTGACACCCGCGACGGCAGCTATCTGGGCCGTGTTAAGGCATAAAGATGAAATACTCCGTCATTATCCCCGTCTATAACCGGCCTGACGAGGTTGGCGAACTGTTGGAAAGCCTGTGTAAGCAGGCTTTCTCCAATTTTGAGGTGATTGTGGTCGAGGACGGCTCATCCGTGACTTGCGAAGATGTAGTGCGGAAGTTTCAGAATCAGCTGCAAATACAATACCTCACCAAGGAGAACGGCGGTCCCGGTCAGGCACGCAACTACGGCGCATCTCACGCGCGCGGACATTATTATATTGTCCTGGATTCGGATGTCGTGTTGCCACCAGGCTATCTGCAGGCCATCGAGGACGAGTTGCAGGCTAAGCCATGCGACGCGTTTGGAGGCCCGGACAGCGCGCACCCGGACTTCACCCCGATTCAGAAAGCCATCAGCTATTCCATGACCTCATTCTTCACCACCGGTGGTATTCGAGGTGGTAAGCGGAAGATGGACAAGTTCTACCCCCGCTCGTTCAATATGGGCATCAAGGCAGAACTGTGGAACGAGCTCGGGGGCTTCTCCAAGATGCGGTTCGGCGAGGATATAGACTTTAGCATACGAATCTTCAAGAGCGGAGCCACCTGCCGTCTCTTCCCCGAAGCGTGGGTGTGGCACAAACGGCGTGCCACCTTCAGGCAGTTCTTCAAGCAGGTCCACAACAGCGGCATAGCCCGCATAAACCTGTTCAAGAAATACCCCGACTCACTCAAACTGGTTCATCTGCTGCCCGCCGTATTTACCGTAGGCGTGGCCCTTTTAACCCTTGTGTTCATCGTGGGACTGGTGTTCCTCATTGTAGGTCTGTTCGCAGGCTACTGTAGCGGTACCGGCTGCAACATGGGACTCGTCTTGGCTTATATCGGCGGAGCGATTATGGCTCTTGCCCTTATGCCTCTAATTCTCTACTCACTGCTGTTATTCACAGACTCCGCTCTGCAGAACCGCAGTGTTCATGTTGGTCTCCTCTCAATTCCCGCCGCCTTCTGCCAACTCATCGGCTACGGAACCGGTTTCATCCGTGCTTGGTGGCTGCGGTGTGTGTGCGGGCGCGACGAATTCTCCGCCTTCAAAGATAATTTCTATAAATGAAGATCAAGGAACAATCAGATGAAGACCGCCCGCGCGAGCGACTGATGCAACACGGGCCTTCCGTTCTGTCGCCAGCCGAGCTGTTGGCCATACTCGTAGGCAGCGGTTCACAGGGTGAGAGCGCGGTGGAGCTGATGCAGCGCATCCTGGCAGACCACGACGGCAGCCTTCGCGAACTCGGCCGGATGAACATCCACGAGCTTACGGCATACAAAGGCATAGGAGAGGCCAAAGCCATCACCATCATCGCGGCCAGCGAACTGGGCAAACGGCGTATGCTCGAAGAAGCCCGTGAGAAGAAATACATCAAGTCGGGAATAGACATCTACCAACTGCTACACCACAGAATCGGAGACATCAGCCACGAGGAGAGCTACGCTATCTATCTCCGACAGGACAACAGTATATTGGGCCATCCGTACCTCATAGGCCGTGGAGGTATCAGCGAGACAACGGTGGATGTGCGCATCGTGCTGCGCGAAGCCCTGCAACGCGGAGCAACCACAGTCGCCATAGCCCACAATCACCCCAGCGGCAACATCAAACCCAGCCGCGAGGACGACCAACTCACCGACCGCCTCAAACGCGCGTGCCAACTGATGCAACTGCGCCTGCTCGATCACGTCATAATCACCGACACCAACTACTACAGCTACCACGAACAAGGGAAACTATAAGAAGTACACATCATGGAAAAAATCGCCATAGAAGAGAAAGTCGTTGATATGCTGCGCACTGTCTTCGACCCCGAAATACCCGTCAACGTCTATGATCTCGGACTCATCTACCGAATCGAGGTGAGCGACGACTGCACCGCGTTAGACGTGGATATGACACTCACAGCCCCCAACTGCCCTGCCGCCGATTTCATCATGGAAGACGTTCGCCAGAAACTGATGACGATTGAAGGCTTGAAAGACGTGAACGTAAATCTTGTCTTTGAGCCTGAATGGACCAAAGAGATGATGACGGAGGAGGCACGCGAAGAACTTGGATTTTAAACCGTTATGAAACCCATCTATTTCATCGCCGACGCACATCTCGGCAGCCGCGTCATCGCTCACGCGCGCACTCAGGAACGCCGTCTCGTCCGTTTCCTCGACAGCATAAAGGAGAAAGCCGGAGCCGTTTATATGCTCGGTGACATGTTCGATTTCTGGTACGAATATACCACCGTCGTGCCACGTGGCTACACGCGCTTTCTCGGTAAGATCAGCGAGCTTACGGACCTCGGTGTGGAGGTTCATTACTTCACCGGCAACCACGATATCTGGTGCTATTCATATCTGGAACAGGAGTGCGGAGTTATCATGCACCGCGAGCCACTCACCATCGAACTAGCCGACCAAGTCTTCTTTCTGGCTCACGGCGACGGCCTCGGACAGGAGAAGAAATCCTTCCGTTTCATCCAAAGCATATTCCATAACCGCTTCTGTCAGATTCTATTCTCTGCCCTTCATCCGCGCTGGGGAATAGAATTCGGACTGCGTTGGGCTGCCAACAGCCGTCGCAAACACGAGCGTCTTGGGGGCGAGCCTCCCTATCAGGGTGAGAACGAAGAGAACCTCGTACTATTCGCCAAGAAGTACCTCGCTACCCACCCGGATGTAAACTACTTCCTCTTCGGTCATCGCCACATCGAGCTTGACCTCATGCTCTCCCACTCCACACGCCTCTTCATTCTCGGCGACTGGATAACCAAGTTCACCTACGCTGTCTTCGACGGCAATCAGCTATGGATGGAAAACTACATTGAGGGAGACACACAGCCCTGAGCTTAAGGCCCAGGGCTGATGTCCGTTTTGTATCTACTATAGTTTACTAATCCGTGATCTCAGGATGCTGAACTGCAAGGGGCAGATCCTTCTGCGAGAGATAGAACATATATAGGATTACGGGCTTTGTGCCGCGGTTCTCGCCGTGATGGATTGTTCCAACCATCTCCACAACAGCCTCGCCCTCGTGGACTACCTTCTCCTTGCCATCCTGACCGATAATTGTCAGCTCGCCCTGAACGAGAACGCCGTAGTTCATAGCAGGATGGTGATGCCAACCCAACTTCTGTCCTGCCGGGAATACATATTTAACGGCCACAAGTTCGGGACGACCCTGGAAATAATCGGGTAGTTCCACTCCATCCCAGCTCTGAGATGTACGGATAAGTTCGGTCTTCTCCACCTCCTGTGGGGCGGCTTCCTCTTGTGGGGCGGCTTCCTCCTGCGGGGCGGTAGCTTCTTCCTGCGGGGCAGAGTTCTTGCAAGCAGTAAACATGGCCAAAACGGCCACCATTAAAAACACAATCTTTTTCATAATTTACGATTTTACGATTTACAATTTACAATTTATTTACGATTTAGTCTTAACTATCTGTGTACGTTCCCGCTCTGCGTTGCGCTTGTCTGTTTGTGTGACTACGCGGGCGGCGAGCTGCAGGAAGGCGTTGCCTGTGGGAGTTGAGGGGTCGAGGACGGCGGGGGCGCCTGAGTCGCCTCCTTCGCAAACACTCTGAACCAGTGGAATCTGTGCGAGCAACGGCACATTCATCTCTTCGGCGAGATGTTTCACACCCTCACGCCCGAAGATGTAATAGCGGTTCTCGGGCAGTTCGGCAGGGGTGAACCAAGCCATATTCTCCACGAGACCGAGAATCGGCACATTCACCTTCTCGTTCGCGTACATATTTATACCTTTGCGCGCGTCCGCGAGGGCCACCTGCTGGGGCGTAGATACGATGACGGCTCCAGTGATGGGAAGAGTCTGAACAAGGGTAAGATGGATGTCAGACGTTCCGGGAGGCGTGTCAAGTATGAAATAGTCGAGATCTCCCCAAAGAGCCTCACCGATAAGCTGTTTGAGTGCGTTGGATGCCATTCCGCCGCGCCACAAGGTCGGTGTGTCCGGGTCAACAAAGAAGCCTATACTCAACATCTTGACCCCATATTTCTCTATAGGAACAATGAGCTGCTTGCCATCTACCTCCTCGGCATACGGACGTTCATCCTCAACGTCGAACATCTTCGGCATCGATGGCCCGAAAATATCGCAGTCAAGCAGACCCACGCGGTGACCGAGACGAGCCAGTCCGATAGCCAAGTTAGCCGCCACAGTGCTCTTCCCCACTCCGCCTTTGCCGGACGAGACCGCAATGATGTTAGCTCCACCGAGCAGCCCATTCTCCTCTGTTTCTGCTGCGGGCTGTGAGACAGTCTTGGTCTTGATCTCCACCTCAATGTCCTTGGACACAAAAGCATGGATTGCGGCCTCTGAAGCTTTGACAAGAGACTTCAGGAACGGGTTGGTCGGTTTGTCGAATATCAGCGAGAAGGAGACATGAAGGCCGCTGATGCGCATGTCGTCTTCCAGCATCTCCATTTCGATTATATTCTTGCCTGTTCCGGGATAACGCACGGTTTTGAGTGCGTCTATGATGAGCTGAGGATAAATTTCCATTGTGTTCTGACGGTCACTTGTAAAAATCGGGTGCAAAGTTAGTGATTTTAATTCATAATGTTTAATTCATAATTCATAATTTCTCTTTTTCTCTGTTTTTTTCTCTTCCCTTTATTTTTTTACCGTTTAATTTTTACTTATTTAAATAAATTATTCTACCTTTGTGCCGTATTTAACGATAAAAAGCATCCAATGAACATAAAAACTATGAAAAAGAATATCCTTTCCGTTGCCATTGTTCTCATGGCCGGATCGCTTCTGACGACATCATGCATCGGGTCATTCGCTCTCTTCAATAAGTACGAGAAATGGCAGTGCAACATGTCTGGAAGCAAAATCTTAAACGGAATCGTGGGATTCATCCTGCAGCCTATCTGTGCTCCTGTCTGCGGTGTGGTTGACGCCCTCGTCCTGAACACCATCGAGTTCTGGAGCGGCAACAA
>Ga0310691_10008560_pt1 | contig 10466 bp, 6 predicted proteins | sample 176DNAGHGlowgp2_FD_203887 | JGI IMG/M metagenome (GOLD analysis project Ga0310691, IMG submission 203887) | Sheep rumen microbial communities from Palmerston North, Manawatu-Wanganui, New Zealand - 1766 DNA GHGlow gp2 (v2) (version 2) | ecosystem: Host-associated > Mammals > Digestive system >... | reverse complement strand
TGTCGGCTACCACCTCTACACCGATACGATAAAGGAGGGTATGCGAGAGGACCTCTCAATACTCTACAAATGCACTGACAGCGAGCCGAAGATGAGCGACAAGCTCGCTGCTATAGTTAAGGAGCACAGGCATATGAACAACGTCGCTGCTGAGGACTTCCAGTCCGATGTCGCCAATACCGACAAGTATTCGATATGGTGCGTTCCGGAGGGCGAAAAGGAATATCAGCTCACTGAACAGCAGGAGAAGCAGCTCTCCAATCTGTTCAAGGGACTCACACTCACGCTGAGAATGAGCGATTCTGTTCCGTCAGGTCCCGAGTTCACATTCTACTATGAGGACCGTGAGGACTGCAACATCAAGTGTCCGTTCAAGGTCTGCGGAAACCTCATGGAGGTTTCTGGTCTTTGGTTCAGAACGAACAATCAAAACCTCTACGACAGTGTTCTCGCTATCATCGACTGGGATGCGTATGAACAGAAAAGAAGTGACGAGGCTTTAGAAGTACTCCTTGATGTTTTCCGTAACCGCAGCAGTTATGACCTGCTCTGGGCGCCTGACTACAAATATCCTCTTGAAGAGATCTCAGACGAGAAGTATGCCGCTGTTGCAGAGCTTATGAACAGTCTCGAATACACAGACGACACCTACTGGAGCGGCGGTCTTGACTACAGCGACGCAGAATTCTTCAAGCACGCTGTAATGATAGTTTACCGCGACAGCGAGCACCCGAACAAAGACAACTATATTTATATTCTTGATGACCATGTAGATTGCGGCAACAGACGCTTCAAGACCAATGAGCCCGAGCTTTACCAAAAGGTACAGGATATACTAAAGGGTTGACAGCAAAGACCGTCCGTACACACGGGCGGTCTTTTCATGCGGCGGCGCAAAAAAGCGGCTCTTATCGAGCCGCTTTTCCTATTCTCAATTGATCTTCTCTGACTGCCGCGCTTTTTTGCGGGCTTTCTTGATCTCATACATCTTATCGTCAGCCTCCTGGATAATACTGTAGAGCGTGGTGTTCTCGTCGGGAGCGACGATTATGCTTCCGACGCTGGCGGAGAGAGTATAGGGCTTGCGGATTATGGAGTTCATATTCTCGATGCGGTTATCGAAACGGCGCTGGAGAGCGTCGCCGGAAGCCGCAGTAACTCCCGCTTCAAAGATAACGAACTCATCGCCGCCGAAACGCGCACAGACGCTTCTTCTTCCGCAGCATTCCTGTATAACGCTTGCGAGACGCTGTATCGCGAAATCTCCTTCGTTATGACCGTAGTTATCGTTGATGAACTTCAGACCGTCCATGTCGATGAAGCTAAGCATTATGGATTTCTTCTTGGCGATGCACTCCTTGAACATATCGTCCACGATGTTGATGAAACCGTTGCGGTTGTAGACATTGCAAAGCGGGTCGATGACATAGAGCCTGTTGAGCTCCTCCATAGCTTTGTTGAGGTGGAAAAGCTTGCGGATATTTTCGAGCGAGTTGCTGATATTCATGGTCAGCGTGTGGCAGAGCAGGCTTGTTATCGGGAATTCGCTGTTGGTGATGATGTAGTAGCCGAGGCACCTGTCACCGAAGTGGAGGGGGAGGAAATAGCTGACATTTCCGCCGTTCCCGAATTCCTCCGGGAACATCTCATCACTCGGGAAATAGCCGGCGGTGTGCATTCTGCCGCGTTCCCAGATAAGGGGAGCGGTAACGTAGCTGCAATAGGCGTTGTCCTCCTCGACGTGATCGGTAATGCCCTTGTTGAAGGAATCCTTCCAGTTCTCAGTGAGGCAAATGGAGAACTTCTCGCATTCGAGCTCGGAGATGAAATCGCAAAGAGCCTCTGAGTGTTCGGTCTCGGTCTCGGTCTCGGCGAGCCTTGCGGTAAGGCGGTTGAGGAGGGTAATGTGGGAATTCACGCGTTCGTTATGGGAGTACATCTTCTTTTTGTAGTCCCTGAAATCGTTTCCGTCCTCCTTGCCGCAGCCGCAGCTCTCCGCGAAAACAGGGAAAGCCTCCATGCGGACGGTACCCGGATTTTCGCCGCCGTCAGCCATTTCAAGCAGCGTTTTGCAAGCCTTATAGCCGATATCGTAGAGCGGACGCTTTACGGAGGTAAGTGAGGGACAGAAATTCTGTGCATTGTATGTGTAATCGAAGCCGGTTATCTTAACGTCCTCGGGAATGCGGTGACCGAGCTTTTCGAGGGAGGAAGCCGCAGTAAGCGCCATAGCGTCATTAGCGCAGATGAAAGCGTCCGGGAGCGGAAGATTTGACTTTTCAAAAGCCTCGATAGCATTTTTACCGTCCTGACTTCTGAATTCGCCGTAGAATATTCTTCTGTCATCGACCTCGAGACCGTGCTTCCTTAGCACATTGACAAAGGAGTTATAGCGGGTTTTAGCCTCGGGATTAGCAAGGGGACCGGAGATATAATTCAGGGTCTTTGCACCGTGGACCGTGATGATATGCTCGACCATCTCGTTCATAGCCTTGCTGTTGTCGATGCTGATGTTGCAGAATTCAGCGTATTCGTCGCAGTCAAATATTACAGTGGGGATATCGGAATCGAGAACGCGGTCGATGATCTCCTGACGGACGTTGGGATCGCTGATGGTATTTGTCATAAGAACGGCACCGTCAAAGCGAGCGAAGTCGATGAGCTTGAAGATGCTGTACTCACCGAGGTCGAAGCGCTTGCTCTTTATCATGCCGCCGAATGCTGTAAAGTAAGCGATGTTCACATTTGTATCACGCGCTGCCTGATTGAGACCTGTGATGATATCGTGCTGATACTCCTCGTCGATGCCTGCAACCACAACGCAAATGCTTTTGATTTTGCCATTCTCCATAATTTACACCTGCCATCCTTTAAGAATGTGTACCTTTTTTATTAATTATACCATATTAACGGAAAAATTAAAGGCGAAATTATTAATAAAAACATTTTTGGAGGGTTGCACATACAAAAAACGGAACCATTGTGCAATTCTTACAATTATTTCCATAAAAAAACCCCTGCCGAATGACAGGGGACATGGTGAACGAAAAAGCAGGGGGCGATGCCTGCATCGCCCCACATAAAAGATATTGCAGTTCAAACCGTAGGGACGGCGTTCCGCCGTCCGCAAGAATCACTTTACAGCAGTGTTATACCGCTTTCAGCGCATTTCTGCACCATTTCGTCCGGCCATATCGAGGATTGCACCTCACCGATATGAGCCTTGTTCAGAAGCAGCATACAAAGTCTCGACTGTCCGATACCGCCGCCTATAGTGAGCGGAAGCGTTCCGTCGGCTATCATCTTGTGATACTTGTACTGCATTCTGTCCTCGGCACCGCACTCGGCAAGCTGTGATTTCAGCGAATCAGCGTCAACTCTGATACCCATTGAGGATACCTCGAGCGAATCGTTCAGGACCTCGTCCCAGAAAAGGATATCGCCGTTGAGCGACCAGTCGTCGTAATCGGGAGCACGTCCGTCATGTTTCTCACCGCTTTTCAGCTTTCCGCCGATGCCCATGAGGAAAACGGTCTTGTGCTCCTTTGTGATGAGTCTTTCGCGTTCATGGCCGGTCTTGTCGGGGTACATATCCTCCAGCTCCTGAGTGGTGATGAAGAAGACGTCCTCGCAGATCTTTCCGGCGATAGCTGGGTAGCGGAGACTTATCTTGCGCTTGGTGTAGGAGATAGCCTTGACGATGGACTTTACAGCGTCCTTGAGGAAGTCGAGGTTTCTCTGCTCACGGGTGATGACCTTTTCCCAGTCCCACTGGTCAACGAAAATGGAGTGAGTGTTGTCGGTATCGTCATCGCGGCGGATAGCGTTCATGTCAGTGTAGATGCCCTCGCCGGCGGTATAGCCGTAGCGGTAGAGAGCCATACGCTTCCACTTTGCAAGGGACTGTACCACCTCAGCCTCAGTGCCTATCTCCTTGATATCGAAATCGACCTTGCGTTCAACGCCGTTGAGGTCGTCATTGATACCGCTGCCCTTTTTCACGATGAGGGGAGCGGAAACGCGGTCAAGGGTCAGTGCGAATGAGAGAGCCTGCTGAAAAACGTCCTTGATGTACTTGATTGCGTGTTGAGTTTCACGCAGCGTGAGGGCAGACTTGTAGCCCTCGGGGATATACAGCGATCTTGACATAGTTACCAAACCTTTCGTAATATTATCACCAGCCGGCGCCATTGACGGCTGATGTGCTGTACAGTTTATGCGGATATCAGTCCAGACGTTCGAGAGTTACTGTTTCTCCGTCATCTGTTATCCATTTCATTTTTTTGCCGTCGAATTCGACCTTGGCAGAGTCACCTTCCGTTCCTGCATAAAGAAGTGCATTTTTTTCATCGAACTCATAGGGTGTTCCGCCGCTCACTTCCATTGAAGCCTTTCCGGGAGCTTCAAAATTGATTATGATGTCGTAATCCTTTTCATCTTCGTCAGGGTCATCTTTATCTTTAAATGTTTCTTTTCCGTCATATTTTCCGTAGATCGTGCTCTTGTCGGGAGCTCCGATACGCTTGAATGTCATTTTCTCTTCGCCCATATAACTGAATATAAGCTTAGAGCCGGTATTTTCAAAATTGGTTAAAGACATACTACCCATCATGTGCAGACCGTCATCGCTAAGATATAATATTGATGACATATCGAGAGAAAAGTTAAAGTTCATCTGATTGTCAGGGGTAAATTCTATATAGGCATCTTTAAAATCCATGCCCTCCGGGAGATCGTCTGTATCCATGTCAATCTCAGACATCATTTCCTCCGGGAAAGTCCACTTTCCGAGGATAGGCGAATTATCAGAGAGCTCATAGTGCTTCATCTGCTGTGCGGGCTTCTTCTCGGTAGTGCGCTCCTTTGAGGCAGGCTCAGTGGTTATCTTGGCGATAGTTGCCCTCTCGGTAGTCACCTTTGAGGTAGTCTTCTTGGACTTTGTAGTGGAGGTAGTGTCCTCCTCCTCGTCGTCATCGTCGTCATCATCGTCGTCGTCATCATCATCGTCGTCATTGTCATCATCGTCGTCATCATCGTCATCATCGTCAGAAAGTGAGGACTTTGCCTTTTCTGTGGTATCCTCGGAGCTGTCGCTGTCGCTTCCGCATGAAGCAAGAGCACTTGTGAGCAGCATTGAAGCTGCAAGCAATGCGATAAGTTTTTTCATATTGATATCCTCCTTTAAGATTTAGGAAAGCGTCCGCATCAGCTGATGCGGTCGAACGAGACCTTCTCACCAGCCTCGGTAGTCCAGTACATTTTATCGCCGCTGAACTCGACATCTGCGCTGTGCGCTCTGCCCTCGAGGGAGAGCTTGCCTGCTGCCTCATCGAAATTGTATACAGACTCGTTGAAGACCTCTATGAAGCACTGCTTGGGTCCCTTGAAATCTATAATGTATTCCTTTCCCTCGTCTGCGCTGCCGAACATTGCCTCAGCACTGTATTTGCCGTAATATGTGCTCTTATCGGGATCACCGATCCTTTCAAAGATTATGTTCTCCTGGTCGCCCACGCTTATCATGAGAGAATCGCCGTAGTTGGTGATGAACTCTTTTCCTATAGTAACACCGCTCATGTAAAAGCCGGCGTTGTCGTCAAGGTACATAAGTCCGGACATATCGAGCGACACATATATCTTCATCTTGCTGTCTTCTGTGAACTCGAGGTACATCTCGCCAAGCCCCATTCCCTCCGGAAGTTCTGACATATCGAGGTCCATTTCATCAAGGAGTTCCTCGGGGAAGCTCCACTTGCCTATGATCTGTGAAGCGTTTGCAGGAGCTTCGGTAGCCTCTTCGGTTTCGGGTTCAGTTGTCACCTTAGAGGTAGTGGTCTTCTTTGTGGTCTTTTTGGACTTTGTAGTGGAGGTGGTGTCCTCCTCTTCACCGTCGGTTGCGTCCTCAGTGCTCTCCTCATCGGAGATAGAGGAAGAAGCCTTTGTTGAAGTCTTCTCGGAGCTGTCACTGTCATTTCCGCAGGAAGCAAATGCACTTGTGAGCAGCATTGAAGCTGCAAGAATAGCGATAAGTTTTTTCATATTGATATCCTCCTTTAAGATTTAGGAAAGCGTCCGCATCAGCCGATGCGGTCGAATGTTATTGATTTGCCCTTGTCTGTAGACCAGATCATAGTATCGCCCTTGAATTCGACTTTGGCGCTGTCAGGCTTGCCGAAAACAGAGACCCTGCTGTTTTTCTCGTCAAAGCTATATTCGCCCTTTCCGGAAACTGTTAAACCGGTTTTTCCGGGAGTAGTGAAGTCGATATAGTAATCCTTGTCGGAACTGAGCTTGGCCTTGCTGAACATCTCCTCGGAGGTATACTTGCCGTACCAGCTGTTCGGGTCGGGATCACCTATGCGCTTGAACGTAATGACCTCCTTACCTCCGGCGACTATTTTCAATGTAGAGCCGTCATAGATAAGACCGTCGGTCTGTCCGGCAGCAGGCTTACTGAATGTCATACCGCTAAAAGTCATACCATTGTCGTTGAGCTGAATGATACCGGACATATCCATGTTGACATAAATTATCATATCACCGGAAGCTGTGAACTCGAGGTACATATCGTTGAACGATGCACCCTCCGGAAGTCCTGAAATATCGAGGTTCATTTCATCAAGGAGTTCCTCGGGGAAGTTCCACTTGCCTATGAGCTGTGAAGCGTTTGCAGGAGCTTCGGTAGCCTCTTCGGTTTCGGGTTCAGTAGTTACCTTTGCGGTAGTGGCCTTCTTTGTGGTCTTTTTGGACTTTGTAGTGGAGGTGGTGTCCTCCTCGTCATCATCATCATCGTCATCATCGTCATCATCGTCGTCTTCATCGTCGTCTTCATCGTCATCAATGTCGGAAAGTGAAGACTTTTCCTTTGTGGTGGCCTCCTCGGAGCTGTCGCTGTCGCTTCCGCAGGAAGCAAGAGCGCTTGTGAGCAGCATTGAAGCTGCAAGTATCGCGATAAGCTTTTTCATGATAGTTTCCTCCTTAAATCTGTTATCTGATAGAGCCTACTGTTCTCGGGAAGAGTATAACATCGCGGATATTAGCCATACCCGTTGTGTACATGATAAGTCTCTCGAAGCCGAGACCGAAGCCGCCGTGCGGAACGCTGCCGTACTTTCTCAGGTCAAGGTAATCGGCATAGGGCGCCATGCTCATGCCTCTTTCCTCCATAGCAGCAACGAGCTTGTCGTAGTCGTACTCACGCTCGCTTCCGCCGATGATCTCGCCGACGCCCGGAACAAGAAGGTCAACAGCCGCAACGGTCTTTCCGTCGGGGTTCTGCTTCATGTAGAAGGACTTGATCTCCTTGGGGTAATCGGTAACGAAGACAGCCTTCTTGAACACCTTCTCAGAGAGATATCTCTCGTGCTCGGTCTGAAGGTCGCAGCCCCATTCTACGGGGTAGACGAAGTTCTCGCCGGACTTCTTGAGCAGCTCGATAGCCTCAGTGTAGGTGACTCTGCCGAATTCGTGGGAGATGAGCTCCTCGAGACGGGCTTTGAGACCCTTTTCAAAGTGTGCATCGAAGAATTCGATCTCGTCGGGACAGGTGCGGAGGAGCTTTCCGATAACGAATTTGAGCATATCCTCAGCAAGCTCGATAACATCGTCGAGCTCCATGAATGCGACCTCCGGCTCGATGTGCCAGAACTCGGCGAGGTGCTTGGGAGTATTGGAATTCTCGGCACGGAAAGAGGGACCGAAGGTATATATCTTGCCCATAGCCATAGCAGCCATTTCGCCCTCGAGCTGACCTGAAACGGAAAGACCTACTCTCTTGCCGAAGAAGTCGTTGGCGTAGTATTCCTCCTCGGTCTTGTACTCGGTCGTGAAGCCGTTGGTAGTTACCTGGAACATCTCGCCTGCACCCTCGCAGTCGCTTCCGGTAATGAGGGGTGTATTTACATAGGTATAGTTGTGGCTCTGGAAATATTCGTGGATCGCAGCTGCCAGAACGGAGCGGACTCTCCATACTGCATTGAAAGTATTCGTTCTGCCTCTGAGATGAGGAATGGTACGGAGAAATTCCAGCGTGTGTCCCTTTTTCTGGAGGGGAAAGTCAGTGGGAGCGTCACCCAGCACGGTGAGTGCTTCGGGGGTGATGTTGATCTCGACAGTATTGTTTCTGCCGGCAACAACAGTTCCCTCGACCTTTACGGAAGTACCAACGCGGGGCTCCTTGAAGTCGGAATCGCCCTTTTCAACGACTACCTGTATATTTTTAAGGGAGGTACCGTCGTTGAGCTCGATGAACGCAACGCTCTTGGAATTGCGGGAGGTGCGTACCCAGCCGCAGACTGTGACGGTCTTGCCGGCATAGTCCTGAGAGCTGATGATCTCTTTGATGTCAGTGTGTTTCATAAAAATCTTTCCTTTCGTATCGTATACTCAGGACGAGAAAAAGCAAAAAGCCCCCGTCCTTAAACAGGACGGGAGCGTAATACCCGTGGTGCCACCTGAATTATCGCAAAAGCGATCACTTTTGGTCCGCTGTAACGTGCGGAACACGTCTCACCTACTGAAATGCCGCTGATATCTGAGCAACCGGTTACTGCGAAACTCACCGTCCCGCATGGAAACCGCCGTCCCACATGAACCAACCGTCCCTCCGGAACTCACCGTCCCACATGGAAACCGCCGTCCCCTTAGAACCGCCGCCCGGTAATACAGGCACCCTTTCGGATCACTGCTCGGGAGTGTTATTCGTACAGGCTCTGATGCGCGGCTCACACCGCCCCGCGCTCTCTGTGAACGAAATCCTGTATTACTTCTCTCCGTCCTCGCGTTTGTTGTTGCTATTATATCACGTTTTTTCAGGAATGTCAAGCGTTTTTTGAAATTAGCAGAGGCATAATGAATGCTTGCAGATCTGCGGCTGATGCAAACTCAGTCTATCTTTGTAAATCTGCGTACATCTCCGGCCTTGCCCGTGAACATGGTCTTGGGTCTCGCCCATACCTGACCGTCATGGAGCGAACGGTAGATCACAAGCTCCTCGTTGGTCTCACTGTGCCTTGCAACGTCGACGAGCTCATACATACCGCCCTTGAAATGACGGTATTTCGCACCCTTTACTATCTCAGTCTCACTGTCCTCGGGAGCAGGGCTCTCCTCAGAGTTCTCCGGCTGATTGTTGACGATATCGTCCGAAACGATTATCATGGACGAGAAGGGCTGGAGGGATATGTGGACATTGCCGTTCTCAACAGGTATCTGACTTGCACTGAGAACGTCCACAAGGCCTCCGAGGTGAGTGCCGAAGTTGAAATCGTAGGGGTAATCCGCAAGGTTGAGCGCGATATATACCACCTGATCGCCGAGGCACTTCTTGAAGAGGAGCTGCTGGTTAGTTATCTGAATGCGCTCATAGGTGCCTGTTCTGAGGGCAGGATAAGCGCGGTATATGCGCCCGAGCTTGACAATGTGGTGGTAGAGGTCGGTATTTTCGCGTTCCATGTCGGCGAGGTGCAGGCACGGACGGAGGTTGTCATCGGAGTTGTTCTCCTTGCGGCCCTGAATGCCGTATTCACTTCCGTAGTATATCGAGGGTATACCGGGCATAGCGTACATGAGGGTATACACGAGCGGGAGGTGAGCAGGGTTATTGAGGGTGCTTGCAAGACGGTTGACATCGTGGTTGTCAACGAAGTTGTAGAGGTTGATATTCCTGTAAATACCGCCGTTTGCACCGGACTGGCGGTTTATGGAGTAGTCTATCTCGAAGTAGTTCTTGTCGTTGTGGGAGGAATAGAGACCCTTGTAGCATTCGTAGTTGGTTACGCTGTCGAGCATCTCGGGGTTAGCCCAGCGGTTGTAATCGCCGTGGATTATCTCGCCCATGAGCCAGAAATCGGGCTTTTTGCCCTTGCAGAAGCTCCTGATGCGCTTGAAGAAATCGAAGTCGATGCAGTCGGCAGCATCGAAGCGTATGCCGTCGATGCCGAAGGACTCTATCCAGTAGTTGATAGCGTCGATGATGTGGTCGCAGACGCCGACATTGCGGAGATTGAGCTTGACGAGATTGTAGTAGCCGTTCCAGCCCTCATACCAGAATGGGTCGCCGTAGGGGCTCTGACCGCCGAAATTGAGGTTCTGGAACCAGCCGCAGTAGCCCGAGCCCTGTCCCTTTTCCTGAATGTCCACGAACTGCGGGAATTTTCTTCCGACATGGTTGAAAACGCCGTCGAGAATGACTCTGATGCCGTTTTCGTGGAGCTTGTCGCAGATATAGCGGAAGGAATTGTTATCGCCGAGACGCCGGTCGATGGTCTTGTAGTCGATGGTATCGTAGCCGTGCTCAACGGACTCGAAAACGGGTCCGAAGTAAACGGCGTCGATGTTCATTTCCTTGAAATGGGGTATCCAGTCAAGTATCTTGTCGAGACGGTAGACTATGTCACCGCCGTCGTTGAATTTGGGAGCTCCGCAGAAGCCGAGCGGATAGATGTGATAGATTATAGCGTTATCGT
>Ga0310691_10008559_pt1 | contig 10466 bp, 12 predicted proteins | sample 176DNAGHGlowgp2_FD_203887 | JGI IMG/M metagenome (GOLD analysis project Ga0310691, IMG submission 203887) | Sheep rumen microbial communities from Palmerston North, Manawatu-Wanganui, New Zealand - 1766 DNA GHGlow gp2 (v2) (version 2) | ecosystem: Host-associated > Mammals > Digestive system >... | reverse complement strand
AGATTGCTGGAGATGAGGATGTCCATGGAGGGGGAGAGGGTCTTGTGGAAGGGGCGGCGGCGGTCATAGACGCCGGTGCGGATGAAGTCCGTGAGGACGTTGTTGGCGTTGGAGGCGCAGATGAGCTTTCCGACGGGAAGGCCCATCTCACAGGCGAGATAGCCCGCCAGAATGTCGCCGAAGTTGCCGGTCGGGACGGAATAGTTCAGGGGCTGGCCCGCCTCGATGCGGCCGAGACGAACAGCGTCAAAGTAGGCGGCGAAGTAATAGACCACCTGGGGCACAAGACGGCCGATGTTGATAGAGTTTGCCGACGAGAGGCCCGCGGGTATGGCGGAGAAGACCCTCTTCACGCCGGTCTGGGCGTCGTCAAAATTCCCCTCCACCGCGCAGACCTTGACATTGCTCCCCTCCTGCGTGACCATCTGGGCCTTCTGCACGGCGCTGACCCCGTCACGGGGATAGAAGACGAGGATGCGGATACCATCCACGTCCCGGAAGCCCTCGAGCGCGGCCTTGCCGGTGTCGCCGCTCGTGGCGGTGAGGATCAGGATGTCGTCCCGATTGCCGCACTTCTCGGCGGCGCGCTTCATCAGGTGGGGCAGCAGGCACAGCGCCACGTCCTTGAACGCAGAGGTGGGGCCGTGGAAAAGCTCAAGAAACAGATCGTCCCCGGCGGCATGCAGGGGGGTGATCCAGGCGTCGGGGAACTTGCCGCGGTAGGCAGCTTCGACGAGGGCCTTCGCCTCGTCCTCGGAAAAGTCCGGCAGGAGGGCGGAGAGCAGCTTCGCCGCGAGAGAGGCATAGTCCAGATCCATCAGGGAGCGCCAGTCGAGCTTCGGCAGCTCCGCCGGGTTCATGGTGTAAAGCCCGCCGTCGGGGGCAAGCCCGTCCACGATCGCCTTTGCGGAGGAGACGGCGGGCGCACCGCCGCGGGTGCTGGTATAGAGCATGAAGATCACTTCCTAAATTTCAATACATAAGTGGCGCTATCATATACTGTACGCCGCAAAAAGTCAAGTGTATTTATATGGCGGACAGAACGCGAGATGTGGCTTCCCCTTGAGGGGAAGGCAAGGCTTTGTTTTACACCGCGCCCAGATCGACCCCGAGCTGTTGGCACAGCGCGTCGAGCCAGCGGGAGAGGGCGGCTTCGGACGCAAAGCAGGCGATTTTCCCCCCGGGCGGGTGCAGCACGGCGTTGAGCGCCTCCCCGTCCGCCTGGCGCTCCATGCGGGAGATGGGCATGTCGAGATAAAAATGCTCGTGCCGGATGTGGCGCATCTCATGGGCCAGGGTCTCCTGCTGGCGGGCCGGGGAGAGGCGGGAGTTGATGTAGATGTCAAAGCTGCCGTCATCGTTCGGGAGCGTCACCCCCTCCACCTTCAAAGGCAGGGGGATGAGCCGGACATGCGTGTCAGTCATGCTGACGGATCGCCTCAATGATCCGGACCGCCTGGCGCACATCCTCGGGCGAGGCATCCTTGGCGAGCTTAAAGAGCATGCGCATATCCTCCCGCTCACGCAGATGGGTCAGGATGAGCTCCAGCTCCTCGTCCCGGGTGGGGTCGATGGCGGGATCGTCCGTCTCGCCGCGCAGATACGCCGTTGTCGTGCCGAGGATGCGCGCAACCTCGCGCAGCTGGGCGTCGTTCGGCTGGGATTTCTGCTGCTTCCAGTCCTGGCAGAGCGTGGGCGTGCGCCCGAGGGACTGGGCAATAAAGGTCTTGGTGATGCCGCGGGAAACACGCAGCGCCTCAAATCTGTCATAAAGGAACAAAACATTCACCCCGTTCTTGTACAGATTTCACAAATCTCAAAAAAGAGGGACTTCCCTCTTGATTTTCGCAAATAAATGGGATATACTGCGAGCGTATCTTGAAAAGACAAGATAACGCCTCGCGGTTTCTTTTATCTTAGGACAGCGGGCGTCATTTGTCAAGCATTTTTGTCTTAAATATATGAGAAGATAGCGGGGTGAGGCCGTGAGAGAGATCGGGGACGATCCGATCGTGCGCTGTATGGAGCGCTGCGGGTATCCGCCCTGGGTGCTCCGGGGCGGGAACGACTACGAGGAGCAGGAGCTTTCCTGCGGGGAGGACAGAGATGGCAGAGCTTAAAAAGATCGTCTGGAAGGACGCGGATGTACGCTGCCCCTTTTATCTGAGCGGCAGCAGGGAGGAGCGCAGTATCCGCTGCGAGGGCTTTGAGACCGGCATGGATTCGATCAGCCGCTTTCGCAGCATCGCGCTCAAGGACAGGCACATGGGCAGCTACTGCGCGGGAAAGTTCGAGGGCTGCCCCCTCTACCGCTGCACCTACGGGTGCAAGTACGCGGACTGATGCGGGACTGGGAGGAGTTGCGGCGCGCCTGTGAGCAGGGCGAGAGCCTGGCGGAGCTGGCGCGGCGATACGGCATCGCCTACGGCACCCTGCAGAACCGGGCGGTGAGGGAGCAATGGGCAGTGCCGACGGAGGGAGCGCTGTTCCCGGGGGCGCAGCAGGCGGCCTTCGGGCGCATCGCCGGGAAGCTTCTGCGGCGCATCGAGGACGGGCTTGACGGGGACAGGGACCTTGACCTCAAGGAGATCAAGACCCTGACCGGGGCGCTCAAGGAGCTGCAGAGCCTGGGGGAGAGCGCAAACGCCGAAAACGGCAGCGGCGCGCTCACGGTGCGCTTTCTCGGAGAGGCGGAGGAGATGAGCGAATAAAAAAGTGAAGAGTGAAAAGTGGAAAGTGAAGATATGCAGCGCCTTCGGCGCGGATCGGAGTATGGGCGGGGGTGAGAGGGCGTGGCTGAGCTGTGTCTGCCGGAGCCGAACGAGAAGCAGAAGCTCTTTCTGACGGACAAGCACAAATATGTCGGCTACGGCGGGGCCAGGGGCGGCGGCAAGAGCTGGGCCGTGCGCGTCAAGGCGGTGCTGCTGTGCCTGCGCTACCCGGGGATCAAGGTGATGATCGTGCGCAAGACCTATCCGGAGCTGCAGGAAAACCACATCGTGCCCCTGTGCGAGATGCTGGGCTGCTACCTCGACGAGAGGGAGCGGATCGCGGCCTACAACGACGCGAAAAAGCACATCGTCTTCCCGAACGGGAGCCGCATCCTCTTCCGCTATCTCGAAAACGAGAAGGACGCGATGCGCTTTCAGGGCACCGAGGTGGACGTGCTGTTCGTGGACGAGGCCACGCAGCAGACCGAGAGCCGCATGGAAAAGCTGCGGGCCTGCGTGCGCGGCACGAACGACTTTCCCAAGCGCATCTACTTTACCTGCAACCCCGGCGGCGAGGGCCACGCCTGGGTCAAGCGCCTGTTTATCGACCGGCGCTTCCGGGAGGGCGAGGAACCGGAGGACCACAGCTTCATCCAGGCCCTCATCACCGACAACCGGGCGCTGATGGAGAAAAACCCGGACTATCTCCGCCAGCTGGAGAGCCTGCCGCCGAAGCTGCGGGACGCCTGGCTCCACGGCAACTGGGAGATCTTCGAGGGGCAGTTTTTCGAGGACTTCCGCATTGAGCCGGACAGGAAGGCGGCCTTGGCCCACGGCTGCGCGCTCACGCGCGAGGAGCTGAAGGAGCAGGGGCGCTGGTGCCATGTGATCGCCCCCTTCGATCTCGCCGCGGGGCCGCGGCGGAGCTGGAGCATCGTGCGAAGCTACGACTTCGGCTACGGCAAACCCTTCTCCTGCGCCTGGTGGGCGGTGGATTATGAGGGGGTGGTCTACCGCGTGCTGGAGCTCTACGGCTGCACCGGGACGCCGAACGAGGGTCTGCGCTGGACGCCCGACCGGCAGTTTCAGGAGATTGCCAGGATCGAGGCCGAGCACCCCTGGCTCAAGGGCCGGCGCATCGAGGGCGTGGCAGACCCCGCCATCTGGGACGCAAGCCACGGCGAGAGCGTGGCCGAGACCGCGGCGCGCTACGGGGTCTACTTCACGCCCGGCGACAACAAGCGCATCCCCGGCTGGATGCAGTGCCACTACCGCCTGCAGTTTGACGATGAGGGCAGGGCGCGCATGTACGTGTTCGATAACTGCCGCGCCTTCCTGCGCACGATCCCGCTTCTGCAGTTTTCGAAGAGTGAGCCGGAGGATCTCGACACCGGGCAGGAGGACCATGCGGCCGACGAGTGGCGCTATCTCTGCATGTCGCGCCCGGTATCGCCGCTCAGACCCGTGGAGACGCGGGCCGTGATGGTCGACCCCTTGAAAAAGTGAGGAGTGTGGGCTTGGCTCCCCCGCCGGGGGAGCTGGCACGGCGCGTGTCCGTCCGCGCCGTGACTGAGAGGGTGTATGTTGACGCACAGCCCTCTCCGCCCCAGTGTGCGCACTGGGGCACCTCCCCCCGGGGGGAGGCAAGGCGGCGGTATGAAAAAGGAAGGAGAAATGTATGGACAAGGAAACGGTCCTGCCGGTCGATGAGAAGCGGCTGGCGGAGTTTACAAGGATTTTGCAGAAATACAAGGCGGGCAAGGCCAGCATCGAGCGGCGCACCGTGGCGGCGGAAAACTGGTGGAAGCTCCGAAACTCCGCCGAGGAGCGCAAAAGCCATGACGTGGACGGCGGCTTTCAGGCCGTGTCGGGGTGGCTGCACAACGTCATCGTCTCCAAGCACGCCGACGCCATGGACGCCTTTCCCGAGCCGAACATCCTGCCGCGCGAGCCGGACGACCGCCCGGAGGCGCGGGTACTGTCCAAGATCCTGCCCGTGATCCTGGAGCAGAACGCCTTTGAGCGCACCTACTCCGACGGGATGTGGCAGAAGCTCAAGACCGGGACGGGCGTGTACCGCGTGGGCTGGGACCCGGAGAAGGCGGGCGGCCTCGGCGACATCGCCATCGAGCGGGTGGACCTCCTGAACGTGTTCTGGGAGCCGGGCGTGCGGGATATTCAGGAGAGTGCCTTTTTCTTCCACACAAGGCTGGAGGACAACGAGAGGCTCTCGGCGCAGTACCCGCAGCTTGCCGGAAAGCTCAAGGCCATGAGCTTTGCGCCGACGCGCTTTCTCTACGACGACAGCGTGGGCGTTGACGGGAAGAGCACCGTCATCGACGTGTACTACAAGAAGCGGCGCGAGGGGCGCGACGTGCTGCACTACTGCAAGTATGTGGGGCAGACGGTCCTGTACTCCACCGAGAACATGGAGGCGATGATGCTGGATGCGGGCGGGGAGCCGGTCTCCCGCGGCCTCTATGAGCACGGGCGCTACCCCTTCGTGTTCGACAGCCTCTTCCCCGTGGAGGGCAGCCCCTGCGGCTACGGCTTCATCGACCTCTGCCGCAACGCCCAGACCCAGATCGACATGCTGCAGACCGCCTTTCTCAAAAACACCATGGTCGGCGCGGTGCCCCGCTACTTCCAGCGCTCGGACGGCGCGGTGAACGAGGAGGAGTTCTTGAACCTCTCCAATCCCATCGTGCATGTCTCCGGCAATCTCGGCGAGGACAGCCTGCGCATCGTGGACTACCGCCCGCTCAGCGGCAACTATCTGGAGATGCGCGCAAGCGTCATCAACGAGCTCAGGGAGACCTCCGGCAATACGGAGACCTCGGCGGGGCTTGCCAATGCCGGCGTCACCGCCGCCTCCGCCATCGCGGCTCTGCAGGAGGCCAGCGGCAAGGGCAGCCGCGATTCCGCCCGGGGCAGCTACCGCGCCTACGCGGAGATGATTGAGCTCTGCATCGAGCTCATCCGCCAGTTTTACGATCTGCCCCGCCAGTTTCGCATCACGGGCGGCCTCGGGATCGAGCGCTTCGTGAGCTATGACAACCGCGGCCTGCGCCCCCAGGCGCTCTACGGCCCGGAGGGCATGGAGCTGGGGCTTCGCCGCCCGGTCTTCGACATCCGCGTCATTCCGCAGAAGAGCAGCGCCTACACCCGCATGAGCCAGAACGAGCTGGCGCTGCAGTTTTATCAGCTCGGCTTCTTCGCCGCCGAGCGCAGCGACCAGGCCCTCGCCTGCATGAGCATGATGGAGTTTGAGGGCAAGGACGAGCTGATGCAGCAGCTTTTCTATAACGGCAATATCCAGAAGGAGCTGGCGCTCTATCAGCAGTACGCCCTGGCCATGACGCAGAAGTACGAGCCGGAGCGGGCGGCGGCGCTGATGGCGGGCATCACGGGCAGGGCCGCCCAAAAGGCCCCCGCGCCGAAGGCCGCGCGGAAAAAGAGCGGCGGCGAGGGCGCACGCATGGAGCGGGCGAGAGCCAGGGCCTCGGGCGCGTCCCAGCCGGGAGGCGGACGATGACGCGCATCCGCTATGATCGGGCGGGCCTGCGCCTGGAGATGGAGGGCCACGCCGGGGCGGGGGAAAAGGGCGCGGATCCGGTGTGCGCGGCGCTCAGCATGCTGATGATGACCCTCGAGCGGCGCGTGCTGGAGCGCGCGGAGAAGACCCTGCCCGCCCTCCGGCGGGGGCCGGGCAGCTTCATGATCGCGTGCAGGCCCGAGGCGGGGGAGGAAGCTCTCTGCCGCGAGAGCTTTGACACGGTGGCCGCGGGCCTGGCGCTGCTGGCCGAGAACAGGGCGGAGAACGTGTCCTTTTGTCTCACGGGCGAGGACATGGAAGAGGAGGACGAGCAATGAACCCGGAGGAGAAGACAAGAACGGATTACAGCGACACCATGGAGGCGCTGCGGCAGGCGGAGAGCGCCCTGCCGGATTTCAGCACCAGCTATGACGGGGAGATCAGGCGGCTCTATGAGCAGATCGTGAACCGCCCGGCCTTTCAGTATGACCCGGTGAGCGACCCTATGTACCAGAGCTACCGCGACCGGATGGTCAGCGAGGGCGGCCGCGCCATGCGCGATACCGTGGGCCAGGCTTCGGCCCTCACGGGCGGCTACGGCTCAAGCTATGCCGAGCGCGTGGGCCAGCAGCAGTACGGGCTGTACCTGCAAAAGCTCGGCCAGATGATGCCGGAGCTTTACGAGGCGGCCTATGCGCGCTACCGCGATGAGGGTGCGGATCTGCAGGGGCAGCTCACGATGGCCAGGGGCCTTGCCGACAGTGAGTACGGCCGCATGCGCGACCGCTTCAGTCTGGCGGCGTCCATGGAGCAGCAGCGCTATGACCGCGAGCAGGACGCCTGGGCGCGCGGCGAGAAGAGCTATCAGAAGCTGGTGAGCCTCATTTCCCAGAGCGGCTATGTGCCGAATGAGGCGGAGCTTCAGGCAGCGGGCATGAGCCGCGCCCAGGCCGAGGCGCTCCGGAACGATTACCTGATGAAAAACCCCATGGCCATGATGCTCTCCGGCGAATGGCCGCTCGCGGGCATCGGGGGCGTCGGGGGCGACGGCGGCGGCTACGCCTACACCGGCGGCGGCAGCGCCAAGAGCAGCACCAGGAGCGGCAGCGCGAAAAAGACAGGCACGAAGAGCAGCAGCCCCGGGCCGAAGGATCAGGCCAAGCTCGGCGCCGGTCAGAGCGCCAAGAGCAAATAAGTTGCCCTTTCCCGGCATCATGCCGGTTCCCCGCTGCAGAGGGGAGATACAATTCGATTGCGAAACGGTGTTTCACAATCGAGGTACCCGCGCTTATCGCCCGCGGCTTGCGTGAGACGCCGCGCCTGGTCGGCGCGGGGGCTCGCAGTGCTCGCCTCAGGGTGTTTTTGGGCGGCATAGCTGTACCAAAAACGAAGGGAAGTGCGGGCCGAAATGTGAAAGGCTTACGCATTCAGAAGAAAGGAGACAGAACATGAGCAAGGAAAAGCGGCCGGAGGAGGAGCCGGTCACGGGCGCGGAAAACGCCGTTTCGGAGGAGACGGTGCCTGTCGACGCCGGACAGGAGGAGAAAAAGGCCGAGGCGCGGCCAAGCTGGGAGGAGATTCTGGAGGATCCGGTGTACAAGAGCTGCTATGACGCGGCGGTACAGGGCATCGTGAAGGCGCGGCTCAAAAGCAGGGCCATGGCCGAGGCAAAGCTGGAAAGGCTCGCCCCGGTGCTGGAGGTGCTGGAGGACGCCTACGGCATGACGGAGGAGAGCAATGTCGCGGATCTCGCGCTCATGCTGCGCGAGAGCGCGCTTCTGCGCCGCCCGAGCGGGGAGCAGATCGCCGGGCACCTGCGCGCCCTCGCCGCCGAGGCGGAGGCCCTGCGGGAGAGTGTGCCGGACTTTGATCTGCTGGCGGAGCTGGAGGATCCGGAATTCCTGCGCCTGACCGCGCCCCACAGCGGCGTGAGCCTTGCCGACGCCTATTACGCCAGGCACCGGGCCGAGCGGGAGCGGGAGACGGCGCGGCGCAGTCTTGAGGCTGTGAGCCGCAGCCTTTTAAGCGGCGGCGAGAGACCGCGCGAGCTGCGCGAGACCACCGCGGGCGCGCGCTTTTACCCCAACCCCGCCCAGATGAGCCGGGCCGAGCGGGAGGCGCTGAAAAAGCGCATCCTCGAGGCGAAGGCCCAGGGAAGGAAAATCGGACCGGGAGAGTGAGAGAGAAAGTGAAAAGTGAAGTTATGGAGTCGCTGCGCGACGATTTGAAATCTGTCTGCCGCACGGACTCCGTGACAGGCACACCACACGGAATTTGAAAGGAGATTTTATGGACAACCTGATTTTTGATCTTCAGCATTTTGCTGACGCCGGTACGCTGGTCAATGCCACCGGCAATTTCGTCAACGCCGACACCGGCGCCACCACCACCTTTGACAGTTCCCACAGCCTCACGGCGGAGCTCAAGGCCTTCTACGACACGGAGCTGCTGGAAAACGCCAGGACCGAGCTTTTCTACGCCCAGTTTGCCAAGCGCCAGCCCCTGCCCGCCAATCACCACGGCGTTGTGGAGTGGCGCAAGTGGAACACCTTCGACAAGGCAGCCAAGCTCACCGAGGGCGTGATCCCCACCGGCCAGAAGTTCGGCGTCACCGCCGTGACCGGCAGCATCGACCAGTACGGCACCTACACCGCCATCACCGACAAGCTGGAGCTGCGCGCCTATGACGACGTGATCCTCGGCGCGACCGAAGAGATGGGCGCCTCCGCCGCCGAGACCCAGGAGGCCCTGATCCGCGACGCACTCTACACCAACACCAATGTCCTCTACTGCGACAAGATCAAGCGCGCAGACGGCTCCGTCGCGGCTACGCCCACCCAGCCCAGCGGCCTTGCCGAGGATGCCACCTATCACTGCCACCTCACGGCCGAGATGGTGAACAAGGCCGTCACCGTGATGAAGAAAAACCGCGTGCCCCGCATCGGCGGCAAGTACTACGCGGTCATCCACCCCTCGGTCGCCCACGATCTGCGCGCCGACGCCGGCTGGATCGAGGCCCACAAGTACGCTTCTCCCGAGCAGATCTTCAACGGCGAGATCGGCGAGCTGCACGGCGTGCGCTTCATCGAAAACGTCTTCGCCCCGGTCATCAAGGGCGAAAACGACACCATCGCCGTCTATGCCACCTACTTCTTCGGCAAGGACTCCTTCGGCATCATCGACCCCGAGGGCGGAGCGCTCGAAATGATCATTCACGACAAGGGCGAGATCGGCGGCCCCCTCAACCAGTTCAGCACCATCGGCTATAAGTTCGAGACCAACGGCGCGACCGTGCTCTACCCCGAGCGCCTGCTGCGCGTGATGAGCACCTCGAGCTTCTCCGGCACCGATGTCACCAATGTGGACAGCAACAACTAAAGGAGGAACAGAAAATGGATAACAAGAGAGTCGAGGTTTTTGTCCCCAGGGGCGCCGACCGCGAGGACCCCAATCTCTTCGTGGGCATCAACGGCGTCAATTACCTCCTGCCGCGCGGCAAGAAGTCCATGGTGCCCAAGGCCGTGGCTGACGAGATCGCGCGAAGCGAGCTTGCCGCCGACCGCTTCTACGCCAGCGTGGACGGCCTGAAGCAGAGCGTGTAACCCCTTCCGCCGCTGAAGCGGTCCCGTTGCCCGCCTTGCCGCAATACCTTTCCCGGGCCATCATAATGGCCCGCCAAAGGTGCGGCTGCGGGAGGCAGGAAGGAGAGGGGGAGCCTATAAGGAAGGTGACCCCCTCAGTCGCTGTGCGACAGCTCCCCCAGAGGGGGAGCCTATAAGGAAGGTGATTTGAATAAAAGCAATGGACATGATCGAGCGGCTGGATCTTCTGGAGCCGAACGACTATTCACCGGAACAGAAGCTGCGCTGGCTCTGGTCCTTGGACGGGAAAATCTACCGGGAGGTCATCAAGACCCACGAGGACGTGTGGCAGCCCTTCCCGGAGGAATACGTCAGCGGTGAGGAGACGCTGCTGGTGGGAGAGCCCTACGGCGAGGACCTGTACTACTATTATCTCCAGTCCATGGTGGCCGCCGAGAACGGGGAGACCCAGCGCTACAACAAGCGCATGACCCTCTTCAACAGCGCCTGGCAGGGCTGGGTGAACTGGTACAACCGCAGCCACAGGCCCCGCGGGCAGGGCGGGCGCTTCCGGTTTTAGGAGGGGTACGATGGCACTTTTGCCGAAGCTGGATTATGAATACAACGAGCGGAGCGTGA
>Ga0310691_10008557_pt1 | contig 10467 bp, 9 predicted proteins | sample 176DNAGHGlowgp2_FD_203887 | JGI IMG/M metagenome (GOLD analysis project Ga0310691, IMG submission 203887) | Sheep rumen microbial communities from Palmerston North, Manawatu-Wanganui, New Zealand - 1766 DNA GHGlow gp2 (v2) (version 2) | ecosystem: Host-associated > Mammals > Digestive system >... | reverse complement strand
ATCATGAACATCACCGATGAACAAATCGATGTCTATCGCCTTCAGCGGCAGAAAATGGAAAACGACCTGGCAGAAGATGACAAAGACTGGGAAAAACTCATAAAAAATGTGAAAGGTGAAAAGTGAAAAATGCCATCCGGCGTTTAAGTGAAAAGAGAAAAGTCTCCTAAAGAAATTGGCAAAATCGGCAAAATTTAAAATTTAGTACATTTAGTCTATTTGGCTTCGCCGAGCTAAAGGTTCTTTAGGAGATATAAACTCACAAAATTGCTATCCAGCGAGAACTCAAAAACCTCAATTAAGTACAAAGGACAAAGAACAAGGAACAACGTAGTAAGCGAAAATCCTTCAAAATCCTTTAAATCCCTGATTAAAAACTCACAAACTTACATACTTACGAGCTGCATGAAGAAGCAAATCTTGTTAGCGGCACTCATAGCCGCAGGTCTGCCCGCAATGGCACAGCAGGTGAAGTATTCCGTTAGCGGAACCTACGCAGGCGAAGGAAAAAAAGTCTATCTCATAGACAAGTTGACCAACCAAGCCATCGACAGCGTCGTAGTTGCCAAAGGCAAGTTCTCGTTCAATGGCACCGCCGAGAAAGACGCCTTCATGGCAGTCCAGGCAGAGAAGCAATCGTGGATGACCGTGTTCTTCAACGACGGCACACCCATCCTCGTCAATGTCAACGACAGTACCCTGAAAGGCTCACCACTCAACGAGCGGCTCACCAACTACGACATCCAACAGGACAACCTCATGAAGACCTTCAGGGAGAAAACCTCCAAGATGACCGAAGCCGAGATTGAGGCACAGAGCGAAAAGCTCATGGAAGAAATGAACAATGCAATAGACCAGCAGATAGCATTCGCCAACAAAGTGTTCAAAGAAGAACGCAATTCCCTCATACCGTTAGCCTTCTCAGAACTCTATTTCTTCGACAACGGCGTGGAAGAATACGACAAGCTGGTTCAGCAGAACTTAGTGTTCTCCAAGCATCCTTATTTGAAGAAAGCAAAAGACGAAGTGGCAGAGATGCTCCAGCCGAAGGACAGTCCCAAGACAGCCTTCATTGGCAAGCAATACACCGACCTGGAAATGGCAGACCCCGACGGTAAGATGCACAAAGTCAGCGAACTCGTTGGAGAAGGCAAATGGGTGCTCGTCGATTTCTGGGCATCCTGGTGCGGACCATGCCGTGCAGAAATGCCAAACGTGCTTGAAGCCTACAACAAATACCACGGCAAAGGCTTCGAAGTAATCGGCGTTTCCTTCGACGAGAGAAAAGATGCGTGGGTGAAAGCCATCCGCCAGCTCAAGATGCCGTGGTTGCAGATTTCCGACTTGAAGGGATGGGAATGTGCCGCATCCCCCGTCTATATGATTGACGCCATCCCCGACAACATCCTCATCGACCCGCAGGGAAAGATTACCGACCGAGCCCTCCGAGGCAAAGCCCTGCAAACCCGCCTCCAGAACATCTTCGGAGAATAAGTCTTTAAATGAAGAATCAGCGCTTCGCTTAAATGAAGAATGAAAAATGAAGAATGAAGAATGTATTTTACATTGCTCATTGGATGAGTAATTTTCATTCTTCATTCATCATTCTTAATTCTTCATTTTATTATTCTTAATTCTTCATTTTTCATTCTTCATTCTTATTTCCCTTGTGTTTCACTTTTCGAGTATAAGTCTTTTTTGATTGATGCAGTCTATTAAAGCTGTGGAAACCAGGACCAAGCATTTCTTGCTGAGCCTCACGGTTTCCACGCTTCATAGCTTTGATAGCATCCATCATCGTGGTAGTGGTTTTGGCTACCTTCCTTTTTCTCTTTTTCATACCGTTTCGTTTCTTTCTGTTTTCGCTTTGCCAACTATTTCATGGCAAAGATACTCAATTATACACGTTCCTCTCCTGAAAACGTGCATTTTTTCCGAATTTGTTTTTGAATTGCTTTCGAATTAGTATCTTTGCATATCATAAACAACACTTTGCTGTACGACCACGATTCGATGAGAGTTGTGATTTGCTTTCGAATTAGTATCTTTGCATATCATAAACAACCCCAGCACGGCAAGCATCGCAGGATTCGCCGTTGTGAATTGCTTTCGAATTAGTATCTTTGCATATCATAAACAACTGAGTCCAGGCACTGGTAAAATAGTTATCGGTTGTGAATTGCTTTCGAATTAGTATCTTTGCATATCATAAACAACATGCTATCGGACGCATTTGCAAAAGCACCGGTTGTGAATTGCTTTCGAATTAGTATCTTTGCATATCATAAACAACACTACCTCTGAAAATGACTTTACCACTAATGTTGTGAATTGCTTTCGAATTAGTATCTTTGCATATCATAAACAACAATCTATTTTCGGCATAATAGTAGCAATAGTTGTGAATTGCTTTCGAATTAGTATCTTTGCATATCATAAACAACCTCCAGCCTTTTTCTCATTAAGTTTAGTTTGTTGTGAATTGCTTTCGAATTAGTATCTTTGCATATCATAAACAACTAAAGTTTTTCGTTCTCGTTCCTACCTCTAGTTGTGAATTGCTTTCGAATTAGTATCTTTGCATATCATAAACAACTGTATCCCAGTATTGTGCTGAAATACAGAATACTACACGGATTATTAGAAAATAAAAAAGAATGGTTTATGATATAAAAAATCCCACTTCAACGTGGGATTTTTTGTTTCTAAAAGAGTTCTAATTGTACGCCAGGAGCGCGTGCTTTCTCAGGCTTTTTGCCATGAAATAGTTGGATGTTTCCGAATTGTTTGTCAGTTATGGTTAGCAAACCGACCTTTCCGAACTCAGGCAAAAAGGATTTAACTCTTTTTAAGTGTACTTCTGCGTTTTCGCTGCTGGCACAATGACGAATGTAGATGGAGAACTGGAACATGGTGAATCCGTCCTTTTGTAGATTCTTTCGGAAATCCACGTAGGCTTTCTTGTCTTTCTTTGTTTCTGTTGGCAAATCGAAAAAAACAAGAACCCACATAACTCGGTATTCACTTAGTCGTTCGTAGTTGCTCATGACAATTCGGGATAGGAGATTTTTCTTAGTTCTCCGCTGAAGCATTTATAGAGGGAAGCCGTGGTTTGTCCCACAGCAATCATCAGAGGACTTCGCTTTCCGTCAATCACTACGTCGAGGGTTGGGATGACAAGTAGTTCGGCTTTGATGTCTCGTGTGAGTTCGGAAAAATCTCCTACTCGTGCCATCACATCAATCACCAGCTCATCCACGTAAGGACGATATGGCTCCATGATATCGTCAGCTAAGCAGTAGGCATTGTAGCGATTATGATGGTGAATGCCAAATGTGGGAAGGAGTCCGCTTGCAACCAGTCCACGAGCCACACATGCCCGAAGGATAGCATAGCCATAGTTGAGCAAGTTGTTGGGTGGTTCTTCGTCCTTTCCTCTGATGAAATCAGGAATGTTGGGGAATATGTTCCGCCAATAGTAAGTTGCAGCTCTGGCTTCCAGATTCTCGCTGTCTCCGCTTTTCACATTGTTTGCCCACGTCAGCATGTTCTTCGGCAGGATGCCTGTGGCTTTTCTAAGTACGCTGGCTTGATTCAGTATTTTTTGTCTGACTGTTTGTTGCCAAAGCGATTTGCGCAGAGGAAGAGAAGCGTCAATCTGGATGTGAAAGCGTTCGTTCTGAAGAGTGTTGCCATAAAGTGGTAGCATCAAACCGACGGGCATACTCTTGCTGTCGCAGGTGATGACTGCGCAGTTGTTTTCGAGCAATGCTTCCAGCAAGCCAGACGTGATGGTGATGCGCTTATTGTCAATCACCACCACTCCGATGTCTTCGATGGGGATGGTTCGCTCTGCCTCTTTCTTGAAGCTCTCAGGCACAGTGTCGTTCTTTTCCACTTCAGGCATACGATAGACCAACTGGGCATTGCGTAGGCTCAGGTAGGAAGGACTGCCGAAATATAATGTTTTCTTAATCATTGTTTAGTATTCTCCTACAGACACTATTTGACCGATATGATTCACACGGACTTTAACGATGTTGGCAAGCTTGTCTATGGCTGTGATTCGTTTCCAAGTAATTTCTTGTAAAGTGCTTTTGTCCTCGACCGTGGTTTCAAGATGGTGTCTGAAAACATAATACTTTGATGACAGTTTCTGCACTCTGAAAAGATGAGGACTGATAATACTGTAATTCTCAACATTCGTTAAATCTATTTCTTTAGGATTGAATCCATTTTCAATGTCTGGAAAAACAAAGTATTCATTCTGTTTCATGGTGAAAAGGAATTTCCATCCTAATTCTGCTTGGTAGTCTTTTTCAATGATAGGAAGCCCCTGTATGGCTCGGCTATTGGCTTCGTAGAAAGAAACGATGTGTTCTTGCAGATGTCCTTGTTCGTCAGCGAAAATGGCAACATGGTGGTTGTTGCTTGTTTGAACATAGTCCACAGGAATGTTGTTTCCCTGTTTGTCCTTCTTTGCGTGAATAGCTTCGGGCTTGCTCAATCCTGCATTGATTGCCACGCGTTTGATGGCAATGCCTTTCTCTTGATTGAGCCAAATAGGGTTTTCATCAAGATTGCTGAATGCTTTGTTGGCATCTCCTTTATATTTGTCGAGCCTTTGTTGCAGTATTTGCTTGATGCGGGAATCTACAACCTTGTCGAGTTTTAAATCCTTGTTGATAGGTTTTCGGATGGTGTAGATGGTTTCCATTGTCAAGCACTTCACTTTCAGAGGCACGGAGGTGGTGTGGGCTTCGTTGAGCCAAATAGGGTTCTTGTCGAGAGCGTTTTTACCAGTGAATGCTTTCTTGGCATCGTTGTTGTATGCTTGCAGTCGTGCCATCAGTGCTTCTCGTTGCTTTTTGTTGGCAACGGTGGCTATTTTTTCGGCAGTAAACGATGCGCCTACCTTTTCTTCATGAATAGCATATCGCTGCTGGCTTCCGTAAATTGTTTCGTTGTGAAGTTGACCGCGAGGAGTGAGTTGTACTTTGGTGTTAAAACCCTCCTTGCATTTTGTCTTGTTCACATTGCGTGTAACCACTTTGTTTTTCGCCTTGATGGAAACGAGTATGTTCTGCAGATGACGCTTTGCCTCTGTGCGGAATTCGTCTAAAGGAATTGGCGGATTGAAGCGCAACTTGTTATGCTTATCGCGATAGAGTTCCTTCCGTTCTATGCCGTAGATGCTTTGCGAACGGTCGCTTCGTGCATTCAGGTTGTTCAGATACTGGATGAAAGAAGGCTTGGTGAATGCAATGGTGAGTGCATCCATGGCGTGGTGGCGATGGTCGTTTCGCTTGGTCCAATCCTTGATTCTGCGGATGGTGTTTCCGTCCTTGTCCTCGAAGGTTTCGGTGAGACCGAGTTGGTCGTACTTGTCCCAATTGAGTTCTTTCATCACATCCACCAGCTGCCAGTCCTCGCGAAGTCGGTCTGTGATACTTCCTGTTGTTGGAACAACGACACGGACTATTTCTTCCAGAATTTCTCTTGCCTTTTTTGCAATGTACTGGGAATCGCGCAAATCTCGATTGATGAAGTCGGTTGGAATATCGTCAGCAGTCATCAAGAGCTTAGTCATCTTCGTCTTGCTGATTGTTCCGTTCTTGAATAAATCCTCCACTCGCGTCTTGTAATTTTTCGCACCTTCTTCACCATATTTTCCCTTCACATAATCGTATGCTGTGGAATTGCTTTTCTCGATATTGATGCTTCTGCTTTCCAGGGTTTTGTTGGAGAATGAATCATCGAAGAGACTGGCTTGAGGGATGATGTGCTCAATGTCGAAATCTCGACTGAAAAGCTTTTCACGTGGAATATATGTGTCGGAATATAACGTATGGAATCCGTTGTCTTTCAGTTCGAGGTAGAGTTTGTAGCGGAGAATGTCGTTTCTGCTGACGTGTGGAATGTGGAATTCTGTTTCAAGAATTTTCTTATATTCTTCATTCTCTCTATTTGCCGCATTGATGGCATCAGTCATTGCCTCGCGTTCTTTGGCACTTTTCTTCAGTTCGCGAGCCAACTCAATACGTATTTCATCGGGTTTGCCGTAGGTGTCAATCAGAGAATTGACCACATTAATCATCTGGTTAAGAATCTTTTCCACGACAGGGTTGCGAAGGCTGTTTTTGGAGAGAATGTCGAGATGGTCTTTCAGTGGCTTGTTGTCCAGTTCTTCTTTGGTGAGAGAACGCTTGGAATGATTGTAGCCAGCATACACGCAAGCAGTTGAATAGTCATTGCCCTCTTTCATGAAAGGAAGAATCTTCTTGATGGCTTTAGCACTCAAACTGCCGTAATCGGGCTTGAAGGATATACCAGCAAGTATCTTTGCATATTCATCGGAATCGAAATGGAAGAGTTCTTGGATTCTGCATATTAATGCCTTGTTGCCCATAGCTGAGTTGTCGCTTTCGTAGGAATAGAGTAGATGCCACAACTGATACATGGAATCCTGTGAGATGTCTGCTGCTTGAGCATCAAAATGGAGTACGCTGGTGTTGAAGCCTAAAGCAGCAAAGACGCTTTCGACGAGAGTGCTAATGTCGCTGGCAGACATTTTGGAGAAATCATGTTCTCCGTGTCCTGACATTTCGATGATTTTCCTGTAAGCCTCGAATAGCATTGCCTGAGTGGTGTTCCCATCCACTTCCTTGAAATTCATGTCATAGTCTTTGGGCTTGAGGGACAGGCATTTCAGCATCTGCTGCTTGGTCATCTTGGTTTTGTATTCAAGCTCTTTTGCCAACAATTCCTTTTGTCCTTGATTCAAGCCGTATTTTTGACGAGTTGACAGGTCGGTAAGTTCGATGTCGTTGAGACGTTGCCAGATTCTAAACTCTTGGAAGAGAGGTGAGGATTTAGGGCACACTTTGCTTCCCACTGTGATGGTTTTCTTTTTTCCCTCCATTTCCACTTCTATCTGCTTTCCTTCCAATTCGCAAATGCTGATGAGGCTTTTTTTGCTTTTCAGAGGACGCTGATAGAAGATAATCATGTTGCCTATCTCCTTCTTTCGTTCTCTTGTCAGTTCGGGATGGAACTTCGCCTGTGTTTCCCAAATACGTTCAAACTCATCCAGATAGTCTTGGCGATAGAACACCATGTTTTTCAGACTGACATTTGGGTTCTCGTCCAACATTTTCATTTGGTATTGTCCCACAGTCAGGTTCTGAAAAAACAGTTCTTTGCTTCGGTCGCTGATTTTCCCAAGATAATCGCTTGCATTGTTGATAAGTCCGTTCAGCTCGCAAATGACATAGGCAAGCTGTTCGATGTCGAGCTTTCTTGCCAAAGCATCAGAACGCCATTTCAAGGCTTGTAAGCCCTTGTCTTTTTCTTTATTCTGTGCCGTATAAATGGAATAGCGTGCAAGGAACAATTTTGTCGAATTGGTTTTGCTCTTTCCTGCCAGCATTTGTCTGAATTCATCGGTCAGGATGTTGGGATAGAATGGCTGTTGGAAATTCCATATCTTGTCCAATTCGTCCATGATGTCAGACTGATAAAAGTCGGGAAGTTGTTTTTTGCCTTTTTTCTTCAGTTCGTAAGCATATTGTCCAGGGGTAATGTCGTTCTCGTAAAGATATTTGGCAACCGCCATGCCGTCGATTAAGGCACCTTCTTCTGAGCCGTTTGCCTTTCTGTTGCTCTTGTAGCCACGCTTCTTGTTAATCATTAGCAAGACACGTGCTAATTCAGAAAGACTGATTTCTTCGTTTGCTGCTTTGGCACGAAGACGGAAGGTCTCGAAGGTGGTTCTGTTTCCATTTTCACAAAGGAGGGTTTCTTCGTTGATGAACCCTGCTTTAGTCAAATAATCAATGAGGTGTTCACGTCTCAACTTGTAGCGTTGCAGATTGATACGAGCACTATGCTTCATTTGTCGCTCCGCATTGGTTGTAATGCTTTTGCCTTTCTCGAAATTGGTCTGTTCGTCAACGGTCAGTGGATTCACTCTTACTCCTATTCGCAGAATTTCGGACTTTTCATCCTCTTTCTCCGCTTCTTTAACGTATGCCCATCCGCAACTGCTGACTCCAAGGTCTAAACCTATAATTCTTTTCATACTATATCAAGTGGGTGTTATTTGTTCAAAAAAATGTGTGAATATTTGTGAGTATAAAAAAGATTTAATAATTTTGCAGCACTAATTTGAAGCAATTCACAATAAGGATTATTCCGTTGTGAAAACATTTAAGAGAGTCCTTCGTTCTTCGGAGGATTCTTTTATTTTGCTCCCTATGCTTTCTTTCAAGATTTGGTAATGCAATGGCAAATGTAATTTGTTTTGACGGAAAAACCAAACAATAAGAGAAGAAAATGACAAGGAAGAATGGTGGGAATGACGACTGGAAAAAACTTTGAACCTTCGTTATGGATGTAACGAAGGTTCGATGCGGATGTGACGAAGGTTCGATGAAGGGAAAATGAGCGTTCGACGGAAATGGTAGTTCCGTAATGCCGTTATCTTGAAGGATACCCTGCTTTCAGGTCCTTCTATACAGAGGCGTGTGACAAGTGGTTTGGTGAAAGAATGTAGATTGAAAATTATTCATCCAATGAGCAGTGTAAAAGTGATTGGGGATGTTGAATTAGTTGAAAATTGTAGAATTTACGCAAGAAATGGCGGTGGATTGCAAAAGATTTTGTATTTTTGCGAATAATGTTAAATGTCTTAGGTCTAAGGTCGAAAGTCAAAGGTCAAAGGCAACCTCAGACCTTAGTCCTTAGACCTCAGACCTCAATCATGGAAATAAAATATGAATGGAATGGAGGAAAAGAGTGGTGAAGGGAAGAGGTATTGTTATGATTATCCTCGTCCCAGTGTTACGACTGACTGTGTGATTTTCGGTTTCGACGGAACGAGGCTGCGGGTGTTGCTGGTGGAACGTGGCATTGACCCTTTCAAGGGTCGTTGGGCGTTTCCGGGGGGCTTCTTGCAGATGGAGGAGTCGGCTGAGGAGGGTGCATTGAGGGAGTTGCAGGAGGAAACGGGTCTGAGGGATGCGTACATCAGGCAGTTTCATGCTTTCTCTGACCCTGGGCGTGACCCTCGTGGGCGTGTGCTGACGATTGCCTACTATGCTTTAGTGAAGATGCAGGAGGTGAAGGGTGGAGACGATGCTGCTAAGGCTGAATGGTTTGCGCTGGACGAGGTGCCTTCTCTGGCTTTCGACCACGACTTGATGCTGCGGACTGCTCTGAAGGAGTTGCGAAGGCAGATTCACTTCGAGCCGATTGGTTTTGAGTTGTTGAACGACAAGTTCACCATCAAGGAATTGCAGTTGCTTTATGAGGCTATCCTCGATGTGCGGTTTGACCGTCGGAACTTCTACAACAAGTTGAGGCATCTGGAAATCTTGACACCATTGGACGAAACGGTTCGAAACTCGCCCAAGAGGGAGGCTTTCCTCTTCAGCTTCAATAAGAGTAAATATGATGAACTGAAGCAAAAGGGGTTCAGATTGGAGTTCTAATCAGGGATTTAAGGGATTTAAAAGGGATTTTTCAGGTTTTTCGCGGGATAGCAATCTTCACGTGATAAGTTTTTTATGTCCCACGGAAAGAACAGAAAGAACGGAAATTTTTGCTCCGCACCATGCGGAGCTTTTCTGTCATTTCTGTCATTTCCGTGGGACTATTATTATCCCCACGTGGTATGTTTTTTTCTGTCCCACGGAAAGAACGGAAAGAACGGAAATCTTTGCTCCGCACCATGCGGAGCTTTTCTGTCATTTCTGTCATTTCCGTGGGACTATTATTATCACTATGTGGTAAGTTTTTTATGTCTCGCGGAAAGAACGGAAAGGACGGAAATTTTTGTTCAGCACCATGCGGAGCTTTTCTGAATCTATACAAAAAGAGGATGTGTCAAATTAGGCACATCCTCTTTTTCGTTTTCGTTGTTCATCGTTTAGTGTATAATCAGCAGTTTTCGTCCGTTTTGGATGTAGATGCCTTTCTTATCGGGGTTCTTCACGATGCGTCCTTGCAGGTCGTAGATGTGGCCTTGTGTTGACGATGAGGAGAGGGTGGAGATGATGCTTGATACGTCTGCTGGTATCAGTTCGAAAGGGAAGTCGGTGATGGATGCTTGTGTGTTGATGCTCACGCTTCCATCTTCTGCCACGGACCAATAGCGGGAGGATGAGCCTGTGCCTGAGTGGAGGGCATAGCGTTCGATTCCTTCGGCTCCTTCGAAGTAGAAGGACTTGAGCACTACTGAGGTGGTGCTGCCTAAGAGACTGAGCGAGAGGCTGTCGGGCAGGGAGAGGATGGAGTGGCGATTGCTGGTTGGGTTGATGTACCAGATTTGGTTCTGCTGTGGGTTTTCTGTGCTGCCTTCGGTGAAGCTGACTGGCTGCTGGAGTCCGTTGCAGGTGAGGTAGGTGCCTGTGGCTGCATGGCGCAGCATGTAGTTGCCGGATGGGATGACGCGGGATGTGTCGTTGC
>Ga0310691_10008556_pt1 | contig 10468 bp, 7 predicted proteins | sample 176DNAGHGlowgp2_FD_203887 | JGI IMG/M metagenome (GOLD analysis project Ga0310691, IMG submission 203887) | Sheep rumen microbial communities from Palmerston North, Manawatu-Wanganui, New Zealand - 1766 DNA GHGlow gp2 (v2) (version 2) | ecosystem: Host-associated > Mammals > Digestive system >... | reverse complement strand
CGAGCTTGACAAGAACGACAGCGAGGCGCTCGCTGCCTACCTGCGCAGGTATCCTGCCACCAGCCACAAGGCTGAGATTGACAACTACCTGTGGGCCACGGTCGAAGCCAAGGAGAGCGAAGCAGACCGTAAGCCAGCCGCACGTCTCTATCTCCAGCTGTTCCCTGAGGGCATGTATCAGCAGGAGGCCAGGAGCATCATCACACCCGGTGGCGGTGGCAGCACTCCCGGTGGCGGCAATGTGCACGTTGGCGGAGGCAGCGTCGCCCTGGGCAACATCCCCCCGGTCATCAGCCAGCTTAAGCTCGTAGAGACCTGGGACTGGATGGCCGCCAATCCCTACGACGCCAACTACGACGCTGCCAGCCGGCATTTTGCCAACCTGAAGCAGAAGGAGCTGCAAACCATGCGCGAACAGCTGTCTGCCTATTCGCCTGACCAGGTGTTCTACCTCATAGAGAAGGGCATCTTCACCAAGGAGGAGCTGATTGCCGAAGGACTGGCCACCCCCGAGTCGCTCAAGATTCTTGAGGAGCGTGACGACATCATCGATTCGCTGCCTGACATCAACCTGGAGATAGCCAAGTGCCGCAAGGAGTGTGCTGAGGACCACACCGACGTGTTCCTCTTCGGCATCCCCTCCACTGGCAAGACCTGCATACTCATGGGTCTCATCGGCTCACCCAACATGAATATAAATACTGTACGCGCGGGAGGCCCTTATGCCTGCGTGCTGGAGCAGTTCCTCGATGCGGGTCTCACCATCGGCCAGACGCCGAAGGACTTCGTGGCCACCATCGAAGCTGAGATACAGGACGGCAAGGACAAGCACCTCATCAACCTTGTGGAGATGGCCGGCGAGGACTTCGCCTTCAAGATTGCCGACAACGAGGAGGGCGTAATCTCCTTCGAAGACATGGGAGCCGGTGCCACCAAGCTGCTGTGCAACAACAACCGCAAGTCGTTCTTCATCATCGTCGACCCCACGGCCAAGCGCGTGGCATTCAACCACCTTGTGAACGAGACCGATGCCGAAGGCAATGTGCGCACCTTCCTCGTACGCCGGAATGTCAACCAGAAAATCATCCTCCACCGTCTCGTCGACCTGCTGGCGCAGCCTGAGAACAAGAAGATTCTGAAGAACGTTGACTCCATCAGCATCGTCATCTCGAAGGCCGACCTTCTGGGCAGCGGCGAGGAGCGTGAGGACGAAGCCTACAACCGCTTCATGGACCAGCACAAGAACATCATTGGTCCTCTGGTCAACCTCTGCCGCGAGAATGGCATCAACGCCAACACCAACGGACAGCCCATGCTCTACACCTTCAGCCTGGGACGTTTCTACGTGGGTGGCGTCTACCAGTATGACCCCACTGATGCCAACAAGCTCATCGAGGTGCTCAAGGGCAGCACCGAAATCACCAAGAAGGGCAACTTCAGCGGCAAGTTCAAAGACATCTTCAACTAATCAACCCGACAGAATGCTCACTATTCAATGGTAAGCTGACCCATGGACAACAAAATATCATTAGCCATCTTCGGCAACCAGAACAGCAACAGTGGCTTCCAGCCGCTCTACTGGATTAACAATCCACCTGAGCAGCTGGAGAACCTGGTGCCGCCGGGCATGGACGAGAATCCATACTTCTTCACGCTCCAAGTGCTGCCCAGTCACACCCAGTACACACTCATCCAGAACAGGGTGAGCAGCTACATGTCGTCGCGTGCGGGTGTCTTGAAGATGGCCATCGCCATACCCAAGGGCTATTGCATCAGCGGCGGCATCAGCCCCATGCAGGTGCTGCTCCAGGTGCGCGAGAAGTTCATCGAGACGTGCATGACCCTGCGCGACTCACATGCTGAGGCATACAACTTCAAGGAGAAGCTGCCGCCACCCGACGATTTCGTCAACATCGTCGACAGCTACCACCTCGCCATCACGCCAAAGCCACACCTGCCCATGAGCGGCACTGAAGAGGCCCTGATGCTTCTCGACGATGAAGCCATCGCGCTGCTCTTCACCAGTCCGCACCATCCTGAGTTCCACCCGTTCAAGAGCATCGTCATAGCCAACAAAGGCAATGTGGCTGCTTACAAGACGCAGCTCAAAGGCATCATCGGCACTGCCGGCGAGGAGGCGCTGCCGGGCGACGACTCCCCTACCCTGGTCAACAAGAACATTCCCTCGGTGCCACAGTCAGGCAAGAAGTTTGTCTTCACCAAGACGCACCTCATCGCCCTGTTAGTCCTTGTGGTTATTGGGGTCGGAGCCTTCTTGCTGTTCAGCCCGTCGTCGCACGACCGCACTTCAGGCGACTCCGCGCTGCTGGCTGACAACGATGAAGACATGTATGAAGAGGAGGAAGAGGAAGAAAACACGGCCCAGCTGCAGCTGGCCAAGGACATCAAGCTCTTCACGGAGATGCTCGACAACGACACGCTGACCTTCGACCAGATTACTCTGATGGCGGCCTGGGTCGAGAGACCGCTCGACAGCTCCATCCAGGACGAGGCCCTGCTGGCCCAGTACGACGACCTGCAACTGCGCATAGTGGTCTATGACAGTCTGCGAACGCTGCTCGACAAGACACCATACGATGGCATGTGGCCCACGACCAAGCGGGAGTTCAACAAAATCAGCGAGACGCTCGACTCCGCCCTTTCCACGGGTCTGCTCACTGACATGCACTATCACTACCTGCAGGCCACTATCAAGAAGCCGGTGGAATGTAATGGCGGTCCAAACTGTCTGGACAGCATCGGCTGGGTCAGTGACAACAAGGACAACCTTTCCATTACCCAACGCTTCCTAACCAACAGAGCCAAAGGCAAATACCATTCCTTCAAGGATGTCTACGACATCGCTCTTGGCCGCACCCCACAACCGGTGACCGACACCGCCCCCGAGGAGCCACAACAGCAGACAGAGAGCAGGGCCGAGGCTGCGCGGCAAAGAAGCGACGCTGAAAAGGCGGGTCCCGCCAGTGCTACGCCGCCGACGGGCGCAAGACAGTCAGGTACGGGCTATGGCGACCGCTAACCATGCACTATCCATATAGGTTCAAGAAATGAAAGCACTCAAACTCATCCTCATCGCTGTTGTCATGACTGGTGCCCTGGCCGGGCTGATGATGCTCAGCCTGGGCGGCGACAGTCAGGAGAAAGCCACGCCCGAGCAGGAGGCGCTCTACAGCAAGCTGCAGTCGAAGATTGAGAAGCACTGGCAGTCCAACACGTGGCAACTGACACAGTTCAACGATGACCACATCATGCTCAACAAGCAGAAGAACGACCTGGGCAGCAGCTACTACACCTCGCTCACCGACCAGCTCAACGACGCCGCCAACAGGGCGCTATGCCAGGCGGTGCTCGATGCCTGGTCACGCCCCACGTGCAGGCTGGCTGACATCGAGCCCTATATGGCTGACATGGAACGCTTTCTGCAGAAGGCGCGCGGCTACGACAAGGACAGGCGCATCAAGGACATCCAGGCCACCTACGCCCTCTACAAGGAGGCGCTGTCGCTGGCCCAGGCCAACTTCCGCCTGACGCCAAGGTTCGACATGGAGAGCAACAAGTACGGCCCCTCCTTCCGCAATTTCAAGAAGAAGCAACTGCAGCTGGTAAGCGACATCAAGCAGTCCGCATTTTTCAGCAACATCAGTAAGGTCAACGAGGTGAGAGAAGCCCTTCAGGGCGTAGGCCCCAAGCTGGAAGAAGCCGAGACGGTCTTCGCCAACGCACTGGCCAGGCTCATCGTCAATGCCTACCAGCGAGAGAGAGACCAACTCGGCGAGGACAACCTCGGCGACCACCGCGCCCGGTTCAGGACCATACGGCAGGAATACAATGCTGAGTTCCAGACAAACGATAACATCGAGGCTTATATCCTGTCACTGCCTACTACCATCTTTAACAATTAGACCGTGCCTATGAAAAAATACCCACTGCTACTGCTCCTGTTCAGCATGGCCATGACCGGTCTTGCACAGACCGGCGATGCCGCTGTCAGCGACCAGAAGCCCATGAAGGAGAAGGATGCCCGCAAAGCCCTGAAGGAGCTGCAGAAGGACTACGACCGTCTGCAAGCCGACTTCCTTCAGCTGCAAGCTGACTGCCAGGCACTGCGCATGCAGGACAGCACCCTTCAGGCTGACTATGCCGCCCGCGAGGCGGCACGCCAGGAGCTGGAAGCCTATCATGAGCAGTGCCGGCGACTTCTCTATCAGGAGTATTCCAGCTATCTGGACATCAGCTTTGCCATGCTCTCCGCAGCCCGGGCTGACAGCATCAGGCTGTTTGCCACCCGCTATGCCGACACCGACGCTGAGGCACAAGCATTGGCGCTGAGGGCAGAAAGCTGCCTGAGCAACAAGCAGATGTACGACCAGATGATGGCACTCCTCTACAAGCCCTACGATGCCGATGCACTGCAACTGCAGCGCGACACACTGCGCCGCCTGGGGCAGCGTTACGACAGTGAGGGCCTGGCCGCCCTCGGCATGAGCCGCCCCCAGTGGCAGGACATCGACTCCATCGACATCTTCATCTCACGCTACCGTCCCGGTGTGGAGTGGCTCCAGATGGTCATGCGACGCTGCGACAGCCAGTATGCTGCCGACGGTCTGAGCGCCGCCAGCCGTGCCGACGTACAGCTCAGCATCAGTCTGCGCCGGGACATCATCCGCCATGCCGACCAACGACAGATAGAGTCGGTCCAACGTCCCCTCAGCGCCCAGGGCAATGTGGCCGACTACATCCTCAACATCCCCTGGCTCAGGGAGCGCTACGACATCTTCACCAGTGAGACGAACCCCCTGAAGCCTTCGGCCAAGACACAGCAGGCCATGAAGGAAGTGATGGACATCAAATTGTGAGAGGTAAGAGGTGAGAGGTAAGAGGTAAGAGGTGAGAGGTTAAACATACGAAACTTAAATAACATCATCATATATGGAAATAAAAAACGTCAGAGTCAATGAGATACACTGGTCTATTGACTGGAACGCATCTCAAGAAGCCAACAAGCGCCTGAAGGACAAGATTGGCGAGACAAGCAAGTATTTCGCACAGCTGAAGGTGGGCAACGCCACCTACAACTGGATGGTCGACACCATTGGCAAGTGGCGCCCCATGGGCATGGCCCCCGACAGCGACAAGGCCGCCGTCATGGAGAAGGCTGAGCAAATCCGCCAGGAGGTCTTCGACAAGCTGCCCAACGATGACAACCTTGCCCGCAAGATATGCCAGGTGCCCAACTACGAGGAGTACATCTTCTACAAGGACAATGGCGACGGCACCCTCGACGTGGTCATCACCGGCTGGGGTTTCCACAACTTCAAGAAGGCAGGCCCCTTCGTCGAGACCTGGCCCCCGCGCCCCGTCATGCACGACACCACCATCGCCTTCGTCATCGATGGTGTGCGCCAGCCGCAACGCACCTTCTCCATCGTCACGCCGAAGATGCAGAAGCCTGACGTCACTGACGAGCAGGGCGTCCGCACCTACAAGGAGTATGCCGGCGTCAGCATCACCGTCATCGACGATGCTACTAAGCGCCAGTTCACCTTCACCACTGAGGAAAAGGACCAGGTGCTGGAGTTCGACATCACCACGAAGACGTCGGTCATCGTGCGCGCCACCCTCGACGGACAGCCCCTCAGCGGCGAGTCCGTGGCCATCGACTACGACGGCCAGCACCATGAGCTGCCGCTGGTCAACGGCGAGGCCGTCCTCAGCGACCTCTCCTTCAAGAGTGGTGTCAGCTGCACGGCCACCTTGCGCGGCGAAGAGCGCACCGAGCCACTCAGCGGCAGCAGCGCCACCATCATCGCCTTCGACTTCACTACCCCACACGAGGAGCCAAAGGATGAGCCCGTCGCCGTCACGCTGACCGTACTCGACGCACAGGGACAGCCCATGAAGAACGCCCACTACCGTCTCACCCAGGGTGAGCAGACCGTTGAGGGACGGCTCAACGAGCAGGCGTCGGCACAGTTCCGCAAGGACAGCTTCACTGTCGGCCAGCCCCTTCAGGTGCAAATCACCCCTGAGGACGGCCACCTGATAGCGCCTATCGACTTCAACCTTGAGAACGACGAGAACGAATACGTGCTGCAAGAGAATGCCCCAAAGAAGGGTGGTTTCAACCTGATGAACCTCATCGTGGCCCTGCTCATCCTGGCAGCCCTTGCCGCATTGGTCATCTTCGCCCTCAAGCCCGGCACGGAAGAATTAACCAGAATCATCAACAAAAACTTTTTCTGACCTATGGATCATCAAACCATCAAGTTTCTCTCCGAGAACATGCTATACCTGCTGGCCACGCCATGCATCATCACCTTCCTGCTCTTTGCCTGGGACAAGCACCTGGCTATCTACCAGCGCAGCCGTGTGCCCGAGGCAGTGCTCTTCCTATTCAGCTTCCTCTATGGAGCCTTCGGCGGCCTCTGTGGCATGATTTTCTTCCGCCACAAGACAAAACACATGTCTTTCAAGGTCATCGTCCCCCTGCTGGCCATCATTCAGATAGCCGCCATCGTCTACTTCAAAGTTAAGATTGCCCGATAAATACTTTATGAAATCATTACGAATCATCTTAGGCTTTATCTTCGTGGCACTCATCACGCTATTGGCGCTGCTGATGTGCCAGCCCAAAAAGGCACAGATTGAGGTCATCGATGCGGAGACAGGTAAGCCCATCGAGGATGCTACTGTCAACATTGAAAGTACCGACAAGCATCTGCGCGACGTCGAGCTTACTACCAACGAAGACGGCATCTGTGACTTTGAATACCGTGACGAGAAGGCTTCCCTGGATGCATCGGTCAGTGCCAACGGGTACGAGCCGGCAAAGGCAGAAGACGTAGAGCTATCCTATTTTAAGAACGATGTGCTCGTCATTTCTCTCCACCCTTTGAGGACAGCCAAGATACACGTCATTGACAAGGAAACGTTGCAGCCCATAGAAGAGGCCGCCGTCAAGGTGGTGGCTTTCCCCTACCCTGGCGACATCCGTCTCAATACCAATAGTGACGGCATCTGCAATTTTCAGTACGCCAGCAGCCAGACTGCCATCGATACCATCCTCGCAGTCAAGGCTGGCTACTCAGGAGCCATCTACACCAATGTGGCTACCTCCTACCTGGCAGACAGCACGCTGATTATCCCCCTGGAAAAACTAAAGGGATGTGACAGCGAGATCAACAACAGCGGTCTGCCGAGCCATGCCGTGCAGACGTTCTATTTAGGCGATTATAGCGAGGATGACGACATGGTGTTCCTATTCAAATATTGGACTTGTAGTTTTCCCGACCATATCCAAATCTATAGCGGCAGCTATCAGAGTTTTCTTGAAAACAGAGCTGAGCGTATCTTCGACTTCATTGGCACGACACCATGCAATTATGACGACGAGCACATGAAAATGCTACCCATCAAGGGCCCTAACATCTTCGTCATTGTCGACAATGCCAATGACGACAGTCCGAACTCAACAGCTTGGGGCTTCTACATAGGATGCCCACAACACAGATAATCAACAAAAAGCATAAACAACATGAAAGTATTAACCACTATCCTCATTGGTATTTTTGCAGGTCTTATCATCGCACTATTCTTGCTTCAGCCCAAGAAAGAGGCTGAACCGGAAGAGATGGAAGCCAAAATCGTGGTCGTCGATGCCGACACCGAAGAGCCCATCGAGGGCGCCAAACTGAAGCTGAAGACCACCGATGAGTCGTGCAGGCAACTGAGCCTGGAGACCGACGAGAACGGCGAGTGCACCTTCAGCTACACCGATGCCGAAGCCGTCATCACACTCCTCCGCGCCAGCAAGTCGGGCTACGAGCGTGTGGAGATGGAAGACTACGAGCTGTCGAACTTTGAGGACGACGACCTCGTCATCGAACTCAAGAAACAGGATATGTCTGACCGCAGCCAGCAAATCGGAGCCACCGGCGCACTGAAGATTACCCTGATGTGGGATGACCCCACGGCCGACCTCGACCTCCACATCATCGAGCCTAACGGCTATGAGATCTACTACCTCGACGGCCGCGAGGGTCACATGGTTGACCACGCCACGGGCGGTGAGCTCGACGTGGACTGGCAGCCCAACATCAACGACCCGGACAACATCGGCGAGAACGCCGTCTGGGCCCGCCCACCGCGCGGCACCTACCAGCCATTCGTACAGCTCTATGGTCCTGAGGACATCGGCTCAGTTGACTGCACCGTCATCGTCCACCAGGAGAACCAGGAGGACAAGGAGTACACCTTCACCCTCAACGGGGCAGGCTCCAGGGCTGACGTTCCCTCCGTCGAGGTGCAATAGGCACGTCCACATCCCCACAAAGAAGCACGCAAGACTGCGAAAACCACTTTTTTCCAGTTTTGCGTGCATTTTGTCTGCAGAAAATTTGGTGGTAACAAAAATAATTAGTACCTTTGCACCCGCATTTGAGCGAAAGTGCCTGGTCGGGTAATACCGATGGAAGTTTGGGTGAGTGGCTGAAACCAGCAGTTTGCTAAACTGCCGTACGGGTTCCCGTACCGGGGGTTCGAATCCCCCAGCTTCCGCAACCCTTCAAAAAGAGAGCTTTAAGGCTCTCTTTTTTGTTTTCAGCCCATCCAACTATTCAACTCAGAAGGGACTTTAAAAAACCCCTCGCGCTTTCCCCGTCACAGCCTATATACTATTGTCAGCAACGGCATTTTTTCCTGCACTACTTGCACTACTTGCACCAAAAAAGTGCCGACTTATTGAAATAACTCATGGAGATAATTCCGTAAAGAGCCGCTTTATGAAATTATCTCCATGCCTGGCTGTCATAACTCGGCACTTTATGAGATTATCTCCATGCGTGGTGCCCATGAAGTGCCGACTTATCACAAGAAATGGCGTTCCGGTGCAAGTAGTGCAACATCTTTCGGCGTTACGTGTTTTACATCGGCAGGGGCGGTCGGCTGTTAAAACGGGCCAAAAAGCGTTAATTCCGTGTTAACAGCTGCCACTGTCGCTGTCCGTTCAGTACCTTTGCGCACAAAACTAAAAATCCACACGTATGACACAGAACGACAACGCCAACGACGCTCTGCGCACCCAGGCTCTCCTGCTCGCCACCCGCACCCTCGACATCGTCGCCAAGGCCCTCGACCTCCTCGAACAGCGGACTCCCGATGTTGAGCAGCGGACAACGCGGACTCTTGATTCTGAGCAGCGGACAACACGGACTCCCGATTCTGGGCAGCGGACAACACGGACTGAACGGACTCTTGAGTCTGAGCAGCGGACAACGCGGACAACACGGACTCCTGATTTGGAGCAGCGGACAACACGGACTGAACGGACTCTTGAGTCTGGGCAGCGGACAACGCGGACTCCTGATTTTGAGCAGCGGACAACACGGACTGAACGGACTCTTCCTGTTCAAGAAGAGCAGTCTGCCCCTTCTGGTACCTCTGCCACAAAGACTATCTACTCCCCTCCCTATAGGGAGGGGCTGGGGGGTGGGTCCACCTACCGCTCCGATGCCATCCGCTTCAACCTTCAGTTCCTGCGCGACCACTACGACCTGCGCTACAACACCATGAAGAAAACCACCGAGTTCCGTCCCAAAACGCCCTCCTCCGCCATCAAGTCTATCTACTCCCCTCCCCTTGGGGGAGGGGCCAGGGGAGGGGCAGTTGGGGCTACCAGGGGAGGGGTCTTCCTCCCCCTCACCGACCGCGACCTCAACTCCCTGACCGTCGACCAGCTCCTGGCCGGAGGCCAGAGCTGGAGCTACGCCATGCGTCTCTGCGTCGACTCGGCACACGTGGAGGACTACAACCCGGTGGCCGACTACCTCGACCACCTGCCGCAGTGGGACGGCCACGACCATATCAGCGACCTCGCCGCACGCGTGCCTACCGACTACCAGGACTGGCCGCGCCTGTTCCGACGCTGGCTGCTGGCCATGGTGGCACAGGTGCGCGGCATGAGCCAGGACCACGGCAACAGCATCGTGCCCATGCTCATCGGCGCACAGGGCACGGGCAAGAGCACCTTCTGCAAGATGCTACTGCCACGGCACCTCAGACAGTACTACATGGACGACATCAAGATGGACAACGCCGAGCAGGTGGAGCGGGTGCTGGGTCGCATGTGGCTGGTGAACATCGACGAGTATGACGCGAAGACCACGCGCGAGCAGGCGAAGATCAAGCGACTGCTGACCGAGCGCGACGTGCAGGTGCGCCGCCCGCGCAGCGACCAGTACACCATGGTGCAGCGCCTCTGCTCGTTCATCGCCACCACCAACGAGCGGCGGCCCCTGACCGACCCCACCGGCAGCCGACGCTACCTCTGCGTGGAGCTGACGGGGGCCATCGACACCGCAACGCCGCTGGACCACGACCAGCTCTTCGCGCAGGTCCTGCACGAGCTGAGCCAGGGCGAGCCCTTCTTCCTCACCCGCGAGGAGGAGGC
>Ga0310691_10008555_pt1 | contig 10469 bp, 5 predicted proteins | sample 176DNAGHGlowgp2_FD_203887 | JGI IMG/M metagenome (GOLD analysis project Ga0310691, IMG submission 203887) | Sheep rumen microbial communities from Palmerston North, Manawatu-Wanganui, New Zealand - 1766 DNA GHGlow gp2 (v2) (version 2) | ecosystem: Host-associated > Mammals > Digestive system >... | reverse complement strand
TCGCAGACGACCTGGACGCCGGAGACGGTCTTCACGTAGGACCACGCGGTGGAGCTGCTGCGGGAGGTGGGCTCGGTGCGGGGCACGGTGAAGGTCGTGCTGGAGGTGAGGGACGCGGAGACGAAGTCCTTGTCGGTGCTCTCCTCCTTGTCCCCGATGTGCACGTAATCGGTGTCCGTGAGGGCGATGGTCATGACCACGGAGTATCCGGAGGGGAGGACGAGGGAGACCTTGCCGTCGGATCCGGACATGAGGTTCTTCAGGACGGTGTTGACGCCGTCCGCGGTGACCGCGGCGGAGAACAGGCCGGCGAAGCCGACGGTCCTGTTGCTGGGGCTCATTCCGCCGGTGGTGTAGTTGACGGTGTAGTCGAAGGTCGAACCGGAGACGAGCTCCATGTTCTTGTCGGCGACGTCCGCGGTGCAGGCGACGTCTCCGAGGAAGTAGGAGGTGCCGCTGGAGACGTACATCACATAGGAGTCCTTCTTGGGGACCGTGAGGGTGTACTTGCCCTCGGAGTCGGTCTTGACGGTGGCGAGCCAGTCATCGGAGTCGAGGACGACCTTGGCACCGCCGGCGGCATCGCCGCTGAGGGTGACCGCACCGGACACCTTCACGGCGTCCTGGGCGGTGAGGTCGATGGTTCCGGAGGAACCGGATCCGAAGTAGGAGGTGCCGTCGATGGTGACGGAGGCGAAGTAGGTGCTCTGGACACCGGCCACGGAGGGTACGTATGCGACACCCTCGGAGGAGACGGTGCTGTATCCGAACGCCTGAACGGAGATCGCCTGCTGCTTGGCGAGGCCGGAGTCGCCGGCCACGGTGAAGCTGAGCGGGACGGCGTCGACGAGGGTCAGGGTGACGCTCTGGGCCGAACTGGTCACGGTGACGTTGGAAGGAGCGGTCGCGACGTATCCGGTGCTGCCGTCGACGTACACGACGTAGGAGCCGGCGGGCACATAGATGGAGGCCTTTCCGTCCTCGTCGGTGACGGTGGAGGAGACCACGGACGAGGCCTTGGTGTCGAACAAGGTCACGGTCGCGGACTCGGCGGGCTGTCCGTTCTTCTGGTAGGTGGCGGTCACGTTGATGGCGTATGCGGGCACGGTGACGACGACGCCGTCGTTGCTGCCGGGGACCACGGTGATGGTCGAGGTACCGATGGAGGTGCCGTCGACGGAGTAGACGGTGACATCGTAGGTACCGGGCAGGATGCCGGAGGGGTACTCGGCGGAGGTGTCGAAGTTACCGAGGAAGACGGAGATGGTGTACTCCACATCGGAGTTCTGCATCTTCAGGACCATCTTGCCCTCGATGTCCGCGGCGCCGTTGGAATCGGAGGTGCTGGAGACGACACCGGAGACGTTGGCGTCGGCGATTCCGGAGAAGTCCTTGGTGAAGGAGGCGGTACCGGCGTCGTAGTACTCGGTGGCGATAACGTTGCCGTCGGAGTTGACGGCGGCGGAGGTGCTCAGGACGACCTTAAACGCGGTGGCGGGGATGGCGGCGGTGTACTTACCGTCGGATCCGCTGACGGCGGAGGAGTAGAGCACGTAGTCGATTCCTCCGGTGGAGTCGTAGTCGGTCTTGGCGTAGACGTTGACGGTGGCACCGGCGAGGGCCCCGGAGGTCGTGCTGACGGTACCGGAGACGGTGGCGGAGACACCGGTGTATTTCAGGACCATGACGGAGGAGAGGTAGTTGATGACACCTCCATCGGCGTTCTGTTTGGCGATGGCCTCGAAGGCGTCCATGTCGGTCCATCCGCTGTCGCTGCCGGTGGCCTCGGAGTCGGCGTTGTACATGACATGCCAGTAATCGACGGTGAAACCGGTGAGTCCCTTGGCGGGGACGGGCTTGACGGTACCGTCGGAGGAGGAGAGCTCGGAGAGCAGCTGGATGGAGTAGGACTGACCGGCCTCGGAGGGTGTCAGACCGACGAGGGCCTGGTAGATGAGGGTGTTGTACATGGCATCCTCGTAGTAGGCGTAGCCGGAGTAGCTGTTGATGGTGTAGAACCCGGGGACGGCTCCGATGGAGTCCACCTCGTACCCTCCGAGGTAGGCGATGGTGCTGAAGGCACTGTTGTCGCGGGAGGCGAGGGGGAGCATGGAGGAGTCGACCTCGATGTAGGAGATCTTGCTGCCGGTGGCGCTGCAGGCGCTGTCGTAGAGGGCACAGAGCTGGGTGGCGCCGAAGCCACAGGTCTCGGTGAGGTAGACGTTGGCGGCGTAGTAGGGGCGCAGGGCCTTGTCCAGGTCGAGCTCGGCGTAATCGGTTCCCTCGAGGACCTCGTCGCAGACCGATTTGCCCTTGAGGATGTCGGTTAACTTGGCGGCGTCGATGCCGGAGAGACCGGAACCGGACACGGCGGAGGATACCTTGGACGTGTTGGACTCGAGCAGGCGCACGATCATGGAGACGAGGGCGCCGGAGGAGCCGTCCTGCAGCAGGGCGGTGGACAGAGCGGCCGAACCGTTGCCGTAGGGACTGGTGACGGTATCGAAACCGCCGAAGACGGCCGCGGGGTCGGAGTATCCGTACCAGGCGAGGAGGGCCCCGTCCTTGTCGACATCGCTGTAGTGGTTCCAGGCGCTGCTGATCTCGGAGGAGTCGGAGGTGTTGATGGTGTAGCCGAGGCCGCCGTAGTAGTCGCTCTTCTCGTCGTTGGTGGGGGTCGCCGCGTCGAACGCGTAGACGGCGTTGGGGACGACGATGAGCAGGGCGATGGCGACGATGGTGGCGAAGGGGAAGAAGGAGAGGACCTTCTTGGCGGCTCCCTTGAATCCGGAACCGCGGAGGGTCTTCAGGCTCGCGAGATAGGCGCGCATGTCGACGGCGCGGACCACGGTGACGAGGACGTAGGCGGCCCCGATGGCCATGGCGGTCGCGGCGAGGACGGCATAACCGCTCTCGAACCAGCCGATGAAGAACATGGAGAGCATCCACAGCATGATGAAGTCGTAGAGGCGTTTGCCTCCGTCCTTGCGGTACCTGTAGAGCATGTAGCATCCGAGAGCGAAGGGCATCCAGACGGTGACCCATCCGAACCAGGTGGCCATGGAGGAGATGCTGCTGCGGGTGAAGGACTCGGCGAGGTCGGCGACCAGGCCGGCCTCGAGGGCGTTGTTGCCCTTGAAGATGGCGTCCGCGGTGTCGGGCAGGGCGAACACGAGTGCGATGCCGACGGCGATCATGACGACGGCCATCAGGGGGATCGTGACGACCCAGGGCTTCTTCGAAAGGAGGAGGAAGACCACGGAGTAGAGCACGGTGAAGAGGGCAATGAGGCATCCGCCGGAGAACACGTCGTCCCAGAGCCCGAAGGGCAGGTAGTATGCGGCTCCGATGAAGGTGCCGAACAGGAGGAAGATGGTCGCGATGCCGACGGTCGCACCCATGTCCTTGCCCCTGACGCGGGACACGACGAGGTTGATGGCGACGATGATGGCGGCGACGATCGAGATGACGCGGAATTCGGTCCAGGTGTGGATGACGAGACCGTAGAAGATTCCCGCGAGGATGGCGTAGAAGAACACGTCCCTCTCGAGGACGCACAGGAACCCGGAGAGGTTCTTCTCGTCGGCCAGTTTGATGGCGCCGACGAGGAAGTACACCATGAAGGCGGCGAGGAAGCCCAGGAGGGCGTACTCCGATCCGTAGGAGAAGGGAGTCACCATGATGACCAGGGCGGTGAACTCGTAGACGAGGGCGGAGATGATAGCGACAGTGTCGTCGTTGAAGATCTTCCTGGCGAGCATGAAGACGGGGATGGCCGTCAGGACGCCGAAGATGGGGGACGCCCATGCGATGACACCGGAGGCCGCGGTGGCGTCGCTGACACCGCAGAGGGTGACGAGGTAGGCGAAGCCGGCCATCAGGTAGTCGTACAAGGGGCCCGAGACGCTCTCGATGCCGTAGGGATAGTTCAGCTGGGGCTGTGATGCGGGGTCGTAGGTGCCCGCGAGCAGTTCGATCACGATACGGAGGTGGCTGGAAGCGTTCGTTCCACCGGAGAGGGCATAGTCGTCCCCCGCGGAAATGCCGTACGCGAACACGACCCTCAGAACGAATGCGAGGACCATGATCACGGCCAGCGAAACGATGCACCAGTGCACCTTCAACCAGCTGTCCGCCCTTTTCTCTTTGACAGGGGCGGATTTAACGGCCGAATCATCGGCCTTAGAGTCTCCGGTAGCAATTCTGCGCATGCTAATTCTCCAAATGAACCCGCTATAGCGGGCGCTGTCGAATGGGCGCCCATCCTTCCGTCCGTATATAATAGTTTACGCGCGTGTAAACACGCGTAGGAAATTGGACGGAATTAGCATGCACGACTGCTCTCAGAGGCCGGATCTGGCATCCTCGGAGATGGCTTCGGCGGCCGACTTGGGGTCCTCGGCGTTGTAGATCGCCCTGCCGGCGATCACGTAATCCGCACCGGCCCTGATAGCGGACGCGGCAGAACCACCCTGTGCACCGACGCCGGGGGACAGGATCTCCCTGTCGCCGATGATGGCGCGTATGGCCGCGATGCGGTCGGGACGGGTGGCGGGGGCGATGAAACCCTTCGCACCGCATTCCACGCCCACGCGGGCGAGCGCCTCGGCGTTGGGGGCGGTGAACTCGACCCCTCCGGGATGGCTCATCTCGGTCACCGCGTAGATGGACGCGCCCATGGAGGCGGCGGTATCGACCGCCATGCGCATGGAATCGCTCCCGGGGAACGCGTGGACGATGACCGCGCACGCCCCGCGGGAGACGGAGTTCTCCACGATCAGCTTGACGGTGTTGGGGATGTCCGCCACCTTGAAGTCGCAGATGACGTCGGTTATGCGGGAGAGACGCGTGATCATCTCGGGCCCGGCGGAGAGCACGAGGGGCCAGTTTATCTTGATGGCATCTATTGAGCCAGCAACGGATTCTGCAATGCGCACGGCCTTGTCGCCGTCGGTCTCATCGATGGCGAGGATGAGCCTCGTGTCCTTCTTCATAACCTTTCCATCGGGGGATTATTATTAAACCCTATCACCGATGGGCGGGACATGTCCTTCGTCAGATTCGACTCCGGTTCGGCCGCAAACGGCGAACTGGCTCAAGGTTGCAGGTACTGTATCGACGGCGCGAAGATGGTCCTGCTCGTGACCGGCAGATGCAGCACCGGGTGTTTCTACTGCCCCGTATCCGCGGAGAAGAAGGGCAAGGACGTCACGTACGCCAACGAGGGGAGGGTCTACTCCGACGAGGAGGTCATCGAGGAGGCCGAGAGCATGGACGCCCTCGGAGCGGGCATCACCGGCGGCGATCCCTCGCAATGCCTCGACCGCACCATCCATTACATAAGACTCCTGAAGGACCGTTTCGGGAAGGATTTCCACATCCACATGTACACGTCGACCATCAGCGCGGCCAATGCGAAAAGACTGGAAGAGGCCGGCCTCGACGAGATCCGCTACCATCCGGGTCAGGACGTGTGGGAATCCATGGACACCACCGAGCTCGCCGATGTCATCAAAGGCACCGGCCTGGACGTAGGCATAGAGGTGCCCGCGCTGCCGGGATGCAGCAGACAGCTCATCGCCCTCGCGAGATACGCCTTCTCGGCAGGGGTGTCGTTCATGAACCTCAACGAGCTGGAGTTCTCGGAGAGCAACTGGGACATGATGGAGGACCACGGGTATTCGCTGAAGGACGACATCTCATCCGCAGTAGCCGGCTCGGAGGAGACCGCCCTCGCCGTGATGGCGGAACTCCCCTCGCTCCCGATCCACTTCTGCTCGTCCTCCTTCAAGGACAGCGTCCAGCTCCGCAACCGTCTCAAAAGACGTGCCGAGCATATAGCCAGGGAGTACGATGTCATCACCGACGACGGCACGTTCATCAAGGGTGTGATCTACGCCGATGACCTCGATGCGGCCGCCGGGTTCCTCAGGGAGGAATACGATGTGCCCGACGAACTGATGCTCATCGACAGGGAACGCAACAGGATGGAGATAGCGGCCTGGATCCTCGAGGAGGTGGGGCCGGAACTGCCGTTCCGCTGCTACATAACGGAAGAGTACCCGACGAAGGACCGTATGGAGGTCGAGAGGACCCCGGTCGTCCGCCGCTCTTGAAGAGGGTTTGCGGCCCCGGAGGGCCGCGAAGTAGTTTCACCCAAGAGAGGTACTTACTGCACGCTAAGGCTCTGGATGTCGTGGTGTCTGTTCACGATATCCCTAGCGATGCGCAGGTTCTTGCCGTTCTTCCCGATCGCACGGCCCTTGAGGGCGGGATCCACCGTGACGGTGGCATGCGTGATGTTGCCGCGCTGCTCGATGACGACGTTCGAGGGGTTGTAGATGTGGAAGACGTTGAGGACGAACTGCTGTGGGTCCTCGGAGTACTCCACGACCTGGATGCTCTTGCCGCCGGTCATCTCGCTGAGCTTGATCATGTGGTCGCCCTTCTTGCCGACGGCGATGTTGCCCTGGCCTTTCTCGACCACGAACACCAGTTTGTCGCCGGCGTCCATGCAGTCAACCGCGTTGGTGTGGGTGATCTGCTGGAACAGCGCGATGTAGCGCAGCGTATCCTCTGTCAGTACGATCTCGGAAACCATACAGCTCACAGCGTGAGGATGTTGGAGGTACCCTTGTCGATGACGGCGAGGGCGGCAACGGAGTAGGGTACACCGCAGACGGCGCCGAGCTCCATGTTGTTTCCCTTGAACACGCGGACCTTGACGTCCTTGTTCTCGGTGAGGAAGGTCGAGGGGCAGTTCTCGCTGACGATGATCAGCTGGGCGCTGCCGTTCCTGACGGCCTTCTCGGCCTGGGCGGTTCCGAAGTCCACCTTTCCGGTGGAAATGGCTGCTTTCAATGCTTTTCCGATGTCTATTTCTTCACTCATTCATTTTCCCCCTTTTTCTTGGGTGCATATTGTAGATTGACAGCGCCGGTTCCCAGAGTAACGGGCTGACCGACGATGATGTTCTCCGTGACTCCCTCGAGCCCGTCGGTCTCTCCGATGATCGCGGCGTGCAGAAGGTGCGCGGTCGTGATCTCGAAGGCCGCCCTGGCGAGGACGGAGGACTTCTTACCGGACACACCGTGGCGTCCGATAGCGCGGACCGTACCGTCGTTGGTCATCAGGTCGGCGACCATCATGATGTGACGGATGTCGACGTTCAGACCGGCCTCCTCCAGGGTGGAGTAGGCCTCGCGGACGATCGCGTTGCGGGCGGCCTCGATTCCGAGGACGTCCGCGATCTCGCAGATGGAGTTTGTCATGACGTTGGCGGCGTCCACCATGTCCACCTTGAGGATCTCCTTGAGGTTGGATCCGTCGGTGATGATGGTGAAGGTGCCGTCCTTCTCCTTCTTGATGAAGGCCTGCTTGATTCCGTCGATGCCCTTGATCTTGGCATTGCGGACGGCATCCGACATCTGCTGGAGCTTCTTGTAGGAGGGCTCGTTGGAGCTGATCCTGATCCTGTACCCGTCGGACTCGACCATGCCCTTGATGGCCTTGATCTTGCTCAGGCGGTCCACCACGTCGTCGAACTCGATGCCCTTGTCCTTCAGGAGCTCGGGCACGGGTTTGACGATGAGCACGAGGTTGGTCACATCGGTCTCGATCTCGGCCACGTTGGAGAGCGTGGTGATCTCGATCTGGGCGGCGATGGTCTTGGCCAGTCCCTCGTCCTCCTTGGCGAGACCGGTCAGGGGAACGGTCATCGAAGGGGTGGAGGGCTCGCGGCGGGCGTCCACGATCTCGATGAGACGGGGCAGACCCTTGGTGACCGACACGAACGAGTCACCCGCGAAGTGGAAGGTACGCAGGTTCATCTGGGTACCGGGCTCTCCGATTGAGTGTGCGGCCATGATACCAGCGGACTCGTTCCTGTCCATCAGGTGGCTCTGGAACATGCGGTTGGCGGTGGTCACGAGCTTCTCGCAGACCTCGTCGGTGATGACGGAGGGGTCGGCGTTCTCGATCTTGGCTGCGATGTCGATGTAGATCTTGAGGGGCATGTCGAAGCCGAGGCGCTCGCCGATGTCGATGAGCTTCTGCTCCATGGCGGAGTTCTCGCGGACGCGGGTGACCTCCTCGAAGACAGGGGCGGCTGCGGCGGGAGCGGACTCCTCGGCGGCTGCGGCGGGCTTCTTGGCGGAGGGGCTGCGGGAGCGTTTGGCACCCACGGCGCTGATGACGTCGGCGGCGGACTCCTCGGTGAGACCCGCGTCGATGAGACCCTGGAGACCGGCATCGGCGATGCCGGACATGGATCCGAACGCGGTGACGAGCAGGGACGCGGTCTCCTCGTTGATCCCGCGTTTAGTCAGTGCGATTATGGTATCCTTTCTTGCCATTATCACTCACCTCCATCGTAGTCGTCGTCTCCGCCGTAGTCGGTGGAGTCCTCGTCTCCGTCTCCGTCGGGCTCGTAGCCGTCGATGCCGTCGAGGTCCTTCTCGCGGGCACCGTAGCTGGTTCCGGCGGTGTCCTCGGCGACGATCAGGGAGGAGGCGACGTCGGCACCCAGGACCTCGACGAGGAGGTCGTTGATGTCGATGGCCTTTCCGCGGACGGAACGGGCGGGGTCGATTCCGTCCTCTCCGTACTTGAACTGGACGATGGTACCGATGGTGTTCCTGATGGTTCCGTCGCTGGTCAGCTTGAGGTCCTCGAGGGCGGAGACGAGACGCCTCTGCATGTAACCGGACCTGCTGGTACGGACGGCGGTATCGACGAGACCCTCCCTTCCTCCCATGGCGTGGAAGAAGAACTCGGTAGGGGTCAGGCCGAGCTTGTAGGAGTTGGAGCAGAATCCCTTGGCGTAGGCGCCGAGGTCGTTCCTCTTGAAGTGGGGGAGGGTCCTCTGCCAGTATCCACGGGAGATACGGTCTCCACGGATGTTCTGCTGTCCGACGCAACCGGCCATCTGGGACAGGTTGGTCATGGAACCGCGGGCACCGGTCTTGGCCATGATGACGGCGGGGTTGGACATACCGAGGGACATACCCGCGATGCGTCCGACGTCCGTACGGGCCTCTCCGAGGGTCTTGGCGATGTTCCTCTCGAGGGCGGCCTTGGGGTCGCCTCCCTGGGAGGAGTCGAAGGTGTCCTCGTTGTAGGACTGGATGAGTTCGTCCACCTTCTCGACACGCTCGTGGCAGACCTCGCGGATCTGGAGCAGGTCCTCGTCGGGGAGGTCCTCGTCGGAGATACCGGTGGAGAATCCCATATCCATGACGGTGGCGAGAGCCAGACGGGTCACGTCGTTGAGGAACTTGGTGGCACGGTCCGCTCCGTAGTCGCGGGCGATGTGCTCGAGGATCTGTCCCTTGGAGTTGCCGATGGCGTTCTCGTCGATGGTACCGGAGATGAGCTTGCCGTTCTCGATAACGACGGGGCCGTCGTACTCGGGGTCGGACTCGTCGAGGGATCCCTGGATGCTGCTCTTGAAGGTGATGCTGAAGTCGTCGGGGAGGGTGAGGCTGAACAGGTCCTTGCCGGTCCAGTAGGGCTCGCCCTTCTCGTCGTATCCGGAGGGTTCCGGGGGCTCGATGTCCACGAGTTTGCTGAGGATGTTCATGGTCTCCCAGCGGCCGAACCTGCGGTCGCCGTGGGTGAGCAGGAAGGATCCGGAGATGTGGTCGTGGATACCTCCGATGATGGGTCCTCCGTACCTGGGGGACAGGATGTTCTCCTGAACGAGCATGAGGATACGCGCCTCGGCGCGGGCCTCCTCGGACTGGAGGACGTGGAGGTTCATCTCGTCACCGTCGAAGTCGGCGTTGTACGGGGCGCAGTCGCAGAGGTTGAACCTGAAGGTCTTGCCGGGCATGACGCGGACGCGGTGGGCCATGATGGACATCCTGTGCAGGGAAGGCTGCCTGTTGAACAGCACGACGTCTCCGTCGATGAGCTGCCTCTCGAGCACGTAGTCGATGTCGAGACCCTCGGCGACGAGCTCCTTGTTCTCGTCGGTGACCCTGATGCGCCTTCCGTCGTTCCTGATGACGTAGTTGACACCGGGGATGTAACCGCCGTCCTCGTCGACGGGCTCGGTGCCGCGGAGGACCATCTGCCTCATCTGCTCGATGTTCCTGGCGTTGACGTGCATGGGGACGGTGAGCTCCCTGGCAGCAGCGATGGGGACACCGACCTCGTTGATGCTGAGGTTGGGGTCGGGGGAGATGACGGTACGGGCGGAGAAGTTCACACGCTTACCGGACAGGTTGGACCTGAAGCGTCCCTCCTTACCCTTGAGCCTCTGTGCCAGGGTCTTGAGGGGACGGCCGGACCTGTGCCTCGCGGGAGGGATACCGGCGGTCTGGTTGTCGAAGTAGGTGGTGATGTGGTACTGCAAGAGCTCCCACAGGTCCTCGACGATCAGCTGGGGCGCACCGGCGTCGCGGTTCTCGCGGAGGCGCTGGTTGATTCTCAGGACGTCGACGAGCTTGTGGGTCAGGTCGTCCTCG
>Ga0310691_10008553_pt1 | contig 10471 bp, 8 predicted proteins | sample 176DNAGHGlowgp2_FD_203887 | JGI IMG/M metagenome (GOLD analysis project Ga0310691, IMG submission 203887) | Sheep rumen microbial communities from Palmerston North, Manawatu-Wanganui, New Zealand - 1766 DNA GHGlow gp2 (v2) (version 2) | ecosystem: Host-associated > Mammals > Digestive system >... | reverse complement strand
TTGAGGATTTGAATAGGTGTAATCGCCATTAGAAGATGCAAGGTTCCTCATCTCCTTTTTGACATTGTCTGCCTCAAAGGTTTCGCCACACTCGGAGCAGACAAACTTGATGGGTTCCGGATTGGGTTGTTTGGCTTGCCTTTTCTTCTCGAAATGCTCCTTTATGCCTTCGACGGCCAACACGGGCAACATCCAGATGAAGTATAACGCCATCCCGACATTGCTGAAAAACTCGGCCACTTTTGATTTCTTATTCGTCATATCTCTATAATTTGTTCTAAAATAATCCAAGTACTTTGTTGGCTTTCAGCTATCAGCCGTCAGCTATCAGCATGGTAGCACTGTAGCTGACGGCTGATTGCCGACCGCTGACAGCCAAAAAAAGCTTTAAATCTGTTTGTTCTACCGCTACTCCTGCTTTGTCCCACCGTTCTTTTTGTCGTCATTTTCGCCTTCGTGCGCAGCCCAAACAAAGAACCCTATCACTGCGCTGACGGCATAGAGGGTCCAGGCCCACCACGGAGCATGAATACAGATGAGGATAATCAGTCCAACCAGACAATCAAAGAAGAAGAAACATCCCATAGTGCGTTGATTTTGATAACGGTCGCAAAAATACAGTGCCGTTACCGATGCGCAATGGAATGTAGTGAATTATAGTAAAAGATGGTTTTTACCGCCGCAACTTGATTTCCTCATCGCTGCAAAGCTTATACACCTCGTTTCGGATGTAGTCTTCGAGGGTTTGGACGTTCTTCTTGTTGGCGCCACCGTTGATGAAGTTGAGGAAGATACGAGAGGCCGATTCTATCCTCACCTCGGTTTCTTGGGTGCTTGTGGCCACCACATGGATGGTGACGTTCTCGCCCAGCGAAAGCAGACTCATCCCATGCCTCGCCGTGATGGTGAAGGTCTGGTCGTTACATTCGATACGCTTGAATTGGCCGCATTGTTGGACGGCTTTCTTCGTGGCGGTATAGACACGACGGGCAGGTTGGGTGAAGGAGAGGGTGGATTTACGCATTGGGTTACTTGTTTTCGTCCATCTTTTTCCAAATGTCCCGATACATTAACTTTGGGGCGAATAGCGGCAAAGTATGTGTGCCGCCACATTTGGGGCACTTCATCGGAACTGAATAAACGGTTGCACCCCATTCAATATCCACATCAATGAATACTTTGTGGCAATCGGTGCAACGGAAGGGGATTTTGCCTCGAATCATATATAATGCACAACAAGAATGTCTTTATAAAGAAGCGTATGTTGAAAGTTGCTCCTCACATGCTCTTGCTATTTCTTTCTCATATTTTTCAACAATCGTATCCATCACCCTTTTCATGGCCTGAACATCCTTTGCTCTACTGACAGTATTTAATTCAGTATACGCGTCCATCATTGAAAACTCAATCAACGAGCGTTTTGTGACTTTATCTATCAGTTCAGCCTTCTTTTCTTCACTGCAGTCAGACAACCGTATCACTGAACTTAAAAAAGCGTTTTGCTGTCCTAGGAACGAATCCCATTCTTTGGTAATATGAGCATGAGCACCCTCAAGAGATTTGTATATGGTATTTGCCATTTTGGAAAAGTCAAATTCCAAGTTTTCTTGTTTTCTCACATTCTCTCCAAAATTACCGTTCTTTTTGCTCAGAATCATATATGCTCCAACAATGCAGGCAATTATCCCTAAAACCAATAATACAATCTTTACACCTAACATAAAACCGTTGCCATCATCATTTTGTAACGCTTGAGATGTATTATGAGATGTCCTTAAACATAATCCTATTACAAACGCTATGACGCCTCCACCCAACAGTAGTTTTGGCAATCTCTCATTTGCTACTGTAGCAGAGCTTTGCTTGACTTCTATAAGTGTTTGATTCTCTGGGAAGACAATGGTTGACATCCTATCTCTCAAAAAAGCAACCAATCGTTCTTTTTCTTCTTTTAAGGCTATTGAAGCCTTGTTTACTTCTTGTTCAATCATAATTCCATTCCGATTTTTTGTAATTCTTGATAAACTTTATTTAATACTGTTAGTTTTTCTTCTTTGTTTTTCAAATCCTTTTCAAGTTGCGATAGCAATTTCTTCATCTCATCAGTTACCCCAAGAATAAACTCATCCTTTCGTTTCTTGAAAATATCGACACTTTTTTCTCTCGCTGCGTTCAGAGCTTTTTCAACATCGTGATGTACCGAGTTCACAATATTATTCACTGTTAATGTGACTTCTTTTTTGCATTTGTCTGCTGCATTCTTTATGTTGGCTTTTGCCTCAGCTTCCTTACAACAAGCTTTTTTATAATCAATTTCATCTAAACCACTTAAGTTTCTTGTAAGTGTAGTGTGAAAACCTTGGAGAATGGAATGTAAATCAAGTGTATTCTCCGAAAGCATGGCATCCAAAATATCATCAAGAACATTTCGCAACATCTTGGCGTCTAAACACCCTCTTTTGTCCTTAATTTCGTTTTCGGTAATAACTTTGTTTACACTATCAAAAATAAGGTCTCGTAATTTTGAAGTCTTATCATTCCATTTCTCATATAAGTTATCTAAAGATTTATCCAAGAGTCTAGTGATGTCTTCGATAAGAGCATTCAGATCGACTCTTTCATAAGAGCAATCAAATGAACGGTCGGCACCAAAAACAGTTCATTCTCCAAAGTTGTAGGAATTCGGCCTGACCAACGGAAAGTAAATCCATTTAGACAATCTTTTGCAGATTTGTCAGCTATTGAAACCGCGCGAGTGGACACCGTGTTAATATCGCTTTTGATTTCTTTAATTATGGTTTCTGTAACGGCTTTTTGTTCCTGTATCTTATCCAAATCTCCATTTTCCAATGCTTTAATTCTATCTTCAATCACAACGGTTTCTTTCTTGATATCTACTCTTAAGCCTTCCAATGCATTCTCAAAATAGGCATCAACTTTTTCCTTGATGATGCTATCCTTTTTCCGCATAAACACTTTTTCAAGATATTGTGATCGAATACCATCATCACCATCAATGTTTGACAAATCAAGGAACGTATTTGCAGCCTCTTCGTCTGTGCCAAAAAAACTAGGATAAAACCTCCTCATTTGAGAGACCACCTTGTTTTCCGTGTCGTCCCAAGATGAAGGATCCTTTTTCGCAATAGAATAGCCTATGCCAGAACTGAAATCCAGATTTGGTTCGTCGCCTTTGAAATTTGAAGTGGCCAAATTGTTGCTCATCTGACTCTTCAGCTTTTTCTTACAATCATAAATGGCATCTAACAATTCATCCTTAAACCGATTTCCAACATCTTGAAGAACAGAATCAAACTTACTGGCAATAACAACCACAGTTCCTATTCCTTGATTTCCAATTCTGTTCGTCAAGAAAGAAACATCCGTTGTGTTGAAAAATCCACCCGAATAGCTTAAGAAGAATACGCCATGACATCCTCGCAAGAACTTTCTGGTTCTCTGTTCTCTTGATAGAACAGGATCGTTCACGCCAGGAGTGTCAACTATTTGGATGTCTTTCAACCTTTCATCGTGCAAATTGATAACCAAGCATTTTGTAATGGAAGTAAAGTCGCCATCGGCACCAACATATTTCTCCAAAACATCCTGAAGATCTTTGATGTCATTAAAAGCTTGTTCCTCTTTTTGAGACTCTTCCTTTATCTTTGCTTTGGCATTGCGTCCACAGTTTGCAACCAATTCCTTCGCAGCTTTATACTCTTCAGGGATAAATGAATTGTCGTCATCGCCAAGCTCTTGAACCATATCATCGTATGCCTTTGCTCTATCTTCAAAAACCTGCCATTCCTTTTGGTTGTAATACTCAACGACAAAACTATTTTCTTCCCCATAACGAAGCACGGTAAGGCCCGCTGTCATGGGAGTTGATGCCCTTGGCAAAACATTCTCACCGTCGAAAAACAAAGAATTTAGAAAAGACGACTTGCCTGCTTTCACTTGACCGACAACACCAATTTTCAAAACAGAGTTGTCAGCCTTCAGTTGTTTTCCTCCTTCGTGAACATAATCAATGGATTCTTTCAATTTGTCGACAATTCTTTTGACATCCTCCTCTTTGACATCATCAAAAACTTGCATTTTGGCATCCAGATTGCCAAATACCTGCTCAAAATTATCTAATGTGATTTTCATGGTTTAAAGTTTTGAGACCCATTCAGTAAAGGTGTTTTGTTTTGACAACTCAACGAGGTTTCCACTTTTACCGACCAATGTTTTGTCGGCCTCGCAGAGTAACTCGCAAATATCCCTGAAGTTATAAATGGCAGCTGTTTCAAGAGCATTGTAACCTCTTCCATCTTTGCTCGCCAAATCCACATCTCTTTCAATAAAGAATCTCACCATTTCATTATTGCCCATCTTGCAAGCTAATGTCAAAGGAGAATATCCTTCAGGATCATACTTACACATATCCACACCGTTGGAGAAACAGGCAAGGAAACGCTTGTAGTTATCACTATGAATTGCAGAAAACACATCATTATCTTCATCAATGGGCAGTTGCTGAAGTTTATTCATGTGTTCAATTATCAATGTTTTACAAGTGTTGTAGCAATAGGTTAATGTCTGCAATACTATAGGCAGGTATTTGCCAATCAAAGCTCTAAGTTCTGCCTCATCTTGAATATTGCTCGCCAAAGCCTTTGTTCTTTCCTCTTCCTCTTTTCTAAAATCATTGATTTCATCGATAGATCTATTCAATAACTTTTCAAAATCATTACAAAGATTTTCTCTATGCTCCCGCTCCCAGTATTCGTATCCTAAATCCAAATTGATAATTCTATTAAACTCATCTATGGAATTATCATTTTGTCTTATCAAAGAAGATGTATCAGCCAACAACCTAGATTTTTCACTCCATGTAACTTCTCTATCAAGCGATTTGCGCCACCCGTCAATAGCTTTATTGAATGCATCCATACTACTATCGGCAGCTTTCATTAACTCATCATAACTATTTAAAAGAACATCCCTAATATGTTTCATTTCTTCTTTATTACCGTTCTTTTGTCGATAATACAACTCTTGCCATTCTTGCTTTTGCTTGATGCTCTCCGTTCTGTCTTTCTCATACTTATCTGTTGTATTATTAGATGCTGTTATTTCATCTTCAAACCAATTTTGAATTTGATTTTCAGCAAGTTGAAGACAGTCAGTCGTGCCTGTTGCAGAATGAATGGCTTTAAACACCTCGTCAATACACCTGTAGCTCAAAAATTTCATGGACACTTTATTGTCAACACAAGATACACCTATTATGTCAAGAGGGAATCGCTTCAATTCTTTTTGGCAAAGATTGGATGCAGTTTCCAAAATGCGTCTTGCCTCCATTTCTGCCTTTTTATCCATTTTCGTAAAAAACAGAATAATTGGCATGTCTTCATTTGCTTGTTGGATTTGTTTTAACATCCGCAAATCGTTGTCAGGAACAGTTCCCTTTTCTATGTCAATGCACCAAAACAAAACATCTGCTTCGTTGATAGCCGCCAATGCGGTGTCAACATCCTTAGCCTGATTCTCTTTGTTAGCGTTATGAGAATTGTCGTATCCAGGAGTGTCAATAAATGTAACTCCATTTAAATATGGCGACCTAGGAGTTGGGACATCAATAATAATCCTGTTCAAAACAGATGCCACATAAACCTTTGACTTTGAAGCATGTTGAACACAAGCCAGTACATCTTTATTTAATAAGACAATATCGCCTTTGATGTTTTCTCCACGCACAACTAGATTATTACATGATGTCGAGCAATTCAAATTTGTTTTGACCATTGACATGGGTTCAATGCCCGTTGGCAACAAACTGCCAATACCCGTCAAAGCATTCAACAAAGAAGATTTTCCTGCACTAAAACCACCAGCAACTGCAATTTTCAAATTGGCAGATACGTCTGTCAACAAAGATAGAACAAGATTATTGATAACTCCATGACAGTCAGATAGAAAATCTTCATTAAAAAGGAGGAAATTCTTCTCTTTGATTTTATCATTCAGTTCAACCAGGACGTTTTCATAATCATCAAAACAATGATCAACATCCAAATCTCTTGATGCCGTGCAAATATGAGCTATCAAATCCAAAGCCATCTGTGGATTTTCATACATATTTGTTTTTACCATTGCCGACTTAGGTTTTCCTAACAAATCGCTTTTTTTTCTAATATTGCCAAGTCCCATAGTAATTATGTTTTTCTTAGTTCATCTAGTTTTTCTTTGTATGTCAAATATTGTCAAATCCTTGTACTACTCTGAAATGAGTATAGTCAACTGTTCAACTGCTTTTTTCAAGACTTCAGTCTTCTCACGAATGGTGTTTTCATCATCCATTTGTTCTTGCATGACAGCGTTGATGCTATCGTCATACTTTTGTGCCTCTTCGATAATCTTGTTTCTAATTTCGTCGAACGCGGCTTGACGTTGTTCACTCAACACTTTTTGCACTTCTGGCTTCATAGCTTGGATTATTTGCGGGAACACATCGATGCAAAGCTTGGTTCTGATTTCTGCCACTTTTTCGGTGTCATCTTTTCCAAACACTTTCAAAACGCGTTTTGCGATTTCCAAAAGAGTATCTGCAAGAATGTCTGCGACAATTGGCGGGATGGGCAGGAATTCAAGAATTGTCTCAAAAACTTTCTTTATTGAATCCTGAATGTCCTCATCATTGATAACGGTATCTATGGTTGTTGGATCAGGTAGTACTTCAGTTATATCGAAAGTAAAGTCACGCAGACTATTGTCAATCACATCTTGATACTCTGAAATCTCTCTTCTGTACGAATTGATCAAGACAGGACGGATGATGGATAACATTTCAGCCTTAAACTCTGTCAAGTCATCCTTGTTCTGAAGAAGAATCATTGCCAATTGAGTTGCCTTACCTTTCAAGGCATTCTCAATGTCAAACAGGATATCGCCAGCCGAGTCTTCAAGAGGTTGGGCATTGTCGTTGTTTTTTCTTAAAGACTCCAAAGCTTCGTTTTTTCTTTGTTTTAATTGCTCAATTTCTCCTGCAAAATCACGTTTATTAGCATTCAGCAGTTTGGCTGTGGTTTGAATCTCTGAAATGATTGAATTGACAAATCCCGTAACAAGTGCTCCATACTTCTTTGTCACCAATTCTTCAGCATCCATCTTTGACAGCAAATCTTCAAAGTCGCCGTATTGCTCATTTGCTGAGGAAGTAACACCTATGAAAACATTGTCTCCCAGTATTTTTTTTGCTTGCGAACCAATCGTCGCCTTAACAGATTCTATTTCGCTATCAGCCTTCTTGTCGGATTTAGTAATGACAACTGCCGCTGAAAGGCTGTAACTCTTCAATTCATTAATGAACGAAAGTGTTGATGAGCGAAGAGTGCCCTGCTCGATGTCAACACATACGATGAAGAACGATCCATCCTTAATGTAGTTCATAATAGCAGCATTATGGGCTTCAATACCAGAACCAATGCCAGGCATGTCAACTACAACAATTCCTTTCTCGTTTAGTTTCTTTATTTTTTCATTAGTCAAAAAAACACGCACCACATCACCTGGGGAAACTTGCAAAGCACCTATGCCAGAAAGTGGTGCCGTATCACGGAGTTTACCATTAGTCCAGATTTCGAGCATCTCGTTTTCGCTGTACCAAAGCTCGTATGAGACCGCCGTTGTAGGAAGAATGTCTGTGGGCAACAAGTCTTTGCCTACCAAGCAATGATTAATCAAAGTGCTTTTCCCAGCACTAAAATCACCCACCACAGGAACTCTAACAAATGAATCCTTGTTTAGTCTTTCGACCAAATTCCCTTTTTCATTCTTAATGCGCTCAATTGAAGATGCCACATTGATGTTTTCTTCTGCAATCTTACAGGCTTGTTCAAGCACTGAAATGTAATGTTTACTTGTGTTCATATTTGTATATTTAATTGTTGATTAATTCAATTTTATCCAATCCTCTCCACATCCAACCAAGCCATGCTCAAGGCACCAGCCTTTCTGATGTCGATTCCATAAATCCGCATGAAGGCATCCACCACGGCTTGGCCGCCATTAGTCGTCACGGGATTGCTCATGCTGTTGCTTGGCACATCAACGGACATCCCTTTTTCAACACGGATGCCGCTGGTGAGTTTCGAGTTCTTTACTGTGATTCTGTATAACATAGTCGTGTAATATTAATTGGTTGAACTTTCGCTTGAGTCATCTTGTGTCAATTCAGTTTCTTTTTCAGCATACACTTCTTCGAAAGGTCTGCCGTTGGGTTCGTAATAGTTTCGGGTGCTTCTTGCCAATTGTTTCCACAATTCTCCCAAACGGGCGTTTTCTCTGGCAACAATTCCGTGATAATAACAAACAGAAACAATTATCATCGCCTCCCAATCACGCTTCTCAGCTTCGGCATACCAATATTCAAAAGTGTCATTTTTGACACGATAGGGCTTCGCTTCCATCTGCTCCCATTTTTCGTATTCGGCACGGTGGTGTTCCACGCCCTTTTCAGAACCTATTTTTGAATAGATCTCCATCTGGCTTCGATGAAAACGCAAACGTAACTCTTTGTCAGCAACAGGTTTAATCCACGGAGCAGTCTTGTCAATAATTATTGGTATTGTTTTGTCGGGAATGTACTCCAAGCTGGCCATCCACTCGAATTTTTCCACATAATAGGCCGTCATAAAAAACTGTTCCATCGCAAACATCGGTGGCATGTTCTTGTGGAAAACAACCGTGGACAAATGACCTCCACCAGCATCGTAGGTCACACTAAACTCTTTTCGTAAACTTGGCTTTTGTGCCACTTCTATGAGCTTGTCGGTCAGTTTATCTATCAATGGGGATTCGTCAATAAAGAAAGGTTGAAGAATCTCCATTATTCTTTTACCCTCTTCGTTTCCGCTTTCGGCGGCTTGTTTGTATAAAGCGAGAGCCTTTTCTTCATTTTCTTTGTTTTTTTCGCAACCTTTTCCTGAATAATACATTTCACCAAGGTTGAGCATGGCGTATGTATTACCTTTTTCGGCATCCTCTTCGAGCAATTGCAATGCTTTTTCGTAATTCACCGTAGTGCCACGTCCATAATAATATGCCTCACCGAGAAAATATCCGGCGGATTTCACGCCCTTATCATAGGCTTTGGAGAAATAATCGAATGCTTTATTATAGTCTTTCTCAACCCCTCGCCCCAATTCATAACTTTCTCCTAATACGAGATATGCCAAGTCTTCTCCTAAATCAGCAGCTTGTTTAAGGTATTCAAACGATTTCTCGTATTCCTTTGTTTCTTCAAATGCGAGACCTAAATAAAAAGCGGGAAGGCGTTTGTCATCTTCTTCAGCACATTCCAACGCCTCGAAATAACAATCAATGGCTTTTTGCAAATCTTTTTCAAAATACTGTCCGTCTTGGTATAAGCTGCCAATTCTACATATTGCTTCAAAAGCGCCAAGTTCTTTGGCTTTTTCATACCACCCGACGGCCTTCACAAGATTTTGTCCCTCTGGTAATCTGCCATAATTGTATAAATCCCCAAGTTTTACCATTGCATCAGCATTATCTTGGCTTGCTGATTTCATATACCAATCAAAAGCTTTTTCAATATCTTTTCCAGATGACAGATTTCCACTACTATATAAATCTCCAAGGTTCACCATCGCTTCTGCGCATCCTTGCTTGGCAGATTTCATATACCATTCAAAGGCCTTTTCAACATCAATTTCAACTCCTGCATCCCCCATTTCATAGAAGAGACCAAGTTCGTTTTGGGCTTCAGCATGGCCTTTATTGGCTAATTCCACGTAGATAGGCAAGGATTTCTCATACTCCTCTGCCTCATCGTATTGCTGGGCTAACTCGAACAAAGCATCATCGTCATTGTCTTTTCTATAAATGTCCTCCATGATAGACTCGCCTTTATTTTGTCCGCAAGTCCCACCAAGACAGGTTTTTGTTTTAATGATGTGGCACAAGAAAAGCGTGAGACTCGATTCTGTCAAGCCGTCTGCCTGTAGGTATCGCCAAACACCTTCTACGGAACGGATCGAAGAAACAAATATCCCACGCTCGTTTGCTATCAAGCAGGTGTTTAGCCCATTGACATCAAAACAAAAGTGAGCATTAGTCCTTCGTCCCCCGTATAATTTTGGCGATTTTTACAGGCAGGGACTCGGAATGCCTTCCTTGCCGAGTCAGGATTTCTCCCCCAACTCGCTGCAAATATAGTCATTTTTCAGACTAATGCTCAGTTTGTCGATGTTTTTTCTTCGTTATATTCATTTGTCTTTCAGTTTTCTCTCTGGATTGCTTCGTCGTTCCTCCTCGCAATGACGCGAAGCGACGCAACAGCCAAGGCATAAAGAAAGAGCGCGTCCCAACTTTTCTCATTCCACTGGTCGGCTCTGGTAAACCGTATCGAAAAACGAAAAAAAGCAGTCCACGCCCTATGATATAAGGAGTGGACATCTGCCGC